>Ga0306920_100004805_pt1 | contig 17366 bp, 15 predicted proteins | sample flu12Cox44000170_FD_204666 | JGI IMG/M metagenome (GOLD analysis project Ga0306920, IMG submission 204666) | Lab enrichment of tropical soil microbial communities from Luquillo Experimental Forest, Puerto Rico - flux4day.12C.oxic.44.000.170 (v2)... | ecosystem: Environmental > Terrestrial >... | reverse complement strand
TCTGTGCGCCGCTGATTGCGCCGTTCGACCCATACAAGGAGAGCATCGTCGGCCGGTTGAAGCCGTTTGGTTGGCGCGGGCACCCGCTCGGCACCGACGAATTGGGCCGCGACATGCTCTCGCGGCTGATCTATGGCGGACGTGTGTCGTTGCTGATGGGCGTCGTGCCGGTGCTGATCGCCTCGTTGGTCGGCGGCATGCTGGGTGTCGTCGGCGGCTTTGTCGGCGGGCGCACCAACACCGCAATCATGCGCACGATGGACGTGTTTTATGCCTTTCCGTCCGTACTGCTGGCGGTCGCGATCGCCGGCGCCATGGGCGGCGGCATGGCCAATGGCATGTTGGCATTGACTCTCGTTTTCATCCCGCCGATGTGCCGGGTCGCTGAGACTGCGACGACGCAAATCCGCGCGCTCGACTTCATCGAGGCGGCTCGCGCCAGCGGCGCCCGCACGACGACAATCATCCGCTACCACGTGCTCGGCAATGTGCTGGGTCCGGTCTTCATCTATGCTTCATCGCTCGTCAGCGTCAGTATTCTGTTGGCCTCCGGCCTCTCCTTCCTCGGTCTTGGCGTGCGCCCACCGGTGCCCGATTGGGGTCTGATGCTGAGCACCTTGCGCCAATCCATTTATGTCGTTCCTTTCGTTTGCGCGTTACCTGGCCTGGCGATCTTTATCACCTCGATCTGCTGCAATCTGGTCAGCGACGGGCTGCGCGCGGCGATGGACGTGCGGATGTAAGAGTGTGACTGCTCTAGCCCACGACCCGCGCGACCGCGGCGGGCTGCAGCAGCCGATGCTGATCGCCCGGGACTTGCGCAAGCATTTCCCAGTCAAGGGCAGCGGCGGCAAGTCGGTCCAGGCGGTGGATGGCGTGTCGTTTGCCGTTGGCAAAGGCGAAACTCTGGGCGTCGTCGGCGAGTCGGGATGCGGCAAATCCACCCTCGCCCGCCTGATGTTGCATCTGGTCACGCCCGATGCCGGCGAGCTGGTGTTCGATGGCGATCCAGTCGCGGTTGATCCCGGCATTGCCGTCGGTGCACTGCGCCGGCAAGTGCAGATGGTGTTCCAGGATTCGTATTCTTCGCTAAACCCCCGCATGCCGGTCCGCGACTCTGTCGCCTTCGGCCCGTTTGTGCAGGGCAAAGGGAAAAACGAGGCACGCCATATCGCCCGCGACATGCTCGGCAGGGTAGGGCTCGACCCGGACGCCTTTGGTCCGCGCTATCCCCACGAGCTGTCAGGCGGCCAGAAGCAGCGGGTCAACATCGCCCGTGCTTTGGCAACCGGACCGCGCATGGTGATCCTCGACGAGCCGGTCTCGGCACTCGACAAGTCGATCGAGGCGCAGGTCCTGAACCTCCTACGGGCGCTCAAGCGCCAGTTCAATCTGACCTATGTCTTTATCAGCCACGATCTGAACGTCGTGCAATACCTCAGCGACCGCGTGCTGGTGATGTATCTCGGCCGCGTCGTCGAGCTCGGCCCGATCGACGCAATCTTCGAGCATGCGTTGCACCCCTATACGCGCGCGTTGCTCGCCTCGCGGCCGTCGATGGACCCGGCGCGCCGAATTGCGCAGCCGCCGATCACCGGCGATCCGCCGAACCCAATCGACCCCCCTTCCGGCTGCCGGTTTCGCACTCGCTGCCCGTTCGCTGAGAGGGTGTGCGAGATGACGGATCCGGCACTCGGTCCTTGGCAAGGGCCGCCGCAGTCGCACACTGCGGCGTGCCACATGCACACCCCCGGTTCGGGCCACAGCCTTGCGGCGAGCGGCTGAGATGACATTGGCCGAGGTGCATGGCTTAGCGGTGCGGTTTGTGACCCGCGAGGCCACGGTGCACGCCGTGAATGGCGTCAGCTTCCAGGTGCAGCCGGGCGAAGTGCTCTGCATCCTCGGGGAATCCGGCTCGGGCAAGAGCGCGACCTTGCGCGCATTGATGCGCCTGCTGCCGCCACGGCTCACCCGGATCGACGGCGAGGTGCGCATCGAAGGAAGGGATGTGCTCGCCATGCCGTCGCGCGATTTGCGTGACCTGCGCGGCGGCCTGGTTGCAATGATCTTCCAGGAGCCAATGACGGCACTCGACCCGGTCTATACGGTCGGTCAGCAGATCGGCGAGACAGTGCGCCGCCATACGGGGTGTGACCGGCTAGCGGCACGAAAGCGGGCTTTGGAACTTTTGGAGTTGGTGCGGATCCCATCGGCGGAGCGGCGCCTCGACGCCTATCCGCATGAATTGTCGGGAGGGCTGCGGCAGCGCGCGATGATCGCTATGGCGCTGTCATGCAAGCCCCGTCTGCTATTGGCCGACGAGCCGACCACCGCCCTCGACGCGACGGTACAGGTGCAGGTGCTGATCCTGCTGCGGCGGCTGCAACGCGAGCTGGGCATGGGAATGATCTTTGTCACGCACGACCTCGGGGTCGCCGCGGAAATCGCCGATACGGTCGCGGTCATGTATGCCGGCCGCATCGTCGAAAGCGGGCCGGTGGCGCAGATCCTGAGCGCGCCGGCCCATCCCTATACTGCAGGCCTTCTCGCCTCGACTGTGCACGGCCAGTCGCGCGACCGCGACATCGATGCAATCTCGGGCAGCCCGCCCGACATGCGCCGTCTGCCGCAAGGCTGCAGCTTCGCGCCCCGCTGCACGCGGCGGATGGCGGAATGCCGTCTGGTCATCCCCGAGCCCCGTTTTCCCGCACCGGGTCATATGGCCGCGTGTCACGCGGTTGCGGATGGCTTTCCGGCTACCCAGGTGGCGAACACATCGACCGTGTCGGGGTCGAGAGCCACCATATCGGCACGATAACCGGGAGCCAGGCGGCCGATCCGGTCGCCGACCCCGAGGAACGCCGCCGGGGAGGCGGATGCGAGAGCTAATGCCTGGGCAAGCGGCATGCCGAGGAGACGGACGCAATTTCGCACCGCGCTCGCCATGTCGAGGACCGAGCCCGCGAGCCTGCCGTCCGCCGTCATGCACCTGCCGCCCTGCACATTGATGTCTTGGCCGCATAACGGGAAACTCGTGCATCTGCCGCCGACCGGTGGCATCGCGTCCGTCACCAGCATCGCCCTGCCGGCGCCGCGTAACGCCAGCCGGAGCATTGCCGGAGCGACATGCTCGCCATCGACGATCATGCCAAAGTGCGCAGTAGGTTCCTCGAGCGCGGCCGCAATTGGGCCTGGTTCGCGGCTCGCCAAGGGTCGCATCGCGTTGAACAGATGCGTAAAGCCGGTCAGCCCTTCAGCGAGCGCGGCGCGGGTTTGTGCATAAGTCGCCATCGAATGGCCGAGAGACACGCGAACCCCCGCACCCACCAGCCGTACAACAAAGCCTTCGGGCACCTCTTCGGCCGCCAAAGTCACAAGGGTGACGCCGTTGCGCAGCGGCGCCAACAGCTCAGCATCACCAGGCCCCGGGCAGCGGAGCATGCCGGGATCATGCACACCGGGTTGATCTCGCGAGAGAAACGGGCCCTCGTAATGAATGCCGATCACGCTCGGATCGCGTCCAGCCTCCACGGCGGCCCGGGCAAGGCGCATCTTCTCGGCCGTGTCGCTGAGCAATGTCGGCAATAGCGCGGTGGTGCCAAAGCGCCGATGCGCCGCCGCTATCGCTGTAATTCCACGCGGGCTCGGATCGTCGTTGAACAATACGTCGCCGCCGCCATTCACCTGGCTGTCGATAAAGCCTGGGGCCAGCCAGGCGCCCGGTGGAAGAGATTTTGTGGGGATCGCAGACCACACCTCGTTCCGGCGCATCACAGCACGGATGCACGAGTTCTCGATCACCACGGCACAATCCTGGTGGAGCGACGTGCCGTCAAAGACGTGATCGGCCGCGACCGCAAACCGCATCTCTAATCAACCCTCAACTGTTGAACAGGAGGATAGCGCAATCGTTATCTAACACGTGTGCAGCGCGCCCCGAGCCGAACCGATGGAAACCGAACGTCACAGCCCCCGCTATAGTGCAATCGAGACCTGGAGTCCCGGCGACATCGTGGAGGCGATGATCGAGGGCCAGTTCGCCGCGGTAGCCGCCGTGCGAGCCGTTCGCGGCACGCTCGAGACCGCGGCGCTCGCGATAGAGCCACGGCTGCGGGACGGCGGCCGTCTTGTCTATGCTGGCGCAGGCACTTCCGGGCGCCTTGCGGTTCAGGATGGCGCAGAGCTGATGCCGACCTTCAGCTGGCCACAGGACAGGCTGCTGTTGCTGATCGCGGGCGGCCACGAGGCTCTGGTGCAATCCGTCGAAGGCGCCGAGGACGAGAGCGAAGAGGCAGTGGAGCTGGTACGGCATTGCGCGATCGAGCCGCGCGATGTGCTGATAGCGGTCGCCGCGAGCGGGACGACACCCTTCACCCTCGCCTGTCTGCGAGAGGCAAAAAAGCGCGGAGCCCTTACCATCGCCATCGCCAACAACCGCGACACACCGCTGCTCGCCGAGGCCGAGCATGCGATATGGCTCGATACCGGTCCCGAGCCGATCGCCGGGTCGACCCGCATGAAGGCCGGCACCGCTCAGCGGATCGCGCTGAATTTGTTGTCGTCCTTGGTCATGATCCGGCTCGGCCGCGTTTATCGCGGTCTGATGGTCGACCTCAAAGCGGTCAACAAGAAGCTGACCCGGCGCAGCGAAAACATCCTGCTCGAGCTTTCCGGCCGCAGCCCGGCCGAGGTGCAGGACGCGCTCCACCGCGCCGGCGGCAGTGTCAAAGTCGCCCTGTTGCTGCTCGAAGGATGCGACCTCGACGAAGCGGGACGGATATTGGATCGCTCGGGCGGTCAGTTGCGCACGGCAAAAGCTCTGATCGCGACCCGACGAGGCCCGAAAAAAGAAGCCTGAACGCTGCCGATTGGGCTGGTTGGCGCCCCTGCCCGGGAGAGGGCCATCGCGATTGCACCCAGATGCAATAGAATGGCCGCGAAGTGGATACCGCCCGAGAAACATCCGATGTTGCGGAACGCGCTTTCTGGTCCTGGCTCGGCTTTTGGCTGGAGATGCTCGTCTTTGCTGTGCTCGCGATCATCGGCGCGTTCGTCGCCAGCGCCGCGGATCGGCCGGGGGACTACGCCTGCGGCACGGGGCTGAGCCTCACGGCGATCGCGCTGGCGTTTTTGCGGCTCAAGCATCGGCTGGACGGCGAGGCGGCCGGCTGGGGTGATTTTCTGCTCGTCGGGAACATGTGGAACCTGGCACTGGTGATCCCGCTATTCGCGATAATCGGCCTCGCCGGTTTGTTCGTTGCCCATGCCTGGGAGAATGGCGCGATGCACACGGCGGGGATCGCGCTGTTCATCGCCAGCGGCGCTATAATCTTTCTCGACATGAAGCGCGTGTTCGACCGCATCGAGCCGCCCGGGCACTGACATGCCGACCGTGTTGTCGATCCAGTCTTGGGTGGCCTGCGGCAATGTCGGCAATACCGCGGCTCTCTTCCCGTTGCAGCGTCTGGGATGCGAGACCTGGTCACTCAACACCGTCGCGTTCTCAAACCACACGGGATACGGCAAATGGCGCGGCGCCGCCGTCCCGGCGCAAGAGATCGCGAGCCTCTTCGAAGGCATCGCCGAACTGGGGATCCTGCCGCGCTGCGACGCGGTGCTATCCGGTTATCTTGGCGAAGCCGAAGCCGGCCCGGTGCTGCTCGATAGTGTCGGCAGGGTCAAGAAGGCGAACCCGCGAGCATTGTTCGCCTGCGACCCGGTAATGGGCGATATCGGGCCCGGCTGGTATGTCCGCGCCGGCGTCCCGGAATTCTACCGCGACCAGGCGATCGCGGTCGCCGACATCTTAACGCCGAACCGCTTCGAGCTCGAATGGCTGACCGGCCGCTCCATCACTACCCTGGCTGAAGCGGGCGCCGCGGCGGCTGGGCTGCGCGAGCAGGGCCCCGCCATCGTCCTCGTCACCAGCCTCGATCTCTCCGAAGATCGCATCGCGGTCGTCGCGGCCGGCCCCGGCGGCGTTTGGACGGTCGACACGCCGCGCCTGCCGATCGAGGCAACCGGGTGCGGCGACGCCGTCGCCGCCCTGTTTCTCGGCTGGCTGCTCAGAGGCAAACCGCTGCCGGAGGCGCTCGCCTTCACGATCGGGGCAATCTATGGGGTGGTCGAAGCGACAATGCGCACCGGCGGCGGCGAACTGGCGCTCGTCGCGGCGCAGGACGAGCTCGTTTCACCGACCTGGCCGGTTTCGCTGCAGCAACTCCAAGGGGTCTAAAAATGGCAACGCCCGACAAGATCGCCGTCATCACCGGCGCCGGCAGCGGCATCGGCCGCGCCTCGGCATTCGCCCTACTGGAGGCGGGCTTTGCGGTCGTGCTGGCTGGACGGCGCCGCGCGATGCTCGAAGAAACCGCGGCATTGGGTAACGCTCCGCGGCCGCGCACTCTGGTCGTGCCGACCGACGTCTCCGACCCCGCCGCGATCACCGCGCTCTTCGATGCGGTGAAACAAACCTATGGCCGGATCGACCTGTTGTTCAACAATGCCGGGACCAGCACCCGCGGCATCCCGTTCGAGGAATTGACCTGGGAGCAGTGGTCGAATGTCGTCGCGGTCAATCTGACTGGCTCGTTTCTGTGCGCGCAGCACGCCTTTCGCATGATGAAGGAGCAAGATCCGCAAGGCGGGCGTATCATCAATAACGGCTCGGTCTCGGCGCATGTGCCGCGGCGCCATTCGACCCCCTATGTCACGACCAAGCACGCGCTGACCGGGCTCACCCGGTCGCTCTCATTGGACGGCCGCGACTACAACATCGCCTGCGGCCAGATCGATATCGGCAACGCCGCGACGAGCCGCAACGAGGACACCGCCCGTGGCCGCGTGCAGGCTACCGGCCGGGTCGAGGCCGAGCCGCGCATCGATGTCGAGCACGTCGCCCGCGGCGTTGTCTACATGGCCACCTTGCCCCTCGAAGCCAATGTGCAATTCATGACCGTGATGGCGACCAAGATGCCCTATATCGGGCGCGGCTGAGCTAATCAAGGCCGCTATCTTAGATTGTGAAGAAAATGGAACTTTACTGCATCTACAGCAAATCTGCAGCGAGATTTCTCTTTCTGGTTGTCCGTCGCCTACATGGAGTTGGCAGGAACGCGTTAGTCCGCTGCGCTTCATTTCCTGATTCGCTTACCGTCCGAGCGTCTTCAAGGCCGCATTTGTCTCATGCTATTTTGGTAATTTTAAGATCGAGTATACAGCAGTCTGGCAAGCAAACGCCGAACCCAGTTCCGGATAGAAGTGTTCTCGCTGAATGCGGCGGGCCGCGAAGAGCGGCCGCTTTTCGAACCTGCCCTCTTTGATGTGGATGAAATAAATCCAGACTCGCGCAGGCTTATATGCCCGCCCCGACCAATGATCAAATGGTCGTGCACGACCATGCCCAGCGGAACGGCTGCCTTGATGATGTCGTAAGTGACGGTTATGTCCCCGGCGGACGGCCTCGGGTCACCCGAGGGATGATTGTGCACAAGGATCAGAGAAGAAGCCCCTAGCTCAAGGGCGCGTTTGATCACCTCGCGGGGGTAAACGGGCGTATGATCGATCGTCCCTCGTTGCTGGCGCTCGTCCTTGATCAACGCGTTCTTTCGGTCCAGGAATAATATATGAAACTCCTCTACCTTGCTGTATCCGATCTGGGCGTTGCAATACTCGATCAACTTGTCCCATGAATCGATCATAGGTCGTTGATACAATTCCGCCTTGATGAACCGCAGTGCGACCTCACGGACAAATTTCACTCCGGCTATGGCGGGTAAGCTCAGTCCCGCAGCGGCGAGTGCGCCGGCGTCAGCGCTCATTACTTCAGCAAGGCTGCCAAACCGTTCGAGCAATTCTCCTACCAATGACTCCACATCGCTATGCGGATTGCTGGTGAAAAGCATCACCTGGAGCAGTTCGTAATCGGGGAGGTTTTCCGCCCCGGCTTTTATTAAACATTGGCGCAACCGCTGTCTTCTTTCGAATGTAGAGCGTATACTGCCCATTAACGAGATAATACGTCCAAGTTCTCGATCGCGATCTGTCTCGGTGGATCTCGCGTCGGCACTCATGATCGAAACCTGTGAAATCGAGCGTTACTTGGTGGACTAGCAAAAGTTTCGACGCTGGAGAAGCACGATATTATAAAAATCAAAATAAATCACTCGTTTCTATCTCAGCCAGTTCAGCCATCGACGATTCACACAGTAATCGATGTTATTTGGGACAGGAGTTTGACGCTTTGAAGACGGAAGATCGCGCTGCATCCTGCCTGTCCAGCGCCCCAACCATTCAGCTTAAATTTGGCCACGTCTTCAAAAGGTTCAGAGAACGCGCGCCATCGCAAAAGATATCAGAGAAGTGGTTGTCGTTTGCCGTTATCGCATTTTATGAATTGACAATTCATACCAAAGCTGATAATAACTTGCCGCGCTGAATTTGATTTGGAGAGCTTGATGGCATTGGGTTTAAGTAATTTGACGGTATCGGGAAAGGCGTCCGCCGGAGCGCTGGTCGGCACCCTCTCTCTGCTGAACGCCTCGGGCGTGACAATGCAAGCCAATTTTATGTTGGACGATGACTGCGCCGGATTTTTTGGTGTTTCCGGAAACAACCTCATCACGATGAACGCGTCGCTTCCGCCGGGTAATTATTCGGTGTCCGTCACTGCGGTAGGCACGAAAACCTATTGGGAAGCCGATGGGTGCTTCACGATCACGGTAACGCCTACCTAAGGCCTATGGGAGGCGGAGCAGGGTAGAGAAACCCGACTCCGTCCTCTCTTTGCTTCATTGGAGGAGTTGGCGAGCAGTCCGATTATTGGCGAGACGAATTGTAAACTGTTTCAGTCGTACAAGGTCCATCATCCTGCGGCCCGGAGCAGACTATGGACACGTCTCGCGTCACTGGTTACGTTCTCGAGAATAAATCGCACCACACCGTCACCGGTTGGCTCAATGAAGGCGCCATATCCACGGTAATTGCTTTTGCCAAATGGCAGGAGGAAAATCACGTATTTGGGGATGTCGCCGAAATTGGCGTCCACCACGGAAAATTCTTTATTCTTTTGGCCAATTTGAGACGCGACGGCGAGCGAGCCTTTGCCGTCGACGTCTTCGACGATCAACATCTCAATCCCGATCGCTCGGGATGCGGAGACCTCGCACGCTTTAATCATAACCTCGGCCTTTATGCCGACAGAGCCGGCGTGGAGATCATCAAAAAAGATAGCACGCAGCTAACTCGCAGTGATTTCTACCGAGGTAGAAAAGGGGCTATCCGCCTCTTCAGTGTCGATGGATCTCACACTTCGATGCATACATTCTCAGATTTGACCTTCGCATCTCAACTCTTGAGCCCTGACGGCATAATTTGTCTAGATGATTTTTACAATCCGGAGTGGCCCGGGGTGCAGGAAGGGTTTTATCGGTTTTTAGCTGGGTCTCCCGATATCGCCGCTTTCGCCTACGGGAATCAAAAGCTCTATCTTTGTAGGACCGAAGCCCACAGCAGATACTTACGGCTGGTCGAAGATGACCTACGGCCATTTCTGGTTCGATACAAAAGTGTCGAAATCGGACGCTTTCCCGTTGCTTGCATGTCACTTCCAGCGCCCGAATTGGTCTTTGGGCATGACCTGAGGCCTGTGCCGAACGTCTTTTCCTTGCGCGAACAGATGATCTCGCCCAGGCTAACTTTCGGCAGCGGTTGGGCTGCGCCACAAGCCAACGGCGTTTGGACTGTCGGGCCGCGTTCCAGTCTGCAATTGGCACTGCAGGCAGAGTCCTACCAAGCGCCGGCGCTAGCGATTGAAGCCGAGCCTTTTTTGCATCGGACCCGCCCGTCCCGGCGCCTGTCGATTCGATTGAACGGCTGCAATCTCGGGGAATTCGTTTGTGATAAAACAAGCCCCAAGACACTGGAGCTCGCGGTGCCAATAAAACTATTGCAGTATGGTTGTGACCTGCATTTCGATATAGAGAACCCAGATCCTCCCTCTGAGACTATCGGAACAAAGGATGAGCGTCCTCTCGGATTTTTCTTCCGCCAAATCCGGGTTATAGAGCGAGCGGTCGAGAACGAGCGGACGAGCTTCGCGGATCCCGTAACGGGTTCGGTTATGCGGCCATAAACAGCCGGATCGCCTCAGGCAGGCGCTGCTGGGTCGATTCCCGTAGACGGGCCGATATGTCCCGGATCGACTGACGGGTTTCGTCCGCCTCGGCTACCTTGACAACCTCCAGAAACCGATCTCGCTCTAGCGAATACCGGGGGATAGCCAATTGAGACAGGTCATTTTCGAGGCAGAAACATTGCGTTTTCCGTGTTCCAGCGATGTTGACGAAAGGAACGCCTTGATTGACCGCAAACATGATCCCGTGAAATTTCATCGAGATCACGAGATCGAACTGGCTGACTACCCCCAGCGCCTGTGCCATCGACAGAGGCTCCGCGACAAACGAGATATGATCTCGCGCTCTCATACGCCGAAAGATGTCCAAGCTGACCTTGTGGTCGTTGATCGATTCAGTCGTCGAAAACGCAACGAAGCATATGTTGTAGAACTCACTCAGCAAATCGAGAATGGACGCCAACTCCCATTTGAAATACTCATAATATAGGTAATCTTTGCTTTCTCTTCTCTCGAATGTTGGACTTATCTCGTCACTCAAAAAGACACCTAATCCCTTTTTAGTATTATTAAACACCTGGTGGTATTTTTCTGATTCCTTGATGTAAAATGTGAGATCAGGGCAATATCGTGCGTTTACGTGTTTCGTATGAGCCAGCTCTACGTCTTTGAGGTTCCGAAATAAGGCGAATGGGATGTTGGCCTTTGCTAATAATTCGATCTCACTCTCATAACCGAGACCGACGCCGAGCGGAAAGATTTTTACTTCCGGCGGGATCTTCTCCAAATAAAAGGGGCGGATCACGTCGCCGCCTCCTAAGATCACTTTATCGGGCAGCGGCGATTTCAGCGCGCTGAACGGGGTGTGAAAGGAGATCGTTGCTGAAGGGTCAACATCTCTCAAAGCGGCTCTGAAGACATCCTTAAACGCCTCGTCGCCGACATTCTTTTGGTGATACCAACCCAAAACCGGAATGTTTGTCATTGGTCGCTAACTCGCCAGGGTTACCGGATTGGCCGGCCGCGCAACGCATGGTCTCGATCCTCCGAGCTAACGGAAGTAGTCCGTTGTGGTGCTGCGAGCGCGCCTTCCAGCGCGGCTACACGGCGCTCGAGGTCAGTGTATGCGGTGCCGCACCACTCCGGCACCGACAGCAGGGTCAGGCGGGCGAGGCTCTCGATGTTGTCGAGACGCTCCATCGTCTCGATCATCCGGCGACGCATCAGGCCGAGGGCTGCCAAGACGCCGAGCGGCTCTTCCGGCAGATGGACGGCATCGACGTCGATCTCCGCGATCTCCGCGCTGAGGCTGAAGAGGCCATATCGGCGCGCTTCGTCGCTGGTCGCCAGCTCGCGCAGCGCGGCAAGCCGCTGCGCCGGCGGGCCGTCGAGCCGCGCCCCGTAGAAAGCTTCTCCATCCGGGTCGGGATCGCGCCCGAGGAGAATGTTGTAGGTCAGCATCACCGCGGCGCCGGGCAGGCAGCGCTCGCACATTTCCGACAGCGACTGGAGCAGCAGGAGCTTGGCCGCGCCGTCCTCGATCATGTCAGGGCCTCGCACGCGATGATCCGAAGCGGCACCTCGATCTCCTCAGAGGGCATTTCGGTCAACGGCATCTCGATGTAGGGGAGCAAGCGGGCAGCAACGCGAAACGACACCGAGGCGCTACCTCGCTCGCGCAAAACGTCCGGCACCCGGCCGTCGAAAGCTCGGTCGCCGATCGCGATTGGCCGGCTCATCACGGTCATCGGCAGCAACACAAACAGCAGCACATCGAACCGCTCGATCCCGAGCTCTTCGAGGACGTAGTCGATATTGCAGACCTGCAAGTCGACTGAGCTGACCACCAGCGCGGCTTTGCGTACCCGGCCGCGAGCGGGCTCCGGGTCTTGCGCCCGATTGCGCCGCTTTGGCGATTTGTCGCGATGGGGGTCGATGACGAGCGACACATACTCCGCCCGGCAGGCTTCCGAGATTGCTACGACCGCCTTGTTGATCAGCAAGGCGTCGCCGATGCGCTCCGCGAGGTCCTCCGGCGTCCCGATCGGCTCGTCCAACCGAATCTGGTTCGTCTGCGAGGCAATGCAGGACAGCAGCTCGCCTGCCAGATCCCTGAACAGATTACTTGCTCGGGGCATTTCCCGGCTGACGGTGCGGATTGCCTCGACGAGGCCCGAGACCGATCGGTCGAGTGATGCGTGCTCGATCGCCCAGTTCCGCGCGGCAGCTGCGCGCTCATCGTATTTCTTCCGGTTCGCGCAAAAATCGAGCAGCAGATCGCCAAGACGGCGCGCCGTGTCGCCGGTCAGCGGAAGCTTAGTGACGTGATCGGGGGCAAACTCGGAAAACGCCTCGTGATCGAGAACGACCGAGGGCACTCCCAGCCCCAATGCCCGCGTCAAGGTGCCGGAAGTTTCACCGACCGAGGGAAAGCGCAGCGCGACGTGGAGATCGCTCGCGCACATCAGACCGCGCATATCGGGTTCCGACAGATATCCCGTAACCAGCACGCTCTCGGGGGGCAAGTCGCGGATCACCTCTGGAATTCTGGTATCGGGATGCGCTTTGCCGCCGAGTATCAGTGCGATGTCGGCGCCCGCTGCAAGGGCGCTACGCGTCGCTTCGACGAGCCAGTCGATGCGTTTCGGCGGTGTCAGGAAGCCGAAAGTCGCAATCTTCACGCGGCTCGCATTTTCTCTCAGAAAATCGACGACCCTTGGATTGGCGATCGCGGCGCCCTCGCGCGCGCGAAACTCCTCGGCGAGATGATGATTGAGGCGAAACAAGTGGTGGGGCCGATGCCGCCGTCGGATCAGCGATTCGACGTATTCCGAATGGACGACGACGCCCAGCGAGCTGTCTGTGATCAGCCCCAGATTGCGCAGCAGAAAATCCTGCCAGCCGAAGATCTCGAAGCGCTCGCGCGCCTCGATGAACCGATCCGCATGGACGCCGAGATCGTATTCGGCAAAACGCCGAAAGGCCGGCCACAATCGGGGGTTCGACAACAGCAGCCCGGTCAGTGACGCGTCGTGAATTGCGCAGAGCCCGGGGTATCCGAGTGCTCGTTCGAGGATCCCGGTATGAAACCGATTATTACCGAGATGGTAAAAGTCGATCCCGCGCGAGGATCGCTTCCGCAGATCGCGCCATACCTCGACGGGTATAGTCGGCAATAGCAAAGCATCGGCGGCGACTCGGCATTCGCCGTCATCGACGATCACGATGTCGAAGTGGTTCTTCAGCCGCGCCAAGATTTCGAAGGCATAGTCGGCGATGCCCGTCTCGGCCGGCGGCAGCGGTGAATGAAAATAGAGCAGGCTCATTGAAAGCCGCGCCGAGGGATGCTCCGTGGATCCTTAAACTGCGGAACCTCAGGCTGCCCTAAACCGGTAAAGAAACCGTGCGCGCGGACGTGTTTCATGTTGTCGTGGAAATCGCTGCGAGGCGTTCTAGGTAGCGGGCGCCGACCACGGAGGGGTCGTAGAGTTCGCAGATGCGGGTCCGCCCGGCGCGGCCGAGCCGCTCGGTAAGGCTGGGGTCGCCGGCGATCCTGCGCATTGCGGCGGCGGCTTCCCCGATATCGGGCTCCGCCCACATCTGGCCCACGGCGCCGGGGTATTCATGCTCGCCCACCGGAACCAGCCCGCAGCCCAGAAGCAGAGCGGTCTGCGGCGTCGCGAAATCGCGGGTGCCGGAATAGTCGGTCGCGATCACCGGCTTGCCGAGCAGCATCGCCTCGGCAGGGCCGCGGCCAAAGCCCTCCGAGCGGTGCAGCGACACGAAGCAATCGGACAGCGCCAGCAGCGCGATCGCGCGAGGCCTGGCGAGCTCCTGGTCGATGACAAAGATCCGGGGGTCGCCGCGGATCGCCTCGGTCAGCCCATCGCGGTCCTCGGGCTTCCAGTCGGAGCCAATCGTCTTCAGCACCAGGCCAACCGGGGTGTCGCGGCGCGGAAAGGCGCGGCGAAACGCGGCGAGCGTTGCGAGCGGGTTTTTGCGGCTGACATAGGAGCGGAAATCAAAGCTGAAATAAAACAGGAACCTGTCGTCGGGCAGCCCGAAATCGGCGCGTTGCCGGCCGGGTTCGGGCGCCGGAATCGCGACCGCCGGCGGCATCAGAAACACCGGCTTTGTCGCCGCCGGCGCGATCGCCTCATAGGTGAACCGGCTGGCCACCCAGATTTCCTGCACGAACTCGAAGGAGGATCGCCACTCATCGGGAAATTTGACCAGTTCCCAGGCCCAACAGCCGATCGTGTAGGCCCGCTCGATGCCGCGCTCCCGCAAAAACAGGTAATCGAAAAAGGCGGTATCAGCGTTCAGATGCATCAAGTTGATCCGGGGCGGCGTGGCAAACGCGCTCAGCCGTCGGCCGTCCTCCAACGTGATTTCGCCGTTGAGACGATCCAGCGCCGCCCATTGGCGGCCATGTCGGCTCAGCGCGAGCGCGCTCATGCGCAAATCCTCGGCCCGCCCGGAGACGAGGCCGGCATATCCGATAAGGCACAGATCGCGCGTTATCGCCGGCGCCGCGCCGGGCCTTGCCGCGCACTCCGGGACGCGACGGACTGATGGCGCAGCGCGGTCCTGCAATTCGTATTCCTCGCTGCCCTCGCCGCTCCGCCAGTCAAGCAGCGCCGATCGGCCCTCATGCGTGTGCAGGTCGCAGCGCGCTTTCAAATCCGCACGCAGGGCCCACAGCCCGATGGCGAGATTGTCAAGCGGCAGGAAAGCATCAGCCGACTTCGGTGCGACGCGTGACAGCCATTCCAGCGGACGGTGGATGAAGCTCCGCGGCCAGCCATGCCGCCGGCGCAGCACACCGCATGCCCATATCGCCACACAAAGCCGAGCCGGCCGCGTATGCGGGAATTGCCGGGCGACATCGGCGTGTGGTCCGTCATAGAGCGGCGCCATAATCCGCATCAGCCGGGTTACCGGGGGCCAGTCGGCGCCGCCCTCGAGTTCCGGCTCGGATGTATCGAGAAACCCAGCGAGCACGGGCTCGATCAGCCCGATCGCAACGCATCCGTCCCGAACACCCTGTGTCAGGCACCAGCCGATATAGTCGAGAACCTCGGCCGGCGTCTGGTTGGCGAAATGCAGGCGGACGTCTGCTCTCAGCTCCCAGAGCAGCGCTAGCGCCCGCGGCATCGGAATCCCCCCCGGAAGGGCCCCGAAATCCCATGCGATCGGCTTCGCCAGCGAGGCATCGACCGTCGCGTCGGAGGGCGATGCCGCTTTCGAAGCTTGCGGTGGCCAGCGCGGCGCCGGGCGCAGTAGCGAATTCCCTCGCCGCAGGAGGCGCATGGCGGCCGCAACCGAGGCTTCGTCGAGGCCGATCGCGCCGCCCTCCCGGCCGAGCCATAGCGCAAAATCGCGGCGGTGCAGCGGTTTTGCGAGGTCGAAGCTCGACCGCACTCGCGAGTCGGTCCGCCACAATTCGACCATCAACCGGGTGACGGCGGGAGGTCCCAAGATCGCGAGAGCGGGCTCAGGCTCGTCGAAGTAGGAAGCGCCGAGCGCCGGAAAATCGACTTCCGACCGCCCGCCAGCGTCGACCGCTCGCCGCCAATACCGCTCCATCAGCGGATGGATGCGGCGCCCGTCAGCAAACCGATCTACGGTCAAGAAGTCTTCACCAGCGGTCCCCCGTCTTCGCCCTGGGCCGGTCGGGTTCAGTCTGCAGCCGATTCCTTCATTCATCATTAACGCTAGGTGCCGATAATGAGCCCGGATAAACCGCGGCCCTATCGTCACGCTTGGCGCAGCCGATTAAACTTTTCCTCAGCTCGACGATCTGGCGGCAAGGCGGACCCAACTTCACCTACGGTCAGCCGCATTATTCTTACGATATTGCGCGGCGTAAGTTTACGGCAGCGCTGCGGCGCCTGCAGCTCGAGCTTCACGACGTCCCGAGGCCCGAGATCTACGCCGCGCCGGTCTCTCGGACGTTCCTCGACGAAACCTCGTGCCACCTGATCTTCAAGCCCCCCGAAAATATCCGGCTCATAAAGGGAATACGAAATATTGCCTGGGTCACCTGGGATTTCGAAAAACTGACCGGTCGTGGAAAATCAGTCCCGCAGCACCCGTTCCAGGACATGCGGCGCATGCTGACGGTTCCCGACGAGATCTGGACCCCGTGCGAGTTTACTCGGCAGGTCTTTCGTTCGGAGGGGGTTCCAAACGTCCACCGCATCCCCGCGCCGATGGCGGTTGCGAAAATACCGGCGCCGGTTCGGTTTCCCGATATCCCGCCGGATCTGGACAAGATACCCTGGATCAATCTGCGCGTCGGTTTTGGCCGCTACGAGGACATCAACCGGTCATTCCCGAGCCGCCCGCACCGGCTCAGCGACATCATGCTGGCTTTTTACGGCGGCCGGCAGCCGCTGGTGATCAGCTCGATATTGAGACCTCATGAGCCGCGCAAGAACCTCACCGCCCTGATCGGCGGGTTTCTAGAGTTCCACAGCGAACATCCGGCCTCACTGCTCCTGCTCAAACTGGTCGTCACCAACGCGAGCGATCGCCTCGACAATGTACTGACCGGCCTTCTGCGGTCGTGCATCTCGGATTACGAGCTGATCGACAGCAATGCGGTATGGCTGGCCACCGACTATCTCGCGGAGCCGGTATTGGCCGATCTCTACCGGTTTTCCTCCGCCTATCTGTGCAGCTCAATGGCAGAGGGCCAAAACCCGCCATTGCAGGAAGCAATGGCCTGTGGCGTGGTGCCGATCACTCCCCGGCACACGGCGATGCGCGACTATATCTGCGAAGACAATGCAATAATCGTCAGCTCGCAACAGCATCCGATCGACCGGCCCGACACAGCTATGGGGCCCGAGCGGGATGCCGGCTGGCACGTCTGCCGGAGCGGCGATGTCGCGCGCGCATTGCGGCAGTTTGCCGGGCTCGGCGAGGCCGACCGGCGCGAGCTAGGCGCGCGGGCGCACGCCGCGATCGCCGGCGATTTTTCGGTCGCCGCCGTCGCTCGCCTGGTCCGCAGCCGGCTCCGCTACCGGCAATGACGCATACTGTATTTGTTGAGGTCGGTCCATTGCAGGAGCTCCGCTATTCGGGCATCCCGAATGTGACGTTGAACCTCTGCCGCTATTGGCTGCAGCAACCCGTCGAGGCCAGTCGGTTCTTTTTGGGGCCATACCTGATCGACCGCAGTGCCATCGAAGCGGTCGTCGCGGCGCGCAGCAGCGCACTGTTTCAG
>Ga0306920_100004804_pt1 | contig 17372 bp, 14 predicted proteins | sample flu12Cox44000170_FD_204666 | JGI IMG/M metagenome (GOLD analysis project Ga0306920, IMG submission 204666) | Lab enrichment of tropical soil microbial communities from Luquillo Experimental Forest, Puerto Rico - flux4day.12C.oxic.44.000.170 (v2)... | ecosystem: Environmental > Terrestrial >... | reverse complement strand
TGTCACGCCGCTTTCCTTGCTGTATTCGGCGATGACTCCGTTGTTTTCAATGTAGAGATGTTCCTGCGCGCCTGTCCGGTATTCGCCCTCGATAATGTGCGCAGCGCTGGCCCACACCGAGTCCACGTCGCCCTTTTCAAGCAGGAAACTTTTGAGCAGATTATCCGCACCCCACACCACCGTCTGCTGCTTCTCGCTCTCTTCAATTGTGAAGACGGGGGGCAGCGGATCGTATTCAATCCTGACAGCATTTACGGCCTGGCGAACCCTGTGTTTGTCAGGATGCGCAAGCAGAAGAATTGCTTCGTCGCAGTGGTTCACCTGCCCATCGGCCAGACAGGGCTGGTCAGCATTGATGAGCTGAATATTGTTCTCGCCGGGGATATCCGCGGCGCGAACAACCGTGAACTCACTCCAGTCAATCTCCTGATCAAAGCCGATGGAGCGAATCAAAGCGCGTGGGACGGTGCTGCGCACTGTGGCTCCGTGCCACATGCCTTCGCGTTCAATGTCATCGACATACCGTGCGATTCCCAGCAGCTTGTCCGCTCCCTCTTTGCGTGGAACGGGAGTGCCGACGATGCGGGATGTCGCATGCGCGCTCATGGTTGGGGAAGGCGCAAACTTCGCACGGGTTGAGGCATAGCATACAACGGAGCAGCAAAGTTGAAAAGCCGGAGGGCTATGCGGAAAGCGCAGCGAGCGTGCTTGCCAGGACGCGAACTCCTCCGCCGATCCACTCTGGCGAAGCGTATTCGTCGGGCCGGTGACTCACGCCGCCGCGGCAGGGAATGAAGAGCATTGCCACCGAAGCGACCCGTGCCATGAAGAGCGTGTCGTGATAGGCACGACTCACCATCTTCTTGTATGTCTTGCCTGCGGATTTTGCGGCTTCCTCCATCGCGGCGAGGATCGCCGCGTCGCAAGCGGCGGGAGGATCTGCATTGACCACTTCGGTCTTGATTTCAACGCCACGCTGCGTCGCGCTGTCGTAGCACGCCGTTTTGAGAGCGTCGATTACGCAATCACGCCGCGCGCGATCTATATCGCGTATGTCGGCCTCAAGCCGCACGCGCGATGGGATGCTGTTGACGGCCCCGGGAAACACTTCGCAAACACCGACCGTGCCCACCGTATCAACGGCCCCTGTTGATTTGGCGGCGGCTTCCAGCGCCAGGATCAGTTCCGCGGCAGCCACGAGAGCGTCCTTGCGGCCGGGCATCAGCTTGCCGCCTGCGTGGCCACCTTCACCTTCGATCACGATGCGAAGGCTGGCCGGCGCCGCGATGTGTGTGACGAGGCCCAGGTCGATGCCTTGCTCTTCAAGCAGCGGTCCCTGTTCGATGTGAAGCTCGACAAACTGGTGGAAACGGCCTGGACGCAGCGCGACGGAATCGAGCGATCCTGTGAACCCGGCGTCGGCGCGCAGATCGTCCAGCCCCCAGCCATCCTTGTCACGCAGGGCGCTCGCCTGCGCCGGCGAAAGCGCACCAGACATCATGCGGCTGCCGAGACAGCCAATGCCAAAACGCGTCGGTTCTTCCGCGGTGAAGATGACCAGTTCGATCGATCTGCGCGGCTGAAATCCCATCTGCTTCAAGACACGGATGGCCTCCAGCCCGCCAAGCACGCCGACACATCCGTCATACATACCTGCGTTCGGTATCGCATCAACATGCGATCCTGTGCCGATGGGAGCAAGCGCTGGATCGCTGCCCTCCCACCGAGCAAAGGTGTTGCCAATCGCATCCTCGCGAATCGCCAGCCCTGCGTCGGTACAGAGATCCTTCACAAAGCTGCGCGCTCGCATGTCCGCTTCGCTGAAGACGATTCGCGTGACCACCGGCGGTTCCGCTTCAGAGATCTTCGATAGCTCGGTCAGCTCGCTGAGAAGCTGGTCAATCGGCCGGTTTGGGAGAGTTTCCATCGTCACGTTCCCATCGGATGGCGTCGCCAGTCTTTGTAGATGAGGTACTTGGCAGGCCTTTTGCCCAGCGCGCCGAACCATTGCGGGCAAAACGGCGCCATCCAGATGAAGTCGCCAGCCTGCACGGGGTACCAGCTGTCGCCAAGCCTGTAAATGCCCCCGCCTTCGAGCATGAGCAGTCCATGTTCCATCACATGAATCTCGACCATGCTTAATGCAGCGCCAGGATCGTAGGTCATGGTGTTCACGGCAAAGTCGTAGTTCTCGCTGTCCGGCATCAGCGAACGGACGCGCAGGGATTCATCATCCATCAAGGCAACGTCGCTGACCGCGGCTTCATCTCCGACCACGACTGATGGCTCGGGCATACCGGTAAGCGGCTCGTAAGCCTTCTCGATCACCGCAACGCGCGACCTTGCCAGCGCAATCACACTGTGCGGGGTCGCTTGCGGGATATAGGCAAATCCGGCGGGATCCAGCGTGTGCTGCTTGCCGTCCACCGCAAGCACCAACTCACCCTCAAGCACATACAAAAAGCGCTGCGCCGGCGTCGGCCCCAGCGATCCCTGCGGCGCGAACTCCGCCGTCATCTGGGTAAAGCGGGCTCCCAGTTGTGGTCCGGCATGCACGATGAACTCAACGCCTGGAGACTGCGGCAGCGGGATGCGGACAAATGTGTCCGGTGTCTGCAGCAGATGGTCGTGCTTCAGGCTGCTTCGTGTTGCGCCAAGATGTTGCAAAGGCGACCTCGCGGGAATGTGATTTTCGATTCTAACGGACCTCAGCCGCGAGGCGCTCAAGAAATCGGCGGCTCACATGAAGTGCGGCCTCCACGTCTTCTTTGCGAACCGTCTCCGCGGGGCTGTGGCTGATGCCGCCGGGGCTGCGCAGAAAGAGCATCGCCGTGGGCATACGGGCTGCCATCACCATGGCGTCATGACCGGCCCCGCTTGGCATCGTCTTCACGGGAAGCTGTGCGGCCTCCATCGCGTCGGTCAGGAACGCGGTGAGACGCTCATCCATCGGTACGGCAGGCTCGTCCATCCTTGTCGTCCAAATCACGGAGACTCCGCGACGATCCGAGCTGGCCCGGGCTGCGTCAAGCAACTCCTCAACGGAAGCTCTGCGGATGCGGTCCTCCGTGTGGCGCACGTCCAGGCTCAACTCAACCGACCCAGGTATGACGTTGCCCGCGTTCGGCATTACGTTCAGCTTTCCTACCGTCGCGACAAGGCCTTCTGTGCGCTGCGCAAGTTTCTCGACAGACGTGATCCATTCAGCCGCTGAGGCCAGGGCATCATGGCGGAGACGCATAGGCGTGGTTCCAGCGTGATTGGCCTGCCCGGTGAATTCCACCGCAAGCCTCGTCTGGCCTACGATAGCTGTGACTGCGGCAACGCTCAGTCCTTCAGCCTCCAGTGCCGGTCCTTGCTCAATGTGAATTTCGATAAAACCAATCGCGCGGTGATCCGCGGCGGCCGCAGGAATCTGGGCGGGATCGAGCCCGAAATTGCGGATGGCCGCGGCAAGCGTGATTCCGTCAGCATCCTTCAGGCTGAGCAGCGCCGGGTCAAAGCGTCCCGCGACGGCGCGGCTGCCGAAGAACGGAACACCGAAGCGAACGCCTTCTTCTTCAGAAAACGCGATGACTTCGATGGCGATTGGGAAGGCCAGTTCCCGCGCCAATTGCACCCATTCGAGCGCGAGCGCCACCCCAAGGACACCATCGAAAGCGCCGGCATCCGGGACCGTGTCGATATGCGAACCGATGAGCAGCCGCTTTTCGCCGCCCGTTGCTGGCTGCCACAGGCCGCGCAGGTTTCCGACTGCGTCGACGTGCGTGGTCATCCCGAGGGATTCCATGCGGCTTCGCAGGTGCACATGAACATCCTGCACTGGAGAAGTGAGGAATCTCCGCACGATGCGTCCGGGCTCCTCGCTCATGGTCGCGATATTGCGGCATTCTTCGATAACACGGACGGCGCGCTCTCTCATCCACGCGCCAACTCTCTGCCGCTCGGCTGGCCGATGAATCGATCGGCGCAGAAGACTCTGTTGCCGTGTAACCACGTCTCGACGACGCGCCCTTTGAGCCGAGCGCCGAGATACGGCGAGATCTTGTGGCGAAAATGCAAGTCGTCTGGTGTGACCGTCCATGTTGCTTCGGGATCGAAGATGGCGATGTCTGCGTCGGATCCTGGGGCCAACACGCCTTTTCTTCCCTCAAGACCAGCCAGGCGGGAAGGGCCCGTTGCCATCCATCGGCCGACGCGCGCCGCCATTTCTTCTTTCTTCCATCCGCGCTTGCTCATTGCCGCCCAGACTACTGAAAGCGCAAGGCCAAGGCTCGCGATGCCGCCCCAGGCTTGATCCCATCTGCCTTCCTCGAGACGCTTCATTGCAGGCGGGCAAGGGGAGTGGTCTGTAGTCACCATGTCGATCAGCCCACTTTCGAGCGCGTTCCAAAGGGCGTCGCGATTGGCGCTGTCGCGAATCGGAGGAGCGCATTTGAACTCTGTCGCCCCGTCAACAATTTCTTCGGCGGCAAACCAGAGGTAATGCGCGCAGGTTTCCACTGAGACCGGGGTCCCGCGGGCGCGCGCCTCTGCCAGCAAGGGGAGTGCCTTCACGCTCGAGAGATGAACGATGTGGATCGGCGTCCTGAACTCGTCGGCGAGACGAATGAGCAGGGCTATCGCTTCAACTTCTGCCTCATCGGGGCGCGACGCGAGATAGGTCGAGTACTTGTGCCAATCCGCGGCGGCAGTGTTCAGCCCGGCCGTTGCCGCACTGACGGGTCCGGCGACTTCCGCGTGGGCTAATAGCGGCAGACCCGTGCCGCGGACCTGTTGCAGCGCCAGCCGCAGCTCCGTTTCATCGACGCAAGCGAAGCCGTCAACGCCGGAGTGGATGAGGAAGCATTTGAACCCCGGGACACCGGCTCTGATAAGTGGCTTGAGGGCGTCGGAGTTGCCACGCACCACTCCACCCCATGAAGTCCAGTCCACCCAGGTTTTGCCCTGGGCTGCTTTTCGCTTTGCCTGAAGAGCCTCCGGATTCAAGGTTTCGGGAACGCAGTTCAAAGGCATATCGACGAGTGTGGTGACCCCGCCGGAAGCGGCGGCCTGCGTGGCGGTCGAGAAGCCCTCCCAATCCGCGCGGCCCGGGTCGTTGATGTGAACGTGCGTGTCGACGAGCCCCGGCAAGATGATCAGGTCGCCAAAATCGTGCAGTTCAGCGGATGGCGGGACCTCGTTCCAACCGCAAACCGCGCCGATCCGCTCTCCTTCTGCAAGCAACGTCGCTGGCCTGAGCCCATCAGCCGTCAGAACGCGGGTTGAGCGTAAAGCCTGTGCCATACTGAATTTACTTTCGCCGCTAAGGGAGGCTCAGAGCAAGCAAAGATGGAGCGCCAGCCCAATCCGGAGTTTCTGCGCCGAGCCATCGCGCTCGCCACAGAGAACGTTGTTTCAGGGAAAGGCGGTCCATTTGCGGCTGTCATTGTTCGGGGTGGACAGATCGTTGCGGAAGGCGTGAACATGGTCACCGCAACCAACGATCCCACGGCTCACGGCGAAGTCTCGGCCATTCGTGCCGCGTGCAAGGCACTGGGCACATTTACGCTTGCCGGCTGCGAGCTTTACACCAGTTGTGAGCCCTGCCCTATGTGCCTAGCTGCCTCACATTGGGCCCGGCTTGAGGCGGTGTTTTACGGATGCAGCGCAGCGGACGCCTCCCGCGCGGGCTTTGACGATGCCTTTCTGTACGAAGAGTTCCGCAAGGATCCCTCGGCCCGTTCGCTGCCGACAACTCAGATGCTGCCCGATGAGGCCTGGGCCAGCTTCGCGGCGTGGATAGCCTCGCCCAATAAGACGAAATACTGAACGGCTGTAAGAGCAAGCGTAGCAAGATCAGGTCCTCGCTGAGACGAAGTCGACCAATGCCGGATCGCGATGTACTCAGCGAGGGCCTGTTGAGAGTCGAAAAGATGGCAAGCCGCTGCCACCGTTAGTCGTCATCTCGGCGGCCCACGTAATAGATTTGCCGCACCCTGAGGTAGTACCCGCGGCGGAACCCTTCTCGGTATTCGTGCAGTGCCCAGCCGGGAACGTCCGGATCACGATACTCCCAGCGGTTGTTTACGTCGGGCCGGCGATGGTTTCCGAAATCTTTTTCCGCACCGATCATCCCGTCGTTGAAGCCCTGATGCTCCCAGGCCTCCTCCGCCTGGTGTTGCCCGTAGGCGAACGGTGGGGGGCCATAATACTGCTGCGCGCAGGCGCTCCTCTCGCCAGCGAGCAAAGCCACGGCGAGCGTGGGTAAAAGCAAGAGTGTCGGTCTCATATCATCCTTCCTGTTCGGCGCCTTGTGGGGACGCCATCTACAACAGGCGAGAAGGTCCAGGTGAACCAGGCCTCCAAAGTCCTGTGCCTGTTCCAACACCGAGCATTGCGGCAGGTTGCGGTGGCTGAGTTTGGCGTCTAACCAAAGTGATCGCTGGAACGTATCCGAGCCTCTTCCCGGTGATTTTGAAGTGTTTCCATTTGACGCGAATTGATTTGCCCAAGCCGCTTCCATGCGCTAACGTCTAAATACTTGAGGAATATTGGGATCGGAGTTGGCACAGGATGCCCCGAGTTGTTCGTTGTTCCATCATTCAGGCTTCAAACGCCTTGGCCGCCACTGAGCCTATCGCCCGCCAGAAAGAGGCCATGATCCAGAAGCACCTTGGTCTCATTCGGCAAGCTGCGTCGGATGGCGCGCAACTTGTGTGTTTGCAGGAAATCTTTAACGGCCCGTATTTCTGTGCCGAGCAGTCGACCAAATGGTACGAGAGCACGGAGCCAGTGCCCGACGGGCCCACCGTTTCTCTGATGCAGTCGCTGGCCAAAGAACTTCGAATTGCCATGATTGTTCCGGTCTATGAGGTCGAGCAGGAAGGGATCTTCTACAACACGGCCGCTGTGATCCAAAGCGACGGCTCGTATCTTGGCAAGTACCGGAAGACACACATTCCTCACGTGGCGCCGGGATTTTGGGAGAAGTTCTACTTCAGGCCGGGGAATCTTGGCTATCCGGTGTTTGACATGGGCTTCGCCAAAATCGGCATTTACATTTGTTACGACAGGCATTTTCCCGAGGGGGCGCGTTGCCTCGGCCTCAACGGCGCAGAGATCGTTTTCAATCCATCGGCGACGGTTGCCGGGCTGAGCGAGTACCTGTGGAAGCTGGAGCAACCGGCTCATGCAGCCGCCAATGGATATTTCATCGCGGCGATCAACCGTGTAGGGACTGAGGCGCCCTGGAACATTGGGGAATTCTACGGGTCCAGTTACTTTGCGAATCCCCGTGGACAGATTTTCGCCCAGGCATCACGCGACAAAGACGAGGTGTTAACCGCAGACTTGAATCTCGACGAAATTGCGGAGGTACGACGGACGTGGCAATTTTTCCGCGATCGGCGGCCTGATATGTACGGACCGCTTGTTGCTTCATAGTCGATTGAAATAGTGTGTTTGGAATCGTCGTTTACGGTCCAACGAGCGTGCTCGGCGATTTGCAGCTTCCCCGAGGTCTTGATGAGTACCGCAACACTGCCCGACGATCTTTTGTTACGAGAGCGCTTTGGCGATCTCAAGCCGCCGCTGACGCCGCAGTCCGCAGTCATTGAAGCGAATCGCTGTCTGAACTGCTTCGACGCGCCGTGTACTGGCGCGTGTCCGACACACATTGATGTTCCCGGATTTATTAAGCGCATTGCATCGGGAAATCTGCGAGGTTCGGCGCTGCGCATTCTCGACGCCAACATCCTCGGGTTAAGCTGCTCGAAAGCGTGTCCGGTAGAGGTGCTCTGTGAGGGCGCCTGCGTGATGCATCGTTACAACCACGCTCCAATTCAGATCGGACGCCTTCAGCGCCATGCGATGGATTCATTTCACGCGACCGGGGAGGAACTGCTCACAGCGCCACATGGCTGCCGCAACGTGCAGGTGGCCTGTATCGGTGGCGGACCGGCGTCTCTGGCCTGCGCCGCGGAAATCTGCCGTCACGGAGCACATGCCACGATCATCGAGCGCCAGGCCTTGCCCGGAGGTTTGAACACCTACGGAGTGGCCGAATACAAGGTGCGAACCACGGACAGCCTGCGCGAAGTGGAGATGATTCGCCGCATGGGCGTCGAGTTTCGATTCGGCACGAATATCGAGTCCGCTGCCGCGCTGGATGATCTTGAATCCGAATTCGACTTTGTATTCCTGGGAATCGGACTCGGCGCGATGCAACGGATGAACATCCCCGGCGAAGAATCTCCGGGTGTGATCAACGCGCTCGAACTCATTGCCTCCTACAAGACCGGACGGATTCGCGAAATCAATGGCACCGTCGTTGTTGTGGGAGCGGGGAACACCGCGATTGATGCCGCCAACGCTGCGCGGCGCCTGGGCGCGGAGACGGTGTACCTGCTCTACCGTCGAAGCGAGAGAGACATTGCGGCATTTGAATTCGAGTATGAGCACTCGAAGCAGGAGGGCGTGCAATTCCTCTGGCGGCGTCAGCCCTACGGGATCCGTCCTGCTGAGCGCGGCCGTCTGCTGCTCGACACCGTGCAGGTTCAGGAAGTAGACAAGAACCTGATCCCGATTCCGGATTCGCATTTCGCGATCGAGTGCGATCTCGTGGTTCCTGCGATCGGCCAATCGCCATTTGCGCAGCTTGTGCAAGAGCTTCGCCGGGTCGAGGTGCGCGGAGGCCGCATTGTTGTTGATCCTGAGACCGGGCAGACCGGCAACCCGCGCTACTTCGCTGGCGGCGATTGCGTGAACGGCGGCAAGGAAGTCGTGGACGCAGTTGCCGATGGCAAACGATCGGCGCAAGCCATTCTCAAGATCGCGGAGGCGGCGTATGCCTGATATTCGCGTTCACCGGTTCGCCGGTCGCATCGACGCGCCCAACCCTTTTTGGCTTGCCTCTGCGCCACCCACCAACACCGGCGAGCAGATCATGCGCGGCTTCGATGCCGGCTGGGGCGGTGCTGTATGGAAGACGATTGGCGAGCCCGTGATGAATGTGTCTTCGCGCTACTCGGCGACAGACTTGAACGGTCAGCGCATGATGGGCCTGAACAATATCGAGCTGATCAGTGACCGCAGCATCGAGACGAATCTCCGCGAGATGGCGGAAGTCAAAAAGAGTTACCCCTATCATGCGGTCATTGCCTCTTTGATGGTCGCTTCGAATCGGGAAGCCTGGCACGAGATTGTGGCGCGCACGGAAGATGCCGGAGCAGATGGACTGGAACTCAACTTCGGGTGCCCGCACGGCATGAGCGAGCGCGGAATGGGCTCGGCGGTGGGGCAGGTTCCCGAATACACCGAGATGATTACCGCGTGGGTGAAAGAGAAGGCGCGCACTCCTGTGCTGGTGAAACTCACGCCGAACATTACCGATATTCGAACCGTTGCGCGAGCGGCAAAGCGAGGCGGCGCCGATGGTATTTCTGCGATCAACACCATCAATTCCATCACCGGAATCGATCTCGATACCTTTGTGCCGCGTCCCGACGTCGATGGGAAAAGTTCGCACGGCGGCTACTGCGGACCGGCGGTCAAGCCGATCGCGCTGAACATGGTGCAGCAGATCATGGAGGATCCTGAATCTGCGCTGCCGCTCTCCGGCATCGGCGGAATCAGCTCCTGGCGTGATGCGGTGGAATTCCTTCTGCTTGGTTGCGGCTCGGTGCAGGTGTGCACTGCAGTGATGCACTACGGCTATCGCGTGGTCGAAGACATGGCTGAGGGACTCGAGAACTGGATGCGCACAAAGGGATTCAAGACCCTGGACGATTTCCGCGGGCTGTCAATTAATCGAGTCACCGAGTGGAAGCATCTCAACCTGAACTACAAGATCGTTGCGCGCATCGACGAGCAGAAGTGCATTGGCTGCGATCTGTGCCACATCGCTTGCTGGGATGGCGCGCACCAGTGTATCCACATGGACCGTGTGTCGGGTCCGGTGAATGGGCAGGTCGAGCTGCACGATGGCCCGCCCACTATCGAGTGGCGCACGCGCACTTCGATCACGACTACGCCGGTGACTCGGAAAGAGCGCGCGGCGGTGGCGGCGGGGCACGGTCCTTTCCCCACTCCGCTGGCACGGATTCCGCGCGTTGATGAAACGGAGTGCGTTGGCTGCAATCTTTGCGCGCTGGTATGTCCGGTGGACGAGTGCATCACGATGGTTCGAGTCGATTCCGGAGTGCCGTCGGAGACATGGGATGAGCGGACCAAGGGCGCAGCCGTCGCGATTGAGCCGCAGCACTCCTGAGGTTGTGCATCGGATCACAGCTTGAAAGGGATGCTCATGGCGTCGGTGCTCATCCAGAATGGAACTGTCGTCAACGCGGACTCGACTTTCAAGGCCGATGTGCTCATCGACGGCGGAATCATCAAGGAAATCGGTCCTGCAATTCTGCCCAACTCCGCCGGAACCATCGTCGATGCAACCGGACTGCTTCTGCTGCCGGGAGGCATCGACGCGCACACGCATCTCGACATGCCGTTTGGCGGGACGACTTCGGCTGACGATTTCGAGACAGGCACGCGTGCAGCAGCGATCGGCGGAACGACGACGATCGTTGACTTCGCTATCCAGGCGCGCGGAACCAAAATGCGCACCGCTCTCGATACGTGGTGGAAGAAGGCCGAAGGCAAGGCGTGCATCGACTATGGCCTGCACATGATCGTTACCGACCTGCATGATGCGGGCCTCGAAGACATGGACGACATGGTGCGCGAGGGAGTCGCCAGCTTCAAGCTCTTCATGGCGTATCCCGGCGTGTTGATGGTTGACGACGCCACGATCTTCAAGGCGATGCGGCAGACGGCAAAGAATGGCGCGCTGATCTGCATGCACGCCGAGAACGGGTCTGTCATTGATGTCGTCGTGCAGCAGGCTCTGGCCGAGGGTAAGACTGCTCCGATCTATCACGCGCTTACGCGGCCCACGCAGGCTGAAGCCGAAGCAGTGCATCGCGCAATTGCAATGGCTGAGATGGCGGGAGTGCCGGTTTACATCGTGCATCTCTCCAGCGAGGATGCACTGAACCAGGTGCGCGAAGCGCGGGATCGCGGCTTGCCTGCCTTTGCGGAAACCTGCCCACAGTATCTGCTGCTTTCGATCGAAGACAACATGCAGGACAAGGGCTGGGATGGCGCGAAGTACGTCTTCACGCCCCCGCTGCGCGAGAAACGCAATCAGCCGAAGCTCTGGGATGGACTGCGCAAGGACAATCTGCAGGTGGTGTCGACAGATCATTGCCCGTTCTGCTTTGCCGATCAGAAGTCACTGGGCAAAAGCGACTTTACCAAGATTCCCAACGGCGGGCCCGGAATCGAGAACCGTCTGCAGTTGCTGCATCATCACGGTGTTGGCCTGGGCAATCTCACTCTCAACCGTTTCGTGGAAATCGTCTCGACTGCGCCTGCTCGGATTTTCGGCATGTATCCGAAGAAGGGCGTACTCGCCGTGGGCAGCGATGCCGATATTGTGCTGTGGGATCCCGTGGCTTCGCACACCATCAGCGCCGCCACGCACCATATGCGCGTTGACTATTCGATGTTTGAGGGATTCAAGGTGCGTGGCAATGCGCGGGATGTGTACTCGCGGGGTGAGTTGATCGTATCGAAAGGTGAGTTCATCGGAAAGCCCGGCCGCGGGAAGTATCTAAGGCGTGAGGCTCGCGGTGGGGCGTGGAAATAACACGTTCAAAGACGGCACACTCGCCAACAGCCGGACAGGAACCCTCAATTCGTACCTTTGCCTGTTTCGGCATTCCCGTGGAATGCAGCCAAGAAATGGCGCAAAGTTGTTGACCATGCGTAGAAAAACGCGGTTTGCCTCAATTGGCATCCTCGTCGTTGTATCAGTAGTCGTGATGTTGCTTGGTCTCATGCGCGAAAACGCCAGCCAACGGATAACGAGTGGATCTAGCCCCTGTCCACAGGACAAGGAGCTAAGGACGTATCCTCAGTGGCGGCAAGCAGTAACGTTCCCTTACGCCGCGCCAGAAGCAAAACTTCGACGAGTGACAGACAACTACAGCCTTGTTGAGGTTGGTTCGTCGAAGGAAGAAGTCCTCAAGGCGTTCGGCCCTCCGGACTTCGAGGAAGGATTGGCTCCAAAGGAACTGAACCGCCCTTGCACTGGATATTCCTTCACGTACTACTTCGAGAAACCTGAGGAGACCATGAACGAGATCAAAGACAAGAGAATCGAGGTGCTCTTTACGCGGGACGGCAAAGTGTTCTGGATTGCCGGTAACGTTGGGCTAGTTGAAGAGGGCGGGTATGCTCATCGTCCGTAGCTCCCGAGCATTTCGTACAGCTTTCGACAATCATCGAGCACGCATCGAGCCGAGAATCGAGTTCAGGGCGGTTAACCAGCCATTTGAAAATTACTCGCTTACACAAGGTCGCAAAAAGCAACCGCAGATCCCTCCACTCCGGTCGGGATGACAACCGCTTTCGCGGTTGTTGCGCCATCAAGTGGGTTTCCTTATCGCGTTCTCATCGGCGTTCGTGTATACCGATAACACCCGGAGGCCGCTTGAGCACTTTCGATCCTTCTCTGTCGAATCGCGACCTGGCGCCGACGACGCCGGAGCAGCGGACCTGGACGATGTACAACTACATTGCGCTCTGGTTCTCCATGTCGATGGAGATTACGACGTACCAGCTTGCGTCCTCGCTGATCGCCAAGGGTATGGACTGGAAGCAGGCCGTGGGTACCGTGCTGCTCGGCAATCTCATTGTGCTCATCCCGATGCTGCTGAATGCGCACGCGGGAGCGAAATACGGCATTCCGTTTCCGGTCTTCATTCGCGCGCCGTTCGGTGTGAGAGGCGCGAATCTGCCGGCGATACTGCGGGCGATTGTCGCCTGCGGATGGTTCGGGATTCAGTCATGGATCGGTGGGACTGCCATTTACTCGATGCTTGCCATCATCTGGCCATCGCTGGCCGGGGTGGACGGCGTGCGATGGGCCTGCTTTCTCTTCTTCTGGCTGCTGAACATGGTGGTGGTGTGGCGCGGCGTCGAGTCGATCCGGCATCTGCAGGCGTTCGGGGCTCCCTTCATGTTTGTGATGGCCGCGGTACTCCTGATCTGGGTGCGCTTCAGGGCGGGCAGCTTTGGCACAATGCTCTCGACGCCGAGCCAGTTCCATTCCACCAGCGAATTCCTTGCGGTCTTCTTTCCGTCGCTGACGGCGATGGTTGGCTACTGGGCGACGCTTGCGCTTAACATTCCGGATTTCACGCGCTACTCCAAATCGCAGCACGCACAGGCGGTAGGGCAGGCGTTTGGACTGCCCGTTGCGATGACTCTGTACACGTTCGTCGGGATTTCGGTGACGTCGGCATCGGCGGTGCTGTTTGGCAGGCCGATCTGGAATCCTATCGAGCTGATCGGCGCATTTCATCAGCCTGTGGTGGCGTTCATCGCGATGATTGCGATCCTGATTGCGACGATGAATGTGAACATCGGCGCCAATGTTGTTTCGCCTTCGAATGACTTTTCAAACCTGTATCCGCGGCTCATCAGCTTTCGCACTGGCGGACTTATCACGGGCTTTCTCGGGCTTGCGATGTGTCCGTGGAAGCTGCTGGCGACGCCCGATGCCTACATCTTCGGGTGGCTGGTGGGTTATTCGGGCCTGCTTGGTCCGGTTGCGGGCATTATGGTGTCTGATTACTTCGTGATCCGCAAGACGGAACTGGATGTGAATTCGCTGTATCACCGCGAGGGTGCGTACCACTACACGAAGGGGATCAATCCGCGCGCGATTTTTTCCCTGGTTCTGGGTGTGGTCATCGCTCTTGCAGGCCTCTTTGTCAGGCCACTGCACTTCCTCTACGACTACGCGTGGTTCGTCGGCTTCTTTACCGCAGGCGGGGTGTATGTCGCGCTGATGAGGATTGCGGCGCCAGTTCCGGAACTTTCTTCGGAGTTGAAAGCTGCGGCCGGGAGCGAAGGGAACTAGAACATAATCCGGGCTTCTGAAATCAGGTTGTGGTTATAGGTGTGAAACCCCGAAGTGGCGATCTGCATTCCGCTGCCGAGTACGAAGTACGGATGCGTTGCCTTCCACTCCTTCCGCCGAATGACATAGAAGGCCGCTGGCGTAACGAAGTTCTGCATCTTTCCATCCCGGCTTCCGCCGACGAAGAAGGTTGCATTGTTCTCCACTTCAAACCAGATGCTGGTCGTTGCATGCAACTGGAGCACCTCATTCCACGCGATCGTACGGCCCTGCTGTGCAACCCTTCCTGTGGGAAGTGTGCCGCCCAGAGCGGATATTGCGGCGAATCGACTGAAAGCGTAGCCGGTAACCAGCGTTGGAGTGTACGACCCGGTGCGGGCTCCGTTCTGATGGCTGCCTGTTGCAAAACAGCGTGATAGTGTGGCAGTCACCTCGAAATTTCCGTGCTCACGGTTGCCCGAAGCAATGCGGTACTTCATTACTGCTGAAAGATCGCCAAAGCCGTCCATGGCCTTGCTGTTGTGCTGAATGTATGGCGGCGGTATCACCTCGAACTGGAACCGGTCGCCGACAATTATCCCGGCTCCTCGGGAGTTCCCAAAATTCACTGTCTGCGTGCCGGATGGCGTGTACTGATTTGCGAGGGAGAGCCTTGCATACTGCGCGAGCCGAGGATTGGGCGCGACGAGGGGCGCGGTGAGAGCTGGTTGCAGCGCCGCCATCCTGCTGTTGTTCGATCTAAAGCGTTGCCACGCAGACGACTGAGCTGGAGCCGTGTTCGTGCTGAAGAGACACACCGCCAGGAACGCAATGAGTGACTTGAGATTCATTCAGATGAATCTTTTCTAACAACAGGAGGGAATCATTTCAGTGACGCCTGGCACCAACGGATTTTGCTGCTCGCGACGAAGGCGCAACACCGGTTATGGGTTTCGCTAATCAGTGGGCTTTGTGCGGTGGACGCAACCAGCATGGGCAATCGCTGCAGGTTGCGCTTGAAGTGGGACGGAATTCTCATATCGCCCCACCGCAATGGGGTTACTCCAAAAGCCAACCTTCGCCCCATGTCGTCTTAAGAAATCCTGATCTCGCGGTAAAATAGTCAGAACGAATGATTCAAACCACTCCAGCGGCTGCCGGTCAGGCTTCCCGCTCAACGCGGGAACTGGAGTCGCGGGTGCCCGGTAACTCACCGATCATTCAGGTTCGCAATCTTGAAAAGACCTACAGCACGGCGCGTGGCCCTCTAACGCTCTTCCAGAACATAGAGTTAGAGATTAGAGCGGGCGAACTCATTGCAATTGTTGGCCAGTCAGGCGCGGGAAAAAGCACACTTTTGCACATTCTGGGTGCCCTTGATACACCCACTGCGGGGACGGTACACTGCGCCTCAACCAATGTGACAGCCCTTTCTCAGAGGGAGGCTTCGGCATTTCGTAATCGCAAGATTGGTTACGTCTGGCAGTTTCACTATCTGTTGCCGGAGTTTTCGGCGCTGGAAAACGTTGGGATGCCCTTGCTGGCGCGCGGTATTGCACGACGAGAGGCGCTTGCGGTTGCATCTAATTGGCTTAAGGAGGTCGATCTGGAGGATCGTAGCGAGCACAGGCCTGGAGAACTCTCAGGTGGCGAGCAACAGCGCGTTGCGCTGGCTCGGGCACTCGTGGGCAATCCGAGCGTGTTGCTGGCCGATGAGCCTACAGGCGACCTGGATGAGGCCACTGCGGGACGCGTTTTTGACATTCTGGAACGATTGCACGTAACCCACGGGCTCACTTCGATCGTTGTGACCCACAACCTGGAATTGGCCGCGCGATGTACGCGGACTCTGCGCCTGGAGGGCGGGCGCCTTCACGCCGCGGGTAACCTTCCCGCGGCGGGACCTCACCCCGGCGGGGAGTGACTAAAAGCACCTTTCCGGGTGGATTTTGAGTCTGATTGTATTAAGAGGTCTGGGAACGCAAGCCAGGCTGACAACAGAGGATGGGTGTCTTCGTAAGTCAACTTCGGCGACAGCCGGAACGAGCAAGTGATCCGGCGCCATCCCAAAGGGCTGTTCGGGGCAAGAAGAAATTTCCAGGGGTCTCCGTCAGCGCAAGTCAGAGAAGGGCACGTGCGGGTTGGGTCGAGGCCGGGATCGAACCGGACGGCTACTCCTAAACGCAAGCCTGACGCAAGGGAGAACATCATGTTCGAACGCTATACGGAGAAGGCACGACGCGTGATCTTCTTCGCGCGGTATGAGGCCAGCCAGTTCGGATCGCCCTATATCGAGACCGAGCACTTATTGCTTGGCCTGTTGCGCGAGGACAAGGCGTTAACTAATCGCTTCCTGCGTTCGCACGCTTCCGTGGAGTCGATTCGCAAGCAGATTGAGGCGCACACCACTATTCGCGAGAAGGTTTCGACCAGTGTGGACCTGCCGCTCTCAAATGAGTGCAAGCGCGTGCTGGCCTACGCCGCAGAAGAAGCAGAGCGACTGGGGCACAAGCACATTGGAACTGAGCACCTGCTTTTAGGGCTGCTGCGCGAAGAGAAGTGCTTCGCATCGGAGATTCTGCAGGAGCGCGGGCTCAAGCTTGCGCAGATTCGCGACGAGCTTGCACGCGTGACTCAGGAGAAGGCTCCGCAGCAACAGCGGCAGCGGGAGTCGAGCCTGCTTGCGGAGTTCAGCCGCGACCTTACGCAGGCCGCCATGGACGGGCAGCTCGATCCGCTTGTCGGCCGCGATGGCGAGCTTGAGCGCGTGGTGCAGATTCTGTGCCGCCGCACGAAGAACAACCCAGTGCTCATCGGTGAGCCCGGCGTGGGCAAGACCGCAATTGTCGAGGGACTCGCGCAGCGGATCGCGGATGGCGAGGTGCCAAGCTTCCTCGCCGACAAGCGGGTGCTGGCGCTCGACCTTTCGCTGATCGTCGCCGGAACCAAGTACCGCGGCCAGTTTGAAGAGCGACTGAAGACCATCATGAAAGAGCTGATGGAGAGTCAGAATTCCATCATCTTCATCGATGAGTTGCACACGCTCGTTGGCGCGGGCTCGGCTGAGGGTTCGCTCGATGCAGCGAACATTCTGAAGCCGGCATTGTCGCGTGGCGAGATTCAGTGCATCGGCGCAACCACCCCTGCTGAGTACCGCAAGTCCATCGAGAAAGATCGTTCGCTGGAGCGGCGCTTCCAGGCTGTCAAGGTGCCGCCGCCGAATGAAGCCGATGCGGTGAAGATCATCAATGGCATCAAGGACCGTTATGAGAAGTTCCACGCGGTCAGCTACACCGACGCGGCAATCGAGTTCGCTGTGTCGCATTCGAACAGGTATATCCCGGATCGGTTCCTCCCGGATAAGGCAATCGACCTCATCGACGAGGCCGGAGCGCGCGTGAAGCTGCGGCAGACTTCGTTGCCAGAGGAG
>Ga0306920_100004803_pt1 | contig 17372 bp, 14 predicted proteins | sample flu12Cox44000170_FD_204666 | JGI IMG/M metagenome (GOLD analysis project Ga0306920, IMG submission 204666) | Lab enrichment of tropical soil microbial communities from Luquillo Experimental Forest, Puerto Rico - flux4day.12C.oxic.44.000.170 (v2)... | ecosystem: Environmental > Terrestrial >... | reverse complement strand
AAACGCGGCAGCCGTTCGCGATCAGGCTGCGCCCGGCGCGCGCGCCGGCCTGGAACGAAACCGGCGGACGATCGGCGCTCTGGGTGTGCACGACGCCGTCCGGATCCGAGGGATCGAGCGGCGGATGGTCTCCGAGGAACGCCATGTTCGCCTCGTAGTAGGAATCGAGCGTTCCCACGTCCTGCCAGTAATCCGCGAAGCGGTACGCGAACACGCCCTCCCCGCGCGCCACGAGACGCGGCAGCAGGTCCTTGCCGAAATCGTGCGAGGACTGTGAGTGGCCGGCGTCCTCGGCGAGCCAGCGCACGAGCGAGATGCGGTCGAAGAGATAGACGCCCATCGACGCGAGCCGCGAGACCGACGTGCGCGGCTTCTCCTGAAATCCGATCACGCGCCCGGACGGATCGGCCTCGAGGATGCCGAAGTGGCTCACCGCGTCCTCCGGCACCTCGGTCACCGCGACCGTGACCGACGCACGGTTCGCGAGATGGAACGCATACAGCACGTCGTAGTCCATCCGATACACGTGGTCCCCGGACAGCACGAGGACCTGGTCGGCGCGCCGCCGCCTCAGATGAATCAGGTTGCGGTAGATCGCATCCGCGGTTCCCTGGTACCAGTCGCTCTGGATCGAGCCGAGCGCGGGCTGCAGGATCTGGACGCCGCCGCGACTCCTGTCCAGGTCCCACGCCCGCCCCGTTCCGATGTGCTGGTTCAGCGACGTCGGGCGGTACTGCGTCAGCACGCCGATGTCGAAGATCCCCGAGTTCACGCAGTTCGAGAGCGTGAAATCGATGATCCGGTATTTGCCGCCGAACGGGACGGCCGGCTTCGCGCGCCGCTCGGAGAGCAGGCACAGGCGGCTGCCGACGCCGCCCGCCAGGATGAACGCGTAGCGCGAGCTCCTCACTCGTCCTCCCCGTACCAGGTGTGGTTCGCGAGCTGCGCGCCGGAGCGCAGCAGGCCGGGCGCGAAGTCCTCGGGCCGCGCGCCGACGCCGACCACGACGCCGGGCTCGATGCGTGCGTCCGCCGGGACGCGCCCGTCCTTGCCCACGAGCACGAGCCCCTCGAGCCAGCGCGGGCCGGCCGTGCCCGGGCCGCCCACGGTCGCGCCCTCCCCGATGCGCGCGAACTTGTCCACGATCGTGCGGCGCACCTCGGCGCCGCGCTCGATCACCACGTCCTGGAAGATCACCGCATCCTCGATCCGCGCGTCCGCGCCGACGACGGCGCCGGGCGAGAGCACCGAGCGCACCACGGTGCCCGCAATGCGGCAACCGTTCGAGATCAGGCTCGACTCGATGCGCGCTCCGTCGCCGACCCGCACCGGCGGACGCTCCTCGTCGCGCGTCAGGATCGGCCAGCTGCGGTCGTCGAGTGCGAGCCGCGGCCGCGCGGCCACGAGGTCCAGGCTCGCGCGGTAGTAGGAGCCGATCGTGCCGACGTCCTCCCAGTAGCCCTCGAACTCGAACGCGCGCACCCCGCGGGGCGCGCGCGCGAGCGGCGCGAGCACGTCGGCCACGAGGTCGACCGCGCCCTCGCGCAGCGCGGCGCCGAGCGCGGCGGTCTCGAACGCGTAGATGCCCATCGAGGCGAACGGCGTCTCGGCGCGATCCGGCTTCTCGATCAGCCCGGCGACGCGCCCTTCGCCATCCACCGTCACCATGCCGAAGCGGTGGGTCTCCTCCGCCGGCACGCGCGTCACGCCCATGGTGACGGTGGCGTCGCTCGCCGCGTGGAACTCGAGCAGCGCGCGATAGTCCATGCGGTAGACGTGATCTCCGGAGAGCACGAGCACACGCGAGCAACCCAGGTCCCGGATCAGGTCCCAGTTCTGCGCGATGGCGTCCGCGGTGCCGCGATACCATCCCGCCGTGCCGCGGGTGAGATACGGCTGGAGGATCATCACGCCGCGATCGCGCGCGTCGAGATCCCAGGGGCGGCCGGAGCCGATGTGATCGTGCAGCGAGGTGGGCGCGTGCTGGGTGAGGACGCCGATCCGGTTCACGCCCGAGTGGCGGCAGTTGCTGAGCACGAAATCGATGATGCGGTACTTGCCGCCGAACGGGATCGCGCTCACCGCGCGCTCCGAGGAGAGCACGCTGACGCGTTCGCCTCCCCCACCCGACAACACCAGCGCCACCACGTCGGACACGCACGCCCCCAGGATCGGACCGCCGATGCGGCGGCCGACGGACACTAGGAAGCGTGGAGCGCCGGAGTCAAGCGCGCGGGTGCGCGCCGGGCATCACCAGCTGTAGGCGAGCGAGACGAGCTGCGTGGCGTCGAGGTTCTGGTCGTTCGGGAACGACTTGTCGTTCGCGGCGAAGAAGCGGTTCAGCGATGCCGCGTAGTCGAACCCCAGCTGCTTGTAGCGCAGCCCGGCGCCGAACGTGAGGTCCTTTCCGTTCACGCCGGTGCGCAGCGCCAGCGTGTTGCGATACCAGTACTCGAGCCCGGTGCGGAAATCGAGCGTCACCGAGCCGACGTGCACCTGGCTGTCGAGCGCGCGGTTCTCGAATCCCCACGCGATGTCCACGCCCCAGGTCATCGCGTGGTGCTCGGCAGGATAGAAGTTGAAACCGCTGCCGGTCGTGAGCGACGGGATGACCGTCTCGCGCGTGCCGTTGCTCCAAGCGAGGTACGTGGTGGTGAGGTCGCGCATCATGGCGCCGATCGTGATCGCATCGGTCGGCATGTAGATCACGCCCGCATCGAGCCCGGCCCCGAACGAGGTGACGTGTTCGCCCGGGATCGTGTCCGGCAGGCTCTGGCGAGCGAACTTGAGGTTGCCGCCGAACGTCCAGCGCGTGCCGTGATGTTTCGCGTACGAGATCGTGCCCACCATTTGCGAGCTGCTCGCCATGTAGAGGTTGTCCGCGGTGAGCAGCAGCCGCTCGCCCGGCTCCCAGATGCCGTCGCCCTGGCCGTAGTCGGGCGTGGTGGGGTCGTTGTCGATCCCGTAGTCCAGGAAATCGATCCCGGGCCGCAGACTCCCGGGGCGCGGGGTGATCGGGATGTCGTCCACCGCGACGCGCACGAGCGACACACCGAGTGCCGCCTGATGCCCCTTCTCGCCGCCCAGCGGGAACACGCCGGTCAGCACGTCGTGATTCTCGAGGCTACCGAACTGCTCGGCGTGCTGGATCATCACCTCGCGATACGGCAGGAACACCATGCCGGCCGGGTTCCACCAGGCCGCGCTCGCGTCGTCGCATACCGCGGTGAACGCGCCGCCCATGCCGATCGCGCGCGCGCCCATTGGAATCTTGAGGAATTCGCCCGCGTACTTCGTGGCATGGGCCGGCGGCGCGAGGAACAGCAGCGCGGCGGCGGCGAGCCGCGGGAGCAGCGTGCGCTTCATTCGAGCCTCGGGGTGATCCGGATTCCAGCCGGGGGCAGCGAGCCTAAGGTTGCGTTCAATCAGATGTCAACCGCACGCGGGAACGGTTTCCAGTCGGGCATGCTCGCTTCGCCGATCGGACGCAGGATGCGCCACTCGCCCCTCTGGCGCACCAGCTCGCAGCCCGTCACGAACGCTTCCTCCGTCGGGGATCCGACCGGGCGATAACAGACCACGTAGGTGACCATCACGTGACCGGCCGTCACCGGCAGGAACTTGAAGCCGGTGAGCTTGAGCTTCGCGCTCTGCGGCAGGAACCACAGCATCCCCGGATACGGCACATCCTGCGTGTCCTCGACAGTGCACTCCAGCGCGGCCGCTTCGTCGTTGCGCTGCAGGGCTTCCCAATAGCTCGCGATCGTGCGGCTCGGTGATGTGAGCCGCGGATCCACCTTGGAGCGCTCGCCCTGGCCGAGCAGCGTGAACAGCGCGAACGTGAGCAGCATGGCGGTTCGCGCGGTAAGCGGGCTCCGGGGCGGGGGGACGAATGCATCAGCCTGCGTCGCGGGATCGCCGGACGCAGGTTCTACACCGGACGCGGGCTCCGGCGTTCCCGAAACCTTGATGAAACGGGGCGAGAGCGGAACTCGATCGAGCTGCACGGAATCCTGGAGCGAGGTGCTGAACCGACGCGAACTGCGGCTTCCCGGCCCGATCGAACGGCGATTCCGACCCCGGGCGCGAGATGAGCCGACGCGCCCGTAGCCGGAGAATCGCAACACAAGCCTGACATACCCGCGACCCTGCGTTCCAGCGGAATCTGAACGGTATCGTGCTGACGCGTTGCGGCTCAGCCGGTTCGCCGGCCGCCACGGCGCCCGCCCGGAGGTCCCCGTCGCGGCCGGCCGGCGTTCGGGCGCGGACGCGGGCCCGGCCGGCGGGAGCCGAAGCGCGGATCCGGACCCTTCCGGCGCGGCTGGGATCCGCGGCCGGGCCGCGCGGCGCGCTGCTCACCGAACGGCTCGAAGCCCGGCGCGTACTTCCCGCCCCGGCGTGGTCCGAACGCGGCGCGCGCGCCGGATTCCGGAAGCGGGCCGAAGCGCTCGCGCGCGGAGCGGCGGGCACCCGGGCGCTGAAAGGCGGACTGCCCCGGCCGCTCGAAGCGCTCGCGCCGCCGGCCGGGCGGACCGAAACCTTCGCGCGGGCGTCCGAAGCCTCCGCGCGAGCGACGCGGACCAAAGCCTTCGCGCGGGCGTTCGAGGTCTCCACGCGATTGGCGCGGACCGAATTGCTCGCGCGGGCGCTCGAAGTCTCGGCGCGATCGCCGCGGACCAAAGCCTGCGCGCGGGCGCTCGAATCCCTCGCGCGCATCGCGGCGCGACCGTCGGCGCGGGCCGCCGAACTCCTCGCGCCCGCGCTCGAACGTCCCGCGCGATCTGCCCTGCCCGCGGCCGCGGCGCGCGGGGTACGGCGCGCGCGCGCCCATGCGCGGGCCGACGCGTGCGGCGCCGCGCGGCTGAACGCGCGCGGAAGCGGCGCGCAGCCGCTCCACCTCCTCGGCCGAGAGCTCGCGCCACAGCCCGCGCTCGAGCTCACCCAGGCGCAGCGGGCCGTACGCCCAGCGATGCAGTCCGAGCACGTCGAGGCCGACCGCCTCGCACATCCGCCGCACCTGGCGGTGCCGCCCCTCGTGCAGCGCGATCTCGATCACCGCGCCGCGCGCGACCGGATCGCGGCGCCGCACGCGCGCCGGAGCGCTGCGGATCCCGGGCTCGAACTCCACGCCCTCCGAGAGCCTGCGGAGCTGCTCATCGTCCGGCTCGCGCTCGAGCAGGACGCGATAGAACTTCTCGAGCCCGTAGCGCGGGTGCATCAGGTGATGCGCGAGGTCGCCGTCGTTCGTGACCACGAGCAATCCGCTCGTGTCGGCATCCAGGCGGCCGACGGGAAACAGGCGCCCGCCGCCCGGGAGGAGGTCGCGGACGGTCCTCCGACCCTCGGGATCGCTCATCGTGGAGATCACGCCGACCGGCTTGTGGAGCACGAGGTACCGATGGCTCGCGCGCTCCGGCAGCGGGCGGCCGTTCACCGCCACGCGGTCGCGCCCTTCCACCACGCGCGCGCCGGGCGTCCTCACGATCTCGCCGTTCACGCTGACGGCGCCGGATTCGATCAGCGCGTCGCACTTGCGCCGCGCCCCGATGCCGCGGGTCGCGAGCAGCTTGTTGAGGCGGATGGTGCTCAAGCGGGGCGGGACGTGGTCCCGCGTCCGCGCGTCACGTGCGCGGGCTCGGCGTCGGCGTCCGCGCCCTCCGGCTCGGCCGCGAAATCGCCCGCCTCGTCGAGCGGCAGCACCTCGTGGCGGCCGGGCGGCAGCGCTCCCGACGCCTCGCCGGCGACGAGATCGGTCGCGACCTGCGAGACCACTTCGAGCTCCATCATGTCGAGCTGCTCTGGCTCGCGCGCCGCCACGAGCGCCTTCAGCTCCTCGGGGCGCGGCAGCTCGGCGAGATCGCGCAGCCCGAAGTACTCGAGGAACTCCTGCGTCGTGCCGTACAGCAGCGGGCGGCCCACGACCTTCGATCTCCCGCGGATCGTCACCAGGTTGCGCTCGAGCAGCGTCGCGAGCACGGCGCTCGCGTCCACGCCGCGGATCGCCTCGATCTCGCCCTTCGTCACGGGCTGCTTGTACGCGATGATCGCCATCGTCTCGAGCGCGGGGCGCGAGAGCCGCATGCGCCGCTTGCCGCGCAGCATGCGCCCGACCCAGTCGGCCTGCTCGGCCGCGGTCACGAACTGCCAGCCGCCCGCGATCTCGCGCAGCTCGACGCCCGCGCCGCGCGCGCTGTAGTCGAGCCCGAGTGCGGTCAGGCTCTCCATCACCTCGTCCGACGGCGCCTCGAGCGACTCCGCGAGCAGGCTCAGGGGCAGCGGCTGGTCGGACGAGAACAGCAGCGCTTCAATCGCCGCGCGCAGATTCATCGGAGGCATGCGAGTCACTTCCTTTCGGGACGCGGGCGACCAGCGTGATGTCGCCGAAGTTCTCGGCCTGGATCACCGCCACCTGGCCCATCTTGATGAGTTCGAGCAGCGCCATGAAGGTCACGATCATTTCGGCGCGCGCGCGGCAGCGCAGCAGCAGGTCGGTGAAGGAGACCGTGCCATGCTCCGCGACCGTGCTCGCGATCAGCGTCATCTTGTCCTCGACGTCGTACAGCTCGCCCTGCACCTCGTACACGGTTTGCTCGGGCACGCGCGACATCACGCGGTTCAGCGCATCGAGCAGGTCGAACAGCGTCACGGGCGCGAGCGGCAGCGGGCCCATCTCGTCGTCGCCGGGCACCATGCCGCGCTCGAACAGGCGCCGGCGATCGGCCTCCCGGATCTGCAGCGTTCCGGCCGCCTCCTTGAACTGGCGGTACTCGATCAGCCGCTGCACCAGCTCCTCGCGCGGATCGCCCTCGTCCTCCTCCTCCCCGACTCCCGGCAGCGGCAGTAGCATCTTCGCCTTGATGCGCATCAACGTCGCGGCCATGACGAGGAACTCGCCCGCGACCTCGAGGTCGAGCGCGCGCATCAGCTCGATGTAGGCGAGGTACTGCTGCGTGATGTGCGCGATCGGGATGTCGTAGATGTCGATCTCGTCGCGCTTGATGAGGTGGAGCAGGAGATCGAGCGGCCCCTCGAAGCGCGCGAGCTTGACCGTCACCGTCGCGGGCGCGCCGGAACGCGGCACGGGTGGAGGTCCGGCTTCGCCGCGCGGATCCCCGGGTCGGGCGGTTTCGTCGGCCGCGCTCATCGCACCTTCACCCCGTTGGATTTGAGTCCCATCGCGCTCCGCACCTCGTCCATCGTGGCCTCGGCGATTTCGCGCGCGCGCCGGTTGCCGTCCTCGATCACGTCGCGCACGGCGTCCGGGTCGGAGATCCACTGTTCGCGCCGCTGGCGGAGCGGGGCGAGCGCCTCGATCACGATTGCGGCGAGGTGCTTCTTGTCCGGCACGCACGCCAGCTCGCCGGCGCGGCAGCGCTTCGCGATCGATTCCGCCTCGGCCGGGTTGAACTTGCGGTGATACTCCCACACCACGCAGCCGCCGTGCCCGTCCGATTCGTCGGGCTCCGGACGTCCCGGATCGTTCGCGCGGATCTTCTTCGGGTCGGTGTACGCCTGGCGGATCTTCTCGGTGATCGCCTCCGGCGTGTCGGTGAGCAGGATTGTGTTGCCGACCGACTTGCTCATGCGCCCGCCGTCCACGCCGCGCAGGCGCGGGAACGCGGTGAGCTGGGCCTCCGGCTCGGGAAACACATGCGGGCGGTCCTTGCAGTAGAGGAAGTTGAAGCGCCGCGCGATCTCGCGCGTCAGTTCCACGTGCGGCACCTGATCCTCGCCGACCGGAACGTGCGTCGCCTTGTAGATCAGGATGTCCGCGGCCTGCAGCACCGAGTAGCCGAGATGGCCGTACGAGATGGTCTGCTCGTCGAGATGGAGATCGCGGATCTGCTCCTTGAGCGTCGGGATGCGTTCGAGGCGCGCCTTGCTCACCAGCATCGAGAACAGCAGGTGGAGCTCGGCGTGCTGCTTCACCGCCGACTGGACGAAGATCACGCTCTGCTTGGGATCGAGCCCGGCGGCGAGCCAGTCCACGACCATGTCGAAGATGTCGGTCTGGAGCCGCGTGGTGTCCTCGTAGCCGGTCGTGAGCACGTGCCAGTCGGCCACCATGTGCAGGTTCTCCCAGCCGTCGTTCTGGTGCCGCACCCAGTTCTCGAGCGCGCCGACGTAATTGCCGAGATGCATGCGCCCGGTCGGTCGCATGCCGGACAGGATGCGGCCGCGCTTCACCACGCCCCCGCCTGATCGTGCACGCCGAACAGCGCGAGGCAGCCCGCGGCGCCGGCCGCGAGCGCGCCGCGCAGCGCCGGTGCCGCGATCGGCGAGAGCAGCACCGCGCCGAGCACCAGGAATCCGACCAGCCGGAACTGATGGAGCAGCAGGATCTGGCGCAGCCTGAGCACGCGCATCAGCAGCCACGAGCCGTCGAGCGGCGGCAACGGGATCAGGTGGAATGCCGCGAGCGCGCAGTTCGCGACCACCCCGAACACCGCGGCGCGATGCGCGAGCGTCCAGGGCGGGCCGGGCGGCGCCAGGCGCGCGAGCGCGGCGAACGCGAGCGCCAGCGCGAGGTGCGCGAGCGGCCCGGCGAGCGCGACGCGCGCCCGGTCGCGGCGCGGATCGCGCAGGCGTGCGGCCTCGACCGGTGCGGGGCGCGCCCAGCCGAGCAGGAACGGCGCGTGCAGCAGCACGAGCAGGCCCGGGAGGAGCAGCGTTCCGAACGGGTCCAGATGCGGCCGCGGATCGAGGGTCACGCGGCCGGCCTCGCGGGCCGTGCTGTCGCCGCGCCAGCCCGCCACGAGGCCGTGCGCGCATTCATGAGCGGCCAGGCTGAACGCCACGACGGGAAGGGCCAGGATGACGAGCGGATCGAATCGCAACGGGCGCTCCCGAATGAGGGGGAAGTTCCGGGCACACTATCGGGATTGACCGGGAGGGTCAAGAATTCGCGGCTTCAAGCATCACTTGAAGTGCGCGGGTCCGAGCGGCGCCGGCAGCGGTTTGCCGGCCCCTCGGGTGTCCACTATGGTGCGAACGTGACCGACGTGCCGCGCGACAACGAAGTCGTGGGCCGCCGCGCACCCGATCTGATCCTCGAGTCACCCACGGGCGCGCCGTTCCGGCTCGGCGACGCGCTCACCCGGGGCCCCGTGGTGCTGTTCTTCTTCATCCACGGCGGCACACCCGGCTGAGTGCGCGAGATGCGCGAGTTTCGCGCACTCCACGCCGAATTCGCGCGCGCCCACGTGACCCTCGCGGGCGTCTCGGTGGATTCCCCCGGGACGAACCAGCGCTGGATGGAGCGCCTCGATCTCCCCTACCCGCTGCTCACCGACCGCGAGCGCCACGCGGGGCGCGCGTTCGGAATCCTCTCGCGCGTCGGGATCGGTCCCTGGAGCATCGAGTTCCTGCGCCGCGCCACCGTGCTGATCGCGCGCGACGGGCAGATCGCGGCGCTGTGGAACCGCGTGAAGGTTCGCGGCCACGCGGCCGAGGTGCTGAAGATGGCGCAGGCGCTCGAGCGCGCGGCGCCGTCCGCCTAGCTCGACGGCGGCTCCGGCTTCGCCTTGAGGACCATCAGCGTGAGATCGTCGGTCAGCCCATGCTCGCCCGCGAACGCGCGCACCGCGCTCACGATCCCGTCCAGGATCTGCTGGGCCGTGCCGCCGGCGAGCTTCACCATGCTCTCCTCGAGACGCCGCCGGCCGAACTGCGCGTGCGAGGCGTCCTCCGCCTCGGTCACGCCGTCCGTGTACAGCACCAGCACATCCCCGGGCCGGATCGCGATCGGCCGGTCCTCGTAGTGCGCCTCCGGCAGCACCCCGAGCGCGACGCCACCGTCCGTCAGGTAGTCGACGCGGCCGCCCTCGCGCAGCAGGATCGGCGGATTGTGCCCGGCGTTCGTGAACATGAGGACGCGGTTGCGGTGGTCGAGCACGCCGTAGAACGCAGTGACGAACTTGTCGCGGTCGGTGCTCTCGTAGAGCAGCGAGTTCACCTTGCGCATCACGGCGCGGATCGCGAACTCGTTGCGGATCTCGGCCAGCAGCGACATGCGGAAGCCCGCCATGATGAGGGCGGCGGGAATCCCCTTGCCGGAGACGTCCGCGATCGCGAGCCCGAGGCGCGTGTCCGAGACCGGGATGAAATCGAAGTAGTCGCCCCCCACCTCGTCGTGCGGATGGGTCGTGCCGGCGACCTCGAAGCCCGCGATTTCCGGCGCGCGCTTCGGGAGGAACGAGAGCTGGATCTCGCGCGCGATCGCGAGCTCCTTTTCGATGCGCCGGCGCTCCATGCGCTCGCGCGTCAAGCGCGCGCGCTCGATCGTGACCGCCGCCTGCGCGGCGAACGCCGAGACCAGCTCGAGATGGCCCTCGTGATACGCGTCCTCGGAATCGCTCTCGAGATTGAACACGCCGAGCGTGCGGCCGCCGATCAGGAGCGGCGCGGCGAGCTCCGAGCGCGTGCTCGTGCGCGCCGCGACGTAGCGCGGATCCGCGCCCACGTCGGGCACGATCACCGGCTCGCCGGTCTTCGCCACCCACCCCACGATGCCCTGGCCGACCTGGAGCCGGAACGCGTCGTCCGAACCCTCGGGGTATCCGACCTCGCTCACGAGCTCGAGCGCCTGGGTGGACCGGTTCACGAGGTAGATCGCCGCGGCGTCGTAGCTCACGACCTGGCGGAGCGCCTTGAAGATCGCGTCGATCACCTCGTCGAGATCGAGCGGGGTCGCGAGTGCGCGCGAGATCTCGAGCAGCACTTCCTTCTCGAGCGCGCGCCGCTCGGTCTCGTCGTAGAGCAGGGCATTGTCGAGCGCGAACGCGACGTGCTCGGACGCCACGTCGAGCCGGTCGAAGTCGGCATCGGTGAAGTTCCCGTCCCCGCGCTTGTTCAGGCACTCGATCGCCGCGAACACGGCTCCGCGGCGGAACATCGGAATGACGAGCGCGTTCTGGAACGGCGGGGTCGGGCCGCGCAGGTCGGGCGGTGCCTCGCCCTGGTCGAGCCGGAGCGAGCGCTCGTGGGCGATCGCCCAGCCCGCGAGGCCCTCCCCGCGCGCAAGCCGCAGCTCCGTGCCCGTGCGGTCGGAATCCTCCGCGAAATCCCGCGCCACGAGCCGCCGGCCGCCGCGGCGGGCCACCCAGATGCGGGCGGTCTCGCAGTCCACGAGGCGCCGGCAATGGCGGCTCGCGGCGCGCAGCAAGTCGTTGAAATTCGCGGCCGCGTGGAATGCGTCCGCGGTGCTGAGCGCCGTCAGCGTGCGCAGCGTGACGTCGTCGCGCGTCGCGGAAGTATCGGTGGGCGTGGTTGGAGAATTCATCACGGTCGCACCCTAGCACGCGCTCCAGACGCTCACAAGGAACCGCGCGTGTGTTGCAATTCGCACGATCCGCGGTTCCGGCTGGATCGTCGCACGCGGATTCTCACGCGCCACGACCTGAAGCCGGGACGCCGGCGTGCCGATAACCGGACGCGAAGCTGCTGCTCTTCCCACCCGCAAGGCGGAGTCACGGATGGCTAAGGAACACAAGCGCCTCGGCGATCTCTTGCTCGAAGACAAGGTCATCACTCCCGAGCAGCTCGCTCAGGCGGTGACCGAACAGCGCCGCGCCGGACAGCTGCTCGGCGCGACGCTCATGCGTCTCGGCATGGTCACCGAGGACGCGCTGGTGAGCTGCCTCCAGCGCCAGCTCGGGCTCACGCTCATCGATCTCAACGAGATCGTGGTGGATGATCAGGCGCTCGGCCTCGTCAAGGAGGAGGTGGCGAAGAAGTACGGCGCGCTCCCGATCGAGATCGAGGGCCGCTCGACGCTGGTGCTCGCGATGGCCGATCCGCTGAACGTCGGGGCGATCGAGGACCTGCGGTTCCACACCGGCATGTTCATCCGCCCGATCCTCGCGCGGCCGTCCCAGATCACCGAGGCGATCGAGCGCTTCTACCACATCGACAACTCGATGAACGAGATCATCGAGAACATCGTCCGGGAGAGCGACGAAATCTCGATCGCGACGCTGCAGGAGGCCGACATCGCCGGGGGCGCCGAGGACCTCATGAAGGAGGCCGAGGGCCGCCCGATCGTGCGGCTCGCGAACTGGCTGCTGCAGCGCGCCGTCGAGCAGCGCGCCAGCGACATTCACATCGAGCCGCAGGATCGCGAGCTCGTGGTGCGCCTGCGCGTCGATGGTCTGCTGAAGGAGCTGCAGCGCCTGCCCAAGTGGACGCAGGGCGCGGTCACGTCGCGGATCAAGGTCCTCTCGAACCTCGACATCGCCGAGAAGCGCATGCCGCAGGACGGCCGGCTCACCGTGGAAGTGGATGGGCGGCGCGTGGAGATGCGCGTCTCCACGCTGCCGGTCACGAACGGCGAGAAGGTCGTGATCCGCGTGCTGGATCAGAAGCGCACCGTGCTCTCGATTGCCGAGCTCGGCATGCAGGAGGACGACCTCGGACGCCTGAAGCGCTTCCTCGACCGCCCGCAGGGCATCATCCTGGTGACGGGGCCGACCGGCTCCGGCAAGTCCACGCTGCTCTACTCGTCGCTGCGCTACATCCAGCACGTCACCCGGAATCTCGTCACCGTCGAGGATCCGGTCGAGTTCCAGCTCCCCGGCGTGAATCAGGTGCAGGTGGACGAGAAGGGAAAGAAGTCCTTCCCCTCCGCGCTGCGTGCCATCCTGCGCCAGGACCCCGACGTCATCATGATCGGCGAGATCCGCGACAAGGAGACCGCGCAGATCGCGTTCCGCGCCTCGATCACGGGGCACCTCGTGCTGTCCACGACCCACACGAACGACGCAGCGAGCGCGGTGACCCGGCTCGTGGACCTCGGGCTCGAGCCGTTCATGGTCGCCTCGGCGCTGCTCGGGGTCGTCAGCATGCGCCTCGTGCGCGTGCTGTGCCCGAAGTGCAAGGAGGCGTACGAGACGAACGCTTCGAACCTGAACCGCCTGATGCCGGGCGGCCGCGACGAGGGCACGGTGGTGTTGCACCGCGGGCGCGGGTGCAGTTATTGCCACGATGCCGGCTATCAGGGCCGCACCGGCATCTTCGAGGTGCTCGAGGTGAACGAGGCGATCCGCCGCCTGGTCGTCGGCAATTCCCCCGACAGCCAGATCCGCCAGGCCGCGGTCGAGGCCGGCATGCGCTCGATCGGCGAAGACGGCCTGAAGAAGGCGATGGCCGGAATCACGACGCTCGAAGAGGTGACGCGCGTGGTCTACCTCGCGGATCAGACCGCCAAGGTGTGCGCCGCGTGCAAGAGCGTCATCAATTCCGACTTCGACTATTGCCCGACCTGCGGCCACTTCGTCGGCGAGCACTGCGAGAACTGCCGGCGCCGCATGCAGCCGGAGTGGGACTTCTGCCCGTTCTGCGGCACCGACTCGGCGCGCAACGCGGCCGACGGCGAGAACGGCGAGCGGCGCCGCCGCCGTCCCCGGCTCGAGCTGCCGGCGGCCGAGCGCAAGGCGTCCTGACCAGGCGCATCGCACCCTCCACCGCGCGGGAATCCGTGACGCCCGCTGCGACGCGCGACTTGCCGCTCGCGCGCCGGCGCCCGTAAGCTTCACGCGCAGGAAGTTCCGTTCCCAAACGGAGGACGCCGGTGCCCGCGCTCTACCTGGTCATCGTCTCGGCCCTGGTCGCGCTGATCGCCTACCGCACGTACGGCGCGTTCCTCGCGGCGCGCGTCCTCACGCTCGATGACCTGCGCCGCACCCCGGCCCACACGCACGAGGACGGGCGCGATTACGTGCCGACCCACCCGCTCGTGCTGTTCGGCCACCACTTTGCCGCGATCGCCGGGGCCGGGCCCCTGATCGGGCCGGTGCTCGCCGCCCAGTTCGGCTACCTGCCCGGCTTCCTGTGGCTCCTAATCGGCTCGGTGCTCGCCGGCGGAGTGCACGATCTCGTGATCCTCACCGCCTCGGTGCGCAGCGACGGCCGCTCGCTCGCGAGCATCGCGCGCGAGCAGGTGAGCCCGGTGACCGGCTCGGCCACCGCGATCGCGATCGTGTTCGTCATGACCGTGGCACTCGCCGCGATGGCGCTCGTGGTCGTGAATTCGCTCAAGCAGAGCTCCTGGGGCGTGTTCAGCATCGCGTGCACGATCCCGATCGCGCTCGTCATGGGCGTGTGGACGCGCCGCGGCCCGGCCGCGGTGCGCGCCGCGACCGCGGTCGGCGTCGTGCTGCTGCTCGCCGCGGTCGCCGCGGGCGCGTGGGTGCAGCGCGCCCCGCTCGGGCACCTGCTGCTGTTCCCGGACCGCACGATCGGCGTCGGGATCATGGCGTACGGCTTCATCGCCGCCGTGCTGCCGGTCTGGCTGCTGCTCGTGCCGCGCGACTATCTGTCCTCGTTCATGAAGATCGGCGCCGTCATGCTGCTCGCGATCGGCGTCATCCTCGTGAACCCGCGCCTCCAGATGCCCGCGATCACCGCGTTCGCGAAGACCGGCGGCCCGGTGTTCCCGGGGCCGCTGTTCCCGTTCGTCTTCATCACGATCGCGTGCGGCGCGATCTCGGGATTCCACTCGCTGATCGCGTCCGGCACCACGCCGAAGATGATCGACCGCGAGCGGAACATCCTCCCGATTTCCTACGGTGCGATGGTGCTCGAGGGCTTCGTCGGCGTCATCGCCCTGATCGCGGCCTGCGCGCTCCAGCCCGCCGACTACTTCGCGATCAACACGCGGCCCGAGGTGTTCGCCGGGCTCGGCATGGCGGTTCAGAACCTGCGCGTGCTCGAGCGCGAGGTTGGCGAGACGCTCGCCGGGCGGCCGGGCGGCGCGGTGTCGCTCGCGGTCGGGATGGCGCAGATCTTCAGCGGCCTGCCGTTCCTCCGCGGGCTGATGTCGTTCTGGTACCACTTCGCGATCATGTTCGAGGCGATGTTCGTCCTCACGCTGATCGACACCGGAACGCGCGTGACGCGCTACATGCTGCAGGAGGTGGGCGGAATGGCGGTCCCGGCGCTGCGCGGGTGGCGCGGCCTCGCGCCGACGCTCACTTTCAGCGCGCTCGCGGTCGCGATGTGGGGATACTTCGTCTGGACCGGGACGGTGAGCACGATCTGGCCGATGCTCGGCGTCAGCAACCAGATGCTCGCCGCGTTCGCGCTCGCGATCGGCACGTCGGTGCTGATCAACATGGGCCGGGCGCGCTATGCGTGGTGCACGCTGGTTCCGCTCGCGTTCATGTGCGTGAACACGCTGACGGCCGGCTGGCTGAACCTGCGCCTGAACTACCTCAGGCCGCAGTTCGCGGCCGGCGCGCCCTCGCTGTGGCGCGCGTTCCTCGCCGCCCCGATCGCGCCGCGCATCCAGTGCATCGTGACGGTGCTGCTCATGGCGCTGCTCGTCGTCGTCGTGGTGGACAGCCTGCTGCGCTGGACCGGAGCGCTCGCGCGGCCGCTGCTCTCGATCGAGCGCGCGCCGGTCGGAACGCCCGGCCGCTCGCCCGCGCCCGGCACGGCCGGGCAGTGAGGCTGCGGCTTCGCGCCGCGCTGCTCCTCATCACGGTCGCGGCGTTCGCGCTCTGGAGATCGCAGCTCTTCATCGTCACACGCCCCGGCGCGGTGCCGCTGCCGCTCCGCAACATCGCGGTCGCCGAGCGAAAACCCGCCCGATTCGACGCCGTGCTGCCCGTGGTGCCGGTCGGCGCCGAGCGCCTGAGCCCCGGGGAACAGACGCTCATCGTCCACTACTGGGCGCCATGGGAGCGCCATGCGGCGGCGCAGATCGCCGGGCTCGATTCGCTCGCGGCGCTCGAGCGATCGCGCTCCCCCGCCGATCAGGCGCGGCTCCGGATCGCCGTCGTGTGCTTCGATCCGTTCCCGTCGCTCGCGCGCTACGTGGCGCGGCAGCGCATCCGCGTGCCCGTCCTGCTCGACACGCGACGCGCGCTGTCGAAATCCCTCCCCTGCCCGAGTGTTCCGTACACGTATGTGATCGACTCGTCGGGCCGCATCGCCGCGGCTCAGGGCGGCGAGGTGGAGTGGCTCGGGCAGGCGACCCTCGTGAGCCTCGACTCGTTGCTGCGTTGACGGAAATAGCGCCTGTAAACCGCTGCGTCCCAACCGGTTGGATGCCGCGAAAAACCCGCCTCCAAAGCGAAAGTCCAGCGCCGGGGATGCCGATAACCCGGGTGGCCGGTGAAACGGAATCCGGCATGGGCAGGCTTCTCAGCAAGGGAGGATGCAGTGAAGAGACTCGCAGTCTTCTTGGCCGCTTCGGCCCTGGTCGTCAGTGTGAGCGCGGCGAATGCTGCCTCGAACTGGATCGGCCTGGCGGGCGGCGCCGGCATCCCGACCGGCGACTATCACAACGCGGCGGCCACCGGATGGCATCTGGCCGCGAGCGGCGTCCACATGATCGACACGCAGTGGGGCGTCGGTGCGGATCTCGGGTATCACGCCTGGGGCGGTTCGACTCAGGCGAACGCTGCGGCACAGACGGCGTTCGGACCGGGCTCGGAGTTCAACTGGAGCGCGTTCCAGCTGACGGCGCAGGGCCTCATGGCCTTCCCGACGCAGGGCGCGATGAAGCCGTACGTCACCGCGGGCCTCGGCTTGTATGACGTCTCTGCGAAGCTGAAGAGCCCGTCGGGCAATGCCGACACGTCGAAGAACGAGTTCGGTTTCAACTTCGGGGCCGGGATGGATCTCGGCAGCTCGAAGAACATGAAGTGGGGCGTTCAGGGCGCGTATCACATCATCCCGGCCAGCAATGACCTGGGCACCGACCTGAACTTCTTCAGCATCGGCGCGAACCTGATGTGGGGCGCTGGCAAGTAAGCATCCCGAGCTGACCGGCGGCAACGCCGGTTCGCGGCACACGCGAAGGCCTCCGCCACGACGGCGGAGGCCTTCGTGCATTCTGCGGCGCTATCGGGGGCGGCGCGGGATCCAGCGCGGCACGCGTCGGCAATAGGCCTCGTAGTCCGCGCCGAACTTCGCGCGCAGCGTCGGCTCTTCGTACAGCACGACCATGAGGTGGAAGAAGGCCCACGCCCCGAGCGCGTAGACCAGCACCGCCAGGCTCGCGAGGTACAGCCCCTCGCCGGCGATCGCAGTCACGGCCGCGAGGTAGGCCGGGTTCCTGACGAAGCGGAACATGCCGCCCACGACGAGCCGCTGGGGCGGCGCGACCGGGGCCGGCGTTCCATGGCCCTCGGCGACGAAGCGCACGAGGAAGTCGGCGAGGACCGGAAGCGCGAGGAGCGCGAGCAGGACGCCGATCCAGCGCGTCCCCTCGAAGCCGAAGAGCGCCGGTCCGCGCCGCCAGCCGGTGAGCGCGTACGGCACGTAGATCAGCACCGCACCCATGAAGAGCGGCGCGGCGAGGATCGTGCCGAGCACGGCCCGGAGCGGAGGTCTCCCGTTCGTCATCGCATGATTGGAACGCCCCGGCG
>Ga0306920_100004802_pt1 | contig 17372 bp, 13 predicted proteins | sample flu12Cox44000170_FD_204666 | JGI IMG/M metagenome (GOLD analysis project Ga0306920, IMG submission 204666) | Lab enrichment of tropical soil microbial communities from Luquillo Experimental Forest, Puerto Rico - flux4day.12C.oxic.44.000.170 (v2)... | ecosystem: Environmental > Terrestrial >... | reverse complement strand
CGGCTGCCTGTGGTCTTTTCTCGCAGCATATCAAAAACCAAAGGGAAGACAGCGATCGCAGCACATGATTGCTTATGCGATCGTTATTGCTATTGCGATTTATCTGATTCTGACAGCAGATTCGATGACCTCCTTTTCCTGCTTGGCGTTGGCTGGGGGGGTGTTGTTGATTACGAGTTCAAAGAGTTCGACGATCAACATGCGCCGTGTGCATCTGTCCGTGGCCGCGGTTGTTTTCGTTGCGGCCTTTGCGCTATTTGTGGACACGCAAGGAAATTTAATCAAGTCCTTAGGCAGAGATCCGACACTTACTGGCCGTACCCTGGTGTGGGACGCGGTTCTAAACGAAGTCCAGCATCCGTTGATTGGGGCCGGCTTTGAGGGTTTTTGGCTGGGAGATCGACTTCTGAGGATCTGGCAAGCGATCAACCAGCCGGGCATCCAGGAAGCGCATAACGGTTACCTGGAAGTCTATTTGAACCTCGGCTGGATCGGGGTGTCGCTGGTCGCACTGCTCATTATTTCTGGATATCGAAAGCTTCTGGCTACTCTACGCCGGGATCCGTTGATGGGCCGGATCCTGCTGGCCTTTTTTGTGGCAGGAGTTGTTTATAATTTCACGGAAGCTGGGTTCCGGATGATGGCGCCCGTCTGGATATTCTTTTTGTTTGCGATTACCTCTGAACCTGAGCGTGGAGAGGCCGTGGCTGAGGTACCGGTTACAAGAACTTCCGCAAGCCAGGCAGCGGCTACAATCAGAAAACCGGTCGATGAAAGGGCTTTCTGAGACCCTTCGACTCTAATGGCGCTTTTTCTAGCGCGGCCACTGAGGGTGGCCTTCGCGGGACCGCCTTACGCGGCGCGGGAGTTACCGTGCTCGCGCAAGCGATTGTTTTTGGTCTGCAGATGGTCGGTACCATCGTGTTAGCGAGGCTGCTGACTCCAGCTGACTTTGGCATTGTGGCCATGGTCACAACTTTCAGTCTGCTACTTACAAACTTCGGAATGAATGGTTTTACCGAGGCACTGATTCAGAAACCTGAAATTGACCACGGCTTGGTCAGCGATCTCTTCTGGATTAACACAGCTATAGGTTTCGCGTTAACGATTGGTTTCGCTGCGGCCGGTTCGCTCTTGGCGCGATTCTACGACGACGCGCGTATTCCAGGAGTCGCTGTCGGGATCTCCTTGTCCATTTTCTTTACCAGCATATCTGTGCAGCATCTCGCTCTGCTCAAGCGGGCGATGCGTTTTTCGCTTGTCTCTGCAAACGATATAGCAGCCAGACTTCTCTCGGTGTTCATCGCCATCAGCCTTGCTTGGGCTGGTTGGGGATACTGGGCGCTGGTAGCAGGAGCAGTCGTATTGCCGTTGAGCACGTGCATCGGAGCCTGGATGCTTTGTAGATTTACGCCAAGCCTTCCTTGCCGTCATCCGGGCACAGCTTCGGTATTTCGAGCAGCGCTGAATATCTATGGGTTCTTCGCAGTAAACTATTTCTCTCGAAACACAGATAATCTGCTGGTCGGGTGGCGCTTTGGCTCGGCAGCCTTGGGTTTCTATAAGCGGGCCTACGATCTATTTGTACTTCCCGCCAACCAGCTGCTCTTTCCCGTTTCGGCGGTTGCCCTTCCAACGCTCAGCCGGCTCGCCGATGATCGTGATAAGTACATTCATTACCTGCTCCGCTCATTAGCCATACTGGCGTTTGTCGGAATGGGACTTGGAGCGCTTTTCACGTTGATCGGCCGAGATCTGATTCTTGTCCTGCTTGGTCCGAGGTGGGCAGAGAGCGGAAGAATTTTTACTTTGTTTGGCCCGGGAATAGGAGCCATGTTCATTTCTGGGACCTGGAGTTGGGTCCACATTTCAATTGGAAGGGCTGACCGCTGCCTTCGATGGGGGATTGTGGAGTTCGTGCTTACAGCGGCCTGCTTCCTGGTCGCGCTCCCTTGGGGAGCAAGGGGAATCGCTTTTGCATGGACTGCATCGATCTGGATACTTTCGGTACCAGCCTTTTGGTACGCAGGCAAGCCCATCAATGTCGGAGCCGCTTCCTTTATTAAATCGGTCTGGCGATGCGTGTTGGCTGCGGCGATCGCCGGGTGTGGCACAGCCTTCATCATCAGCCGTTTTTCGTGGCGCGCATTCTCGACGGATGCTCTGGATGCACTCCTACGAATCCTAGGGACTACCGTTCTATTTGCTGGCTGTTATCTGGTTGCTATCGTCATTCTTCATGGCGGTCTAGAACCGGTTCAGCTGGTGACGAGATTGATTCCAGAATTCCTACCCTGGAAACGTTTGTCGCAATCGTCGGCAAAAGCCGCTGACTGACACGGAGTTCTATTCCATGGTTAGTTCGTAGCCGATGAGCCGTAGTCTTGGCGAGCGCGAAGAGATGCCACTTCTCAGCCGTGCTCCTGAAAGGGAAACGACTCCTCGTCACTGCGGAATGGCGATCAAATTTGTTGGAGGTGCAGGCTGAGTGTTGCCTGTGGAACCTGTGGAGGAGCCGCTCGCATAGCAAGTGCTGGCGTTGAAGGTAAGCGCCACGCCCGTTCCATCGCTCGTACCATTCATAACGTTTGCGTAGCAATCCTGTGCCGGTGTGGAATTTGCGTAGCCACCGAGGCCAGGCAGGTTGCCGCCAGAGACATCCGGACCATTCAAGGGCCAAGCTTTGCCGGCCGGCCACCAACTGGGCTTGCTTGCGTAAACAAAGGAAGCGGGCAGGGTGGTGGAAGCTGGGACTGTGTTGGCATAACCATCGGAAAGTCCCGTAGGAATTTCCGACACGCTCCCGCACGTAGTTGACCAGCCCGGACTTGAGGAGTTGCCGCACCACCTCACGGCGTTTGTCACCGTGTCGTAGTTGCCCCAGCGCAGCAGCGTAGAAGCTACTTTGGGATCATTTGGGACAGTCACCGAACCCTCCAGGTTCCCGGCGCCCAAATCATAAATCGCCGCGCTCGCTCCGGTGCCAAGAGACGTTTGATATTTTGTGTGATAACCGGGCTGCCCGAAGACATTCCCGATGACGTTTCCATAGCGATTGTAAGACTCCAATTGGAAGGGAACAGTCGATCCAGTTTTGCCTGGTTCCCAGCCGGCGGCCCGATTGCGAAACGCCGTGTTTAGTCCCGATGTGCCGTGGAATACATCGCCCCAGAACCCGGACAAATTGTTTCCTTCGAAAAGATTGTACATTGATCCTGCATCGTGTCCGATGGCTACGGCTTGCTGCATCCACGTCGCTACGTAGAAAAGATCATTGACCGCGAAATTGTAGGCAAACACCGAGCCCTGCGCCGGCCCCATCATGATGGGAGCGGTTACTTTTTGGAAGATGTTATTGACGACGAGATTGTCAGAGGCGATGAAGGATTCCACACCGTAGCTCTGAGCGGCGTCGTTCTTAGTCCCGTAAAAGTAACTATTTTGGATGGTAACGTGAGCCGATTGCCAGAGCCAGACATGATTGCGGTTAGCATTCAAAGAGCGAATACCACTAGCCCAGCAACCGAAGGCGCTGAAAAATGTAACCCCGCTATATCCTCCGCTGTTGGTATTGTCGATAGAAAGGTTCTCCACACCAGAGTTCTGGATCGATGGAGACCACCAAGCACCGGGCGATTGACTGGCGCGCCAATTTGCTGCGTAAAGTCCTGGAGTTATGGCGAGCGAGAACGGACCCGAGCCCGTGCACGTGTTAGCACAGCCGCTCACAATGCGGACGATTTGGACCTGGTTTCTATCAACGCCACCAATGGTACGGCCCGGAGCACCGCCTTCGAGGGAACATGGAGCTGTGGTGTTGTCACAGATGAAGAATGCCCCTGTATCTGAAGAATCGTTGGCTTGATCAAGAAAAATGTACTGTCCGTTACTGAGACCGCTGCTCCCTACATTGCTGAGCGTGATGTTGGTGCTGCCTTTCGCATACCCGCCACTCCAGGTAGCTGCGTTTGCGCCGCCTGGCTGAGCTGAAGGACTGCCGTAGTAGTAATATGTGGAGTTCGAAAAGCAAACAGCTCCGTACAAGCCCGCGCACGAATTATTGCCGGAAAAAACGATTGCAGTACGGTCCGCGCCGCTCCCGCGTAGAGCAACATTTGACTTCATCACAATTCCGGAGTTCAAGTAAAACGTGCCGGCCGCAAGTTGGACGAAAGTGTTGTTTCCACACCCCGCGATCGCGTTGTTGATGGTGGCAGCGGAAGAAGGAGCAGCGCTGCTGCCATACGGAGAGATCGTTGAACCACATTGAGTCCAGCTTGCCGACGGGACGCCGCCCGCGACTCCGGGATTTACGCTGGACCAGTCAATCGCCCGGGCAGGACTGAGGATTCCGGACCAAGCTTGACCATAAGTTCTTGCTGACAGGCCCACCAGCATGGCAAGCGTCAGAAAGATTCGTAGGTATTTCATGCAGTTTCCTTAACCACGTCCCAACTCTAAGTTCTGTGGCAAGGCAAATCAATTGGCACTCGGAACAGTTTTAGTACAGTTGGACACTGCCCGCGAGTACAGCGGTGACTTTTGGCTCGTCTAATATTTTTCCCGCAAGGCTATCGATTGATTCTAACCGACTGGCCACGCCCAAGATAATCGGAATTCCTCGGAACCTTGGATAATGAGACCATAAATTTTCTAAAGCCGCCCAACGACTTCACGGAGGTGTGCCGTGGAGGCCGAAGATGCGGAAGGAAATCTAGATCCGGCTTAATAACAGCACCACAACCGCTTAGCGACCTCTCAGTTCGCTGCATGCGCTAAGTGAATAGGTCGCTGGCCTGTAACTAGGCTCAAATCTACGCGAATGAAAGGAAGCCGTCTTGAGAATTAGCGTCTTTGGATTAGGCTATGTTGGTACTGTGTCGGCGGGATGCCTGGCCTACGAAGGCCATCAGGTCACAGGTGTCGACCCGGTCCCCACCAAAGTTGAGTTGATCGGTCGCGGCCATTCACCCATCATCGAGGCGGAAATAGGCGAGATCATTGCCTCCACCGTCAAAGAAGGCAGACTTCGCGCGACTGTGGATCAGGATCAAGCCGTGCGCGAAACAGAGCTTTCCTTCGTTTGCGTCGGGACGCCCAGTCAGGCCAACGGGAATCTTGATCTCAGTTACATTCGAAGAGTTTGCGAACTGATTGGCCAAGCGCTTAAAAACAAAAAAGAGCGCCATACGGTAGTTATTCGAAGCACAATTCTGCCCGGAACTATGTACCAGATTGTTATTCCAGTTTTGGAAGAATTTTCCGGCAAGAAAGCGGGGGTGGACTTTGGCGTCTGCAATAATCCCGAATTCCTTCGGGAGGGTTCAGCTGTTAGAGACTTTAACGCGCCACCCAAAACGCTCATTGGAGAAATGGACCGAGTCAGTGGCGATCTGTTGGCTTCGCTTTACGCGAAGCTCGCTGCGCCTTTGATCCGCACCGATCTCGAAACCGCTGAAATGGTAAAGTACGTGGACAATTGCTGGCACGCTTTGAAAATCGGGTTCGCTAACGAAATCGGAAACCTCAGCAAATCCCTATCCCTCGATGCTCATGAGGTCATGAAAATCTTTTGCCAAGACAAAAAGCTAAACATCTCACCGGCCTACCTGATGCCAGGATTTGCTTTTGGAGGTTCTTGTTTGCCGAAAGACCTTCGAGCTTTGTCTTATAGGGCCAAGTCCAATGACCTGGAACTCCCGATACTCAGTTCGATTTTGCCCAGCAACGAGTTGCAGATCGCTCGTGGCGTCCAACTCGTCATGAAAAGTGTGCACAGAAAAATTGGTATTCTGGGTTTCAGTTTCAAGGCCGGCACCGACGACCTGCGTGAAAGTCCCGTGATCGAGGTAATTGAACGTCTTGTGGGGAAAGGCTTCGACCTTCGCATCTATGACAAAAACGTACGCATTGCCAGCCTGGTGGGAGCGAATCGCGATTTCATCTTGAATCGAATACCCCATATCTCCAGGCTGATGGTCGACGATATCGACGAGGTCTTGCGACACGCGGAAACCGTGGTCATCGGAACCAGCGACCCGGATTTCCAGTCGGTACCCGAGAAGCTTCGCGCAGGTCAACGGTTAGTGGACTTTGTCCGCATCACCAATCGCAGGAGCGGAAATGGCGACTATGACGGTCTCTGCTGGTAGCAATTCGAGAATGGAATCAAATAATATTCTCGCCAAGGATCGGTTGTCAGAATCCATCGGCAAACTTTCGACCTGGCTGGAAGAGAATGACTACCGCGGATACGACACATTCGACGGCCTCAATGCAAAGTTTGTTCGCCCTTTGACGTTTGAAACAAACTTCTTGCGTACCGTTTTGCAACAAGGCGTACGCCGCTTTCCGCTCAACACACGGCGCATTCTGGGAATACCAAAGAGCCGTTCCACAAAGGGCATGGGTTTTCTGGCCAGGGGTTTCATCCGCCTGAATCAGTCCACTGGCGACAGGTCGTGGGCGGACAAAGCGGAGCAAGCGCTGCAATGGCTAATCGAAAATCAATCCGAGGGATATTCCGGAGCCTGCTGGGGAAACCATTTCGACTATCAATCACGCAGCTTCTATCTTCCGAGGGGCGTGCCTACAATCGTCTGGACTTCATTGATCGGCCACGCGTTTCTGGATGGCTATGATCATTTCAGGAATGAGCGATATCTTCAGGTAGCGGTCAGCGCCTGCGAACACATCCTGCGCGACCTTGCCACCCACGCCGAGGGCGACACTGTTTGCATCAGCTACATCCCCGGACAAAACAAGCAAGTTCACAATTCAAACACGCTAGGCGCCAGCTTGCTGGCCCGAACATTCTCAATCACGGGAAACGAGGGCTATCGGGTGCTGGCGGAAAAAGCCATCAAATACACCGCCAAATATCAGCGCGCGGATTCGTCCTGGTGGTACGGTGAGCCGTCAAACCTTCACTGGGTCGACAATTTTCACACCGCTTACGTATTGGATTGTTTCAAGCACTACATGGCAGCAACCGGAGATAACCGCTTCGAACGCAATCTGCAGGCGGGCTACGAATATTGGAAAAAGACTTTCTTTCTGGATGACGGCACCCCCCGGTACTACGACCGTAAGACTCTTCCGATCGATATCCAGTGTTCGTCACAGGCGATCGACACGCTGGTATTTTTTCATGACCGCGATCCGCAAAGTATACAGTTAGCCCTGAAAGTTGCCCGATGGACCATCGAAAATATGCAGGACTCCAAAGGCTATTTTTACTATCGTCGGTATTCGAAGTGGGTAGTTAATAAGACTCCTACTCTACACTGGGGTCAGGCGACAATGCTTTGCGCCCTCGCAGGTCTTCACAAACTAGTCTAGGCCCCGAAATCGAAGCCATGAAAAGAAAAGTCCTGATCATCGTTGAAAACCTTCCGGTGCCTTTCGACTCGCGGGTATGGAAAGAGGCTTGCTCTCTCCTCCAGGAAGGTTACCAGGTCACCGTGCTGTGCCCGCGCGGGAAAGGCTACCACGAGGGCTATGAGGTGATTGATGGGGTGCGTATCTATCGCCATCCCATGCCCAGCGAAGGTGATAGCCCGCTGAGCTACTTACGGGAGTACGGCGCGGCCCTTTTCTGGGAATTCCTCTATGCCTGGTGGATCTTCCTTCGTCACGGGTTCCACGTTCTGCAGGGATGCAATCCACCGGACGACATCTTCCTGGTCGCCTTGCCTTTCAAACTCTTCGGCGTGAAGTATATTTTTGATCATCATGACGCAAACCCCGAGCTTTACTTTTCAAAGTATGAGCGGCGAGACGCGTTCTACAAAATCCAAGTGTGGCTCGAAAGGTTGAACTATCGCGTCAGTGATGTCGTAATGGCAACGAATCAGAGCTATGCGGAACTCGCCGTCAAGCGCGGTGGCCATTCTCCCGAAGATGTTTTTGTCGTCCGCAATGGGCCAGACCTAAAAACTTTTAAAGCAGTGCCGCCTGTCCCTGCTCTTAAATACGGAAAGCAATTCTTGGTCGGTTACGTTGGAACGATGAGCACGCAAGAGGGATTGGACATCCTGTTGGATGTTGCCGCTCATCTGAAAAATCAGGGACGCAACGATGTTCACTTCACTTGTGTCGGCGGCGGGCCCGGGTTGGCGGGGCTGCGTCAAATGGTCAATGAAAAGAATCTTAGCGACACGGTTAACTTCACGGGACGAGTTCCCAACAAAGACTTGTTGGAGGTCCTTTCAACCGCTGACGTTTGCGTGAATCCTGACAAACCCTGCCAGATGAACGATATTTCTACGATGATCAAGATTATGGAGTACATGGCTCTCGCGAAGCCTATCGTTCAGTTCGACTTGCGAGAGGGGCGGTTCAGCGCGGGCGAAGCCTCGCTTTACAGCGACAACGGAAATAAGGTTGCCGATTTTGCTGCCAAGATTCTGTGGCTGCTCGAAAATCCATCCGAAAGGAACCGCATGGGCGCGTTTGGCCGGAAGCGCGTCGAGCAGGAACTTGCCTGGGAATATTCAGTTCCAAATTTGCTCGCTGCGTATCGCCGAGCGTTTAGCAAACGCGGGCAATGATCGCACGAGTCGCGAGCTCAGGACGATGAAGCCACTGGTTTCTATCCTCATCCCCGCGTATAACGCCGAGCAATGGATCGCAGAAACGCTGCAATCTGCGATCTCGCAAACGTGGGAGAACAAGGAAATTATCGTTGTCGACGATGGCTCGAAAGATGGAACTTTCGAGGCGGCTTCTAAGTTCAGTTCCCAGGGCGTCCGAGTTGTCAAACAAGAGAACCGCGGTGCGGCAGCCGCAAGAAACAAAGCTCTCTCGCTCTGCAAGGGAAGTTATATTCAATGGCTGGATGCAGACGACCTGCTCTCGAGGGACAAAATCTCACGCCAAATGGCTGTTGCCCAAGACAGACAGGACAGTCGGCTACTGCTTTCCTGCGCATGGGGCGGTTTCATGTACCGCCCGAATCGGGCGACCTTCCATCCTACTCCGCTCTGGGACAATTTGAAGCCGGCCGAATGGCTGATTCGGAAGCTCGGGCAAAATCTTTATATGCAGCCAGCAACCTGGCTGGTAAGCCGGGAACTCACTGAGACTGCTGGCTTGTGGAACACCGAACTGAAAGTCGACGACGATGGCGAATATTTCTGTCGCGTCCTGCTGCAAAGCTCTGAAGTCGAATTCGTTCCCGCAGCCAAAGTCTATTACCGCGCCAGTGGTTCGGGCAGCTTGAGTTATATCGGACTATCCGATGCCAAGATGGCATCTCAATTAGAGTCAATGAGACTCCACATCGCCTACCTGAGATCGATGGAAGACAGTGACCGGGCTCGTGCAGCATGCGTGCAGTTTCTGCAAAACTGGATGCCCTTCATTTATCCCAATCGACCCGACCTGGTCAAAGAATCCGAACGGATGGCGGCAGAGCTCGGTGGCAAGCTGGAGATGCCTGCGCTTTCGTGGAAGTATTTTTGGATCAAAAGCATTCTTGGATGGAACAGCGCGAAGCGCGCGCAACTCTTCCTCCCGCGCACGAAGTGGTTCGTTATTCGGTTTATGGACAAGGCCTTATATCGATTGGGGGATAGAAAGGGGAACATGTAGAAGCCATGGTCGGTGTATCACTCGAACCGAGCCGACCTTCGGATGGTGGTCTTTTCGGCACCGAATCTTTTCCAAACAGATAACATCCTTTTCACCGATATGGTAAAGAAATGGAAATTGTGCCAAATGTGGGAGCGAATGTTTATCGCATCGATCCGATGAGCGACGGTCGGTGGACGGAATTCGTGCAGCGACACTCTAGAGCATCTGTTTTCCATTCCGTAGGCTGGCTGCAGGCGCTGCACAGTACGTATGGCTACGAACCGCTCGCTTACACGACGTCGTCGCCCGGCGAGAAATTGCAAAACGGGCTGCTTTTCTGCCTTATCGACAGCCGGATCACGGGGCGTCGCCTGGTCTCGTTGCCATTCACAGATCACTGTGACCCTCTGTCGGACTCAAGTGAAAACCTGGTGGAGCTGCTGAGTTTTTCGCAGAAGGCGCTGAGAACAGAAAAGCTCAAATACCTGGAACTCCGGCCGACCAGCGGCGATTTCAGTACGGCAAACGGCATAGCCAGTTTTCTGCCAACTGCGAGGTTTTTTCTGCACACTCTAAGCCTGGCGCCGCCGCTGGACGAGCTGTTTGGCGGGCTCGACAAGAACTGCGTGCAGCGTCGCGTCCGGCGAGCGGAACGAGCCCATCTTGAAGAACGCAGCGGCAAGTCGGAGGAGCTGCTCAAAGATTTCTTCCAATTGTTTGCGCTGACCAGGGGCCGACTGCATCTGCCGTTTACACCGGTGGACTGGTTTCGCAATCTGGTGCGGCACCTGGACGACGCAGTAAGAATTCGGGTGGCGTATAAGGACCGTGCTCCGATAGCCGCAGTCCTGACACTGAGTTTCAAAGAGACCGTGTACTACAAATATGGCTGTTCCGACGCCCGCTTCAACAGATTCGGCGCCATGCCTTGGCTCTTATGGAGAACCATCGTCGAGGCCCGGAGCGATGGAGCGGCAGCGTTCGACTTGGGAAGGACGGAAGAGGATAACCCGGGGCTGCTGGCCTTTAAGAACCATTTCGTTCGGCAACCCCAGTCTCTGACTTATTGGAGATATCCCGACGCCAACTCTCTTGATTCCCTGTACGGATGGAAACTGAGAGCGGCGAAACGCGTATTCTCCTGTCTCCCCAACAGTTTCCTAAGGATTATTGGCCGATCGACGTATCGCCATATTGGTTGAGGGGTACCATGGACGGCTTTCGGCTAGTCTTATAGTCTGACGAAAACTTTTTGATCTCCGAGATCCGCTAAGAAAGGGAGCAGGCGTTCGATCCGTGTTCCAAACTCTGCTGGATTACTATCGTATTCCCGCATGTTTTACGGACGGGGTCGCCGCGACCATCGATCGGGCGCCAGAGGTCGGATTTTTTCAATTTGGTCCGTCGACCATCTGCTACGGGCGGAGTAAATCGGGCGTTGCGGCCAGTTTGGGCGGAGCTTCTCAATTCGACGCCGCGCAGGCCGTCCGCTGCGATGGTAGCTCGATCAGCCTTCCTTTCAGTTTCGACGAGGTAATCGACAACCTCCGCCTCGAGCGATATCGGAACGGAATGGCTCTGGGGAGGGGGCTATTCGGAGTAACTACCGCCATCCGCAAGCTCTATTACCTGTTCAGGGAAGGCCTGTCGGTCAGAGTCCGCCGGAGACTGCAGAAAATATACTTTCGAGATTGGGAGGACCTTCCGTTTCCGTCTTGGCCTTTGGACTTTACCGTGGACGACCTGCACGAAGGGTACCTGCGTTTGCTGATGGAGAGTTCCGGCATCAACCGGATTCCCTTCATCTGGTTTTGGCCGGACGGTTTGTCGAACAGCCTGATGATGACCCACGATGTCGAGACCGCCGCGGGCCGCGATTTCACATCCGGTCTGATGGACTTGGACCAATTCTATGGAATCAAGGCGTCCTTTCAGGTCATTCCGGAAAAGCGCTATGAAGTTCCGGATGAGTATGTCCGCGGGATTCGCGAGCGCGGATTCGAGTTCAATGTGCACGACCTCAATCACGACGGAAATCTGTACCGGGAAAGAAAGGAATTCGAACTACGGGCAGCCAGGATCAACGACTACCTGCGCCGATATGACGCCCGGGGGTTTCGCGCGGGCGCCATGTACCGCAATCAGGATTGGTATGACGCGTTCGAATTTTCCTACGATATGTCGGTTCCTAACGTCGCTCACCTCGAACCGATGCGAGGCGGCTGTTGCACGGTGATGCCGTATTTCGTCGGCAAGGTCGTTGAGCTCCCCCTCACGTTGGCTCAGGACTATTCCCTGTTTCATATCATGGACGACTATTCGATCGACTTGTGGAAGCAGCAGTTGACGCTGCTGAAAAACCGCTATGGGCTGATGAGCATCATCGCGCATCCCGACTACCTGATCGAGCGCCGCGCGCGCAACGTCTATGAAGAGTTGCTCGATCATCTGCGCCAGATGGTCCGAACGGAAAAGATCTGGATGGCTTGCCCGGGGGAAATCGACCTTTGGTGGCGGGCCAGACGCGATATGAAGCTCGTTCCCAGAGGAGATGAATGGGAAATTGTTGGACTGCAAAATGAACGGGCGCGCCTGGCGTACGCCGTACGGGATGGCGACCATCTCAGGTATGAGCTGGCCGGTATCTCCCCCCTGAAGAATTCGCTCCCATGATGCGCTTGCCGCACGCTTCCCGTTTCGGTCGAATTTTGCCGCACGCTCTGTTTCGTCTGTGCCTGGCTGCAGTTCTGCGGCAGTGAGGAACTTTCCGGACCCAGCAGCAACACCGTAAAATGCCGCGTTTCCTGCGGATCGGAGAATGAATGAGCAACGGAAATTTGACGGACTGCGAAGCGGTGGTACTCGGAGCAGGTCCTTATGGATTGTCTGCCGCCTCGCACCTGAAAGCCACCGGCGTCGACGTTCGGGTTTTCGGCAAGCCCATGGACTTCTGGGCGGACAAAATGCCGGCCGGCATGCTTCTGCGCTCCCCGCGCGTTGCGTCCAACATTTCGGATCCGGCTCGTAGCACCACGCTCGATGCCTATGAATCGTCCGCTGCTGTTCCGCCTCGTGCTCCCGTTGCGCTCGAGACGTTTGTCGAATATGGGCGCTGGTTCCAGCGGCAATTGCTTCCGGGCCTCGATCAGCGAGAAATCGTAACCGTCAATCGCAACAACCATGGCTTTACCGTGGCGCTCGAAGACGGAGAAGTGCTCCACTCTAAGAAAGTGGTGATAGCCGCCGGGATTGGCCCCTTTTTGCGGATACCGTCCGAGTTTGCCTCGCTGCCCCCCGCGCAGCTTTCTCATTGCTATCAGGGCTGCAACCCCAAAGGATTTCTGAAAAAGCGAGTCGCCGTTATCGGTGCCGGGCAGAGTGCCCTCGAGTGCGCAGCCCTGCTGCACGAAGCAGGTGCGGAGGTCGAGGTGATTGCGAGGATTTCCGAATTGCGCTGGATTGGTCAGCATCCCTGGCTGCACCGGTTGGGCCCGATCTCCGCGATGTTGTATTCGAGCCATGACGTGGGCCCGGCCGGAATCAGCCGCATGGTTGCGGCGCCGAAGCTCATGACGCAAGTCCCATTGCAGCTGCGCGACAAAATCAGAAAGCGAGCCGTCCGGCCCGCAGGCTCACAATGGCTGCGCGCGCGGCTCAAGACGGTATCGATTACGACGGGAAGATTCATCGCAGCCGCCAATTCAGTCGGGTCCGATGTGGAGTTGAAGCTGGACGACGGAAGCCGCCGCGTGGTCGACCACGTTCTGTTAGGTACGGGGTACTCCGTGGATGTCGCTCGCTACAAATTTTTGTCTCCCGAGCTTGTCGGCGGCCTGGACCTCGAGGACGGATACCCCATCTTGAAATCCGGCTTTGCCAGCTCCGTTCCCGGGCTTCACTTCATCGGGGCAACGGCTGCCCGCACTTTTGGCCCCTTGCTCTACTTTGTGGCCGGCACCGAATTCACCTCGAAGGAACTGGCGTCCCACTTTCGTCGCGACCGATCGCCTGATCGTTAAACGTCGAGCGAGTTTGTAAGCGATGGAGAAACCCAGCAAACCGATGCCATCCCAGATACCGCCAGCCCAAGCGAAGGAAAACGTCGGCGCCCTAGTTATCGGAGGAGACCATCCCGGCCTGGCCATTGCCCGCAGCCTGGGCCCGCGAGGTATTCCGGTCTTCGTCATAGACGATCAACATTCCATTTCGAAGTTCTCGAGATACACAACCCGTGTAGTACGCGTGGACGATCTACGCGACCCGCAAAGAACCGTGGACTCCGTCCTAGAGATTGGGCATCGCTATGGCTTGAAAGATTGGGTGTTATTTCCGACACGAGACGAAACGGTGATGGCTTTCTCCCGCCATCGCGAGCGATTGGCCGAGTTCTTTCGCGTTACGACTCCCGAATGGGAGAGTACGCGCCATGTCTGGGACAAATACAACACCTACAAGCTTGCCGAGCGAATTGGAATTCCCTCGCCCCGGACCTGGAACATCGGTTCGAAGGAGGAACTTTCATCGCTTTACCCGAGGTTGCCGCTGGCCATCAAGCCCGCGATCAAGGAAAACTTCTTCTACGCAACGGGCGCGAAGGCGTGGAGAGCGGACACTCCGGAACAGCTAAATGCGCTTTTTGACGCCGCGGCTCACAACATCCGGATGAGTGAAATCATGATCCAGGAGATCATTCCCGGAGATGGCAACTGCCAGCTCTCCTATTGCGCCTTTTTCCGGGACGGTTCCGCGCACAGCATTCTGACCGCTAGACGGCTGCGCCAGCATCCGCGCGAATTCGGCCGCGCGGCAACCTATGTGGAGACCGCCGATCTGCCGGAGATCGAAGAACTGTCGCAACGGTTTCTGCGCGCCATTAATTTCTACGGACTGGTTGAGGTTGAATTCAAGCAGGATGCCAGAGACGGCCAGTACAAATTGTTGGACGTAAATGCGCGGGTTTGGGGTTTTCACGGGCTTGGCCAGGTCGCCGGCGTGGATTTTCCCTATCTCTTGTTCGCAGACCAGCTAGGTCAACAGGCTGAACGGAGCCGCGGTCGGGCGGGCGTGGGTTGGCTGCGGCTGTTAACGGATGTCCCCACTTCGTTCTCGGCCATGGCCAGAGGCTACTTGTCGCTCGGTTCTTACATTCAGTCGATCCAAAGAACCGAAGTGGAGTCCGTATTCTCCTGGCGGGACCCTTTGCCTTCGGTTGCTGAGTTTGCCCTGCTCCCCTACATCCTCAAGAGAAAGCTGTCCCACACGGCGTCCTGAAAGCGCTCGTCTGGCCTAGGCGTTGCGGTCGGTGCAAAAGTACTAGTCCTAAAGTCATTACACTTATGAAAACTTCTTCACTTTTGGTGACAATCCCTTTCCCGCCGAGGGAGGTAGTTCCAGGCCGTCGAGAGCACGGAAGCTGCCGTTTTCACCCCGGCCGTAACCCTTTCTTTATCATCGGAGTACAGGAAAGTCTGTAGAGAGGCGAGCGAACTCCATCGCCACCCTGGCAGACCGATTGCTGTTTGTCTCGAGGTAACCTGTGACTTTTGTGGCGGTAGCCTAGCTGGAGGGGCAAAGCTGCGCCGCATAAGGGCCCAGGGCACAGAAGAACGCCGCTTGTCTCCGTCGATTCCCTCCTCATCGGTCTCACTTCCGCCCGGTGCCGCGCCCTGTGCGGGCAAAGCCGCCAGCGGTTGTTTCGCGCTTAGGAAGAACTAATGTCAGAACGGAAATTGAGCGTCGGCGACTGGGTGGAGGTTCGTAGCAAGGAGGAGATCCTCGGGACCCTCGACTCCGAAGGCAGGCTAGACGGCATGATTTTTATGCCCGAAATGTTTCAGTACTGCGGGCAAAGATTTCAAGTCTACAAAAGGGCACACAAGACCTGCGACTATTCAACGCCTTATCCCTACCGAACTCGGCGCCTCGGCGATACCGTTCATCTCGCTACCCGCTGCGACGGACGAGCGCATGATGACTGCCAGGCCGGATGTCTACTCTATTGGAAGGTGCTGTGGCTGAAGCCCGCTCATCCCGGCTCCGAAAACCTTGTCCGTTTGGCCGCCAATCCGGCACTCGGAAGCGCCGTGCCGGGAGCCGGATGCACGGAAAATACCGTCTCCGCCAAGGTAAAAGTTCCCGGTCCGGACGGTTCGCCGACCTACGTTTGCCAGGCCACGCACGTGCGGGGTGCGACCAAACCTCTTGCCTGGTGGGATCTTCGCCAATACGTAGAAGACTACGCGTCGGGGAACGTCGGACTGGAGCGCCTGTTGAGCGGCTTCGTCTATTCCTGTTATTACCACTTGGCCCAGGCGGGTATTGGACTGGGACCTGCCATGCGATGGTTTTATAACAAGTTCCATTGGTTCTGGGGAGGCACTCTCTATCCTCGCACGCCGGGGCGAATCCCCGAAGGCCAGCCCACGCCGTCACATAGCTTGAACCTGCAGCCGGGAGAACTGGTTCGAGTAAAGCCCCACGAAGAGATTTTGAAAACGGTGGACGCAGTCAATCGAAATCGAGGCATGTACTGGGACGCAGAACTGGTGCCCTATTGTGGCGGTACCTACCGCGTTGCAAAGCAGGTCAACCGGTTGATCGACGAGAAGACCGGCAAAATGATCGAGATGAAGAGTCCCTGCATCATCTTGGACGGCGTTGTATGCCAAGCTCGCTACAGTCCCTGCCGGATGCTCTGTCCCAAAAGCATGTATCCGTATTGGCGAGAGATTTGGCTCGAGCGAGTGGCGGCGAAAGCGCAAGGTGCCGGCGCCGAGGTGGAAGAAGCGAAGTTACTGACGGTGGGGCAATAGACGTGCTCTTCCGCGAAGCCAGCGTCGCCGGCGCGCGGGTCATTGACCCCAGTCCGCACCAAGATGATCGGGGACGCTTCATGCGGGTTTGGTGCGCAAGGGAGTTTGCCGAGCACGGGATCGATTTTCAGCCGGTGCAATCCAACATGGGCTTGAGCACCAAAAAGGGGACGACGCGGGGCATGCACTTTCAAAACGCGCCCGCCCTCGAGGCCAAGCTGGTTCGCTGCACGAGGGGTAGGATGTACGACGTCATCCTCGATTTAAGACCCGAATCGCCTTCCCACGGTCAGTGGTTTGGCGTAGAGCTGAGCCCCGAGAACGGTCGAATGGTGTACGTTCCGGAACGCTGCGCGCATGGTTACCAGACGTTAGAGGACAACACGGAAATGTACTACATGACTTCTTGCGCCTATACCCCGGCTTCGGCATCCGGAGTTCGATTCGACGATCCAGCCTTCGGCATCCGCTGGCCGCTGGCTGCGACCGTGGTTTCCGAGCAGGATCGCCATTGGGCCCTGAGCAAGCGGTAGGAGATTCACCGATGAACGTCGATATGACACTTCGAGAGCGTGAATCCACAGCTCGCCCGATCCGCGTCGGCATGAACGGCGCCGGGGCAACGGGCCGCGCCATTGCCTTGCAGCTTGGCACACCGGTGCCAGGCATGCGGCTGGTTGCTATCGCCAATCGAACGCCGGCGAACGGCGAGCGGGCGTTCCGCGAGGCCGGAATGATGGGCTGGAGCCGCGTGTCGTCTTCTCGAGAGGCCACGGCGAAGATATCCGAGGGCGTCCCGGTATTGACCGACGATGCTTCCGTGCTGACCTCCTGCGACGCGATTGACATCGTGGTGGAAGTTACCGGTACGGTCCAGGCGGGTCTCGAGGTGGTTCTCGATTCATTTCGCCATGGAAAACACGTCGTCCTGGTCAACGCCGAATTGGACTCCTTCATCGGGCCGATTCTGAAAGCGAAGGCGGA
>Ga0306920_100004799_pt1 | contig 17376 bp, 15 predicted proteins | sample flu12Cox44000170_FD_204666 | JGI IMG/M metagenome (GOLD analysis project Ga0306920, IMG submission 204666) | Lab enrichment of tropical soil microbial communities from Luquillo Experimental Forest, Puerto Rico - flux4day.12C.oxic.44.000.170 (v2)... | ecosystem: Environmental > Terrestrial >... | reverse complement strand
GCAGATCGAAAGGTTTATGCGCGGCGGCTGCCGAACGACCTGGCGATCAGCAAGGCGGCGCTTGAGCCATATCGGGCGGAGCTCGTGGCGGTGGCGGTGGAGTCGACCTTCAACTGGTATTGGTTGGTCGATGGCCTGATGGAGGCAGGCTACGCGGTGCGGCTGGTGAACACCGCTGCCGTGCGGCAGTACGAGGGACTGAAGCACACCGACGATGAGCACGATGCGTTCTGGCTCGCGCACCTAATGCGGCTGGGCATTCTGCCCACGGGGTACATCTACCCCAAGAGCGAGCGCGGGCTGCGGGACTTGGCTCGACAACGGATGCGTCTGGTGCAGCATCGCAGTTCGCTGATCACGTCTGTCCAGAACCAGGTTTGGCGCTCGACGGCCGTGCGGCTGCGCAGCGACACGATCAAGGGCCGAGGCAAGCACCCGTGGCCGGAGATCTCAGATCCCGATCTGCTTTGAGCGTCAAGGCGGGCCGGGCGGCCATCGATACGCTCACGGTGCAGATCGAGCGGCTGGAGAAGCTCCTGCTCAAGCGCCTTGATCTATCGCCGCAGTTTCGGATGCTCAAGACCGTCACCGGCATCGGGCCGATTCTCGCCATGACGATCGCTCTGGAGGTGGGGGACATCCACCGCTTCGCTAGTGTCGGCGAGTTTGCCTCCTACTGCCGATGTGTCGACAGTCAGCGGCTGAGCAACGGGAGGAAAAAAGGTGAGGCGAACCGCAAGTGCGGCAATCGCTATCTGGCCTGGGCTTTCATGGAGGCGGCGCACTTCGCGATTCGCATCCTTCCTGCAGCAAAACGCTTCTACGAACGCAAGCGACGGCAGCGCCACGCGCTGATCGCCGTGAAGGCACTCGCTCATAAACTGGCGCGCGCCTGCTTCTACATTCTGCGCGATCAGGTGCCCTTCGCACCTGAGCGCCTGTTCGTGTAGAGACGGTTCGGCCATCCTGGGTAGATCGGTAACCGGACTGGTGAAAAGCCACGCGAACGATGATTCACCCAGGCATGGCCTCAATACACGGTTGTTGGCTCGATGCGCCTCGTCGCCGAATCACCAACGGACTGGGACGTCGCTTCGTGGCGAGCCCTTGCGGAATGTGATTCCCTTGAGCGGCGGCGGGTACCGAGGACTTTCTGGGGCTCGAACGAGCCGAGGGCCGATGCTATCGCTCCTTGCCGGGCGACGCGTCCGTACCTAATCCAGATGGGTGTCTGGTGCGCATCGGCCATCGATGTGCAACCAAGAGAACGAAAGACAGGGTGCGCGTGGACAGACAACCGTGAATGTTCCGACGCCTCAACGCGTCGGCGGTTTCGCACGCCACTTGACAAGGGGCCGGTCAATGGGCGCCCGGTTATGGCCCGGTGCAGGCGTTGTGACAGCCGGCCATTAGAGCGCTTGTTACCGTCGGCGAGCCATCAGTCGCACGGTCGGTAGATCGATAGGTAGCACGCCCCCGCTACCACAAACCCCAAGGGCTGGGTGGCCTTCCTGCTGAACGCCCTCTGCGGGCGCGCAGTGCGTGTGTGGTGGACGATGAGCATTGAGCTTGTTGGAACGCGCTGCATCGTCCGGCGATTCATCGCCACCGACGCGGCGTATATCGCCGCGGCGGCGAACGACCGTCGCATTTGGCTTCAGTTACGCGACCTCTTCCCCTATCCGTATCATCTCGCCGACGCCGAGGCCTACATCAGTCGCGTTGCCTCGGTCGACCCCCGCTCTTGCCATCGGTGCGGCCTACTGGGGACGCGGCATTGCAACCGAGGCTATCACTCTCGTCGCCGACTGGGCGTTCGGCGCCCATGGGCTCCTTCGCTTATTTGCTCAACCCTGCGCTGCAAACTTAGCGTCGCCGCGAGTTCTCGAGAAGGCCGGTTATGAGCTGGAAGGCGCGATGAGGCGCAGCGCCATCAAGGACGGTGAGGTCCGGGACCAGCGTCTGTACGCACGCCTGCGTCCCAGCGCGTAGGGCGACTCAATTACTGTGTCGGCGCGCAGATTGGGCAACACCCGTCCCAGAACCAGCCGGTCGAAGCCACCACGTAAGTGCTCGGGAGCGGACGTTCGCTTCAGAGTGAGTCTTGTCCCCGTGTCGCAATGCAACGTGAACCATTCCAGTCTCTCGGTCCGCTTGCCCGGATCGATTCTAGGCATCGGTTAGCAGACCCGCTTAACGCGCCGCTGAGGTCACAATGAAACGCGCCTAAAATTAGGGACCTGATTTCACTAAGAAGGAATTCACCAATGAAACCCGTGTTTGTGGTTTTGTGTGCTGCACTCGCTGCGGCCTTCGGAACCGCTCATGCGGCGACGGTGTTGATCACTGGCGCCGATCGTGGGCTGGGACTTGAGTTCACCAGGCAATACGCGGTGCGCGGCGACACCGTCATCGCGACCTGTCGACACCCCGAAGACGCCGCCGAGCTGCAGGCACTCGCGGCCGCGAAAAAAACCATTGTCGTAGAAAGACTCGACGTGACCGACGACGCCGGCGTGCGATCGCTCGCGACCAAGTATCATGGCAAGCCGATCGACGTACTCGTCAACAACGCAGGGATCCTGGGCGACCATGATGGGCAGATGCTTGGCACATTCAGCCGCAAGGGTTTCCACGACGTGATGGACGTCAACGCCTTCGGGCCACTGGTGGTTTCAGAGGCTTTCCGCGACAACGTCGTTGCCAGCAAGGAGAAGAAGATTGTGGCGGTGACGAGCGGGCGGATGGCTTCCATCTCGGGCGCTGCCGACCAGCCGAAGCGCCCTTACTACTACCGCATGAGCAAGGCGGCCATGAATATGGGCCTGCAGGCGCTCGGCGCGGACCTTAAGTCGCAGGGCGTCGCCGTCGCCGTCGTCTCGCCTGGTGTCGCTGACACCGCGATGCATGTCGCATTTAGAGCCGACTACGGGATTAATAACCCGGCCATCACTCCGGCGCAGAGCGTTAGCGGGATGATCGCGGTAATCGACAAGCTCGATCAAACACAAGCGGTGCGGGGCATCCTTAACTACGATGGCACCGTGATCGCTTGGTAACGCCGCCGGAGTGGAAGATCCCCCGCCTCCGCCGCAATCAGCGAGTAGCAGGCCGGCAAACAACCCCAACAACGGGCGATAGGTGGAGGAGTGGTTCAACGCACCCCTCCAATAAACCGGCCAAACGTGTCTACACCACCACTCATCCATCGCTTCGTCACGCTATTTATTTAGCCAGAGCGAGCTTCTGCGCCGGTCACTCTGTGCCGCTCGCTCCCTGGGTGCGTTCGGGGTTCTGCGACTCTCGTGTAGCGTGATGGAAAGCCTCACCTCGCTTCTCGTATCCACCAAGCTGTAGTCGCAGCCTGCGACGTTGGAGTGCTCTGCATCGCACGGGATCAGCAAGAACGCGTGCAGGTTGCCGCTAGCGTCGAGGCCTTGGCCGGCGATCTCACCCGTGTCGTTGATGTTCTCTGCGAATTGCAGCGTAAGGGCCGCGCCGGGCGGTATGAGGTCGTTTAGATCGAAGAGCGATCCGTTGTCCCACAAGAGCGCGTGAATTGAGCCGAAGGCGACGCAATCGACTGATTGGCCGACAATCTGTGTCCTGGCGTTGATGGAAAGCGCCATGCTGCATTCACTCGGGTCCGGTGTGCCGAGATCGGTGATCTCACCCGGGCGCTTCCAGAGGGCTGCATGCGCCCCCACTTCCCCGGCAAGCGTTGCAAAGCCGACGATCTGCCCTGATTCGTTGATGGCCGTCGCCGTTGCCTGCTGGCCCCCGATCGAGCCACCCAAGTCCTGCATACTCCCTTTTTTCCATACGAAGGCCCGTGAAAGTTCTTGTTCGTTGCTACTCAAGCCAACGACGCTGCCGTCTTGGCTGACGGCCAATGCAAGCGTGCACGTGCCACCGAACGTGCCGAGATCGCGCATCCCATGCTCATCGTCCCAGATGAACGAGTCCACCGCCATGGGGAAAGCCCCCCCGGCGCAACTCCCGCTCCCTTGTGCGCCGGTATAAGACCATCCGAAGACCTGGCCGCGCTCGTCGATGAATTGCGCTATCGCATCGGTGCCGGTGCCCAGGGTGCCCAGGTCACGCATCGAGCCCTTCTGCCATAGAAAGGCTCGCGTTTGCTGCGCGTTACCGATCCCGGCGGTCATCGAATTGGGATCCGCGACCGTGTTCGTAGCCCAGCCGACAACTTCACCCTTACTGTTGACTGCGTTGGCCCAACTCTCGTAGCCCCCTTCCGGCAGCGTTCCGAGATCAATGATCCGGCCGTTACGCCACAGGACCGCGCGAAGCTCCGTGAAACCGAGCAACGGGTCGAACTCACCGTTTTCCGAAAATCCCGCGATCAGACCGTTCGGGCTGATCCATTCGGCAGAACTATTGCGGCTCTGCACGAGTGCCCCCAGATCAGCCCGAATCCCTGCATCCCACTGGAACGCATGAGCGACGTAGCATTCGGCGCCGTCAAGACAGTAGGGATCCGGGGAGGATGTATCCGCGCCGCCTACCACGGCTCCGTGGTTGTTAATGACGGCAGGGAACACCAGAACGAACTCTCCGAGAGGCACACGGCTGTTCGGTCCACCGAAGGTGCCGATGTCGATTAGCTTGTATTGATGGTGTTGGGCCAGGGGGTGCTGCTGAGCAGCGAGTTGAAGGGAGATCGACAGTCCAGCGACCGCAGTCGCAGCAATCCGGGCCAGTTCTCGGGATCTCATGATGTTTCTCCTTCGGTACAACACCTTCGCCACGCCCGCCCAGTGCGTGCAGCGCCGCCCGGACGCCCATTGGCGACCTGCGATCGGGAGCAGCAACCGCCAGCACTTGCTCTGGATCGCTCGCTCCGATCGCTCTCGACAGCGAGCGCCCAACCGCGCATTGTTTTAACTTAGGTACCCATTCTGGCGTCGCGGTAGCCCTGTGATACCTTTCACGCATAGACATGCGTAAAAGAAGGCGCGATTCGGGCATTCCCTCATCTCCCATCGACGAAAAGAAGACCCCGCGGCTAACGGCCGAACCAGCTTCAATGAAACCTCCGGTTACTCACGAAGTGACACGACTCCTGGCGGAGTGGAAACAGGGCAATGAGCAAGCCATGGCGCAACTCGTACCGCTCGTGTACGGCGAGCTTCGCCAGCTGGCCGCTGCATACCTGCGGGGCGAGCGACCCGGACACACCCTGCAGCCCACGGCTCTAGTGCATGAGGCGTTCCTACGCCTCGTGGACCAGTCGAACCCTGACTGGCAGAGTCGTTCGCATTTCTATGGGGTTGCGGCGCGCGTGATGCGCGAAATCCTGGTCGACTATGCACGGCGGACGAAGGCGAAAAAGCGTGCGGGTAGACGGGTGCCCCTGGACGAAGCCGTCAGCTTTCAACCCGAGCGCGGCGGCGACCTTGTTGCGCTGGACGATGGGCTCACGGATCTCGAGAAGCTCGATGCGCGCAAGTGCCAGGCGATCGAGCTGCGTTATTTTGCCGGTCTCAGCATGGAAGAGATCGCGCAAGCGATGAACCTCTCTGTGGAAACCGTGCGCCGCGACATACGCATGGCTGAGGCCTGGCTGCACCGCTCTATGCGAAGTTCATAGGCGCCCCTTGGACGCGCAGCGCTGGTCACAGCTTGAGGAACTGTTTCAACGCGCGTGCGAGTGCGCTCCCGAGCAACGTGCACGCCTGCTGGAGGAATCCGGCCACGGCGATTCGGAGCTGCGCAGAATAGTCGAGGAGTTGCTGCTGAATCAGGAGTACGCTGCTGAGGATTTGCACGCCGCGGTTCACGGCGCCCTCGAGACGATGGTGTTTCCATTAGTGGGCGAGACCGTCTCGCATTACCGGATCCTCGCTGGCATTGGCAGCGGCGGCATGGGCTCTGTCTACGAAGCCGAGGATCTGAAGCTCGGTCGTCGGGTGGCGCTGAAGTTCCTGCCCGACGAAGTTGCGCAGGACGCTCTGGCGCTAAAGCGCTTGGAGCAAGAAGCCCGCGCCGCATCCGCACTGAATCACCCGAATGTCTGCACGATCTATGAAATTGCTGAGCACCGGGGAGACCCGTTTATCGTTATGGAGTTCCTGGAGGGCGAGACACTTCGGGAGAAGATCAGCGCACAAAGGGGCAGTTCTCGACGGCTGACGCTGCAGCAGCAGATCGAACTCGGTACTCAGATCAGCGCCGCCCTGGCTGCGGCGCACTCCAGTGGCATTGTTCACCGCGACATAAAGCCTGCCAATATCTTTATTACGCGCAGCGGCTCCGCCAAGATTCTCGATTTTGGCGTGGCCAAGCTCACCGCGGTAATCACCGGCGCCCACCCTGTCTCTGAAGCTTCCTCCGGCGAGGACGAACTGCCCAACGCCGCCACGCCGTCTTTGATCCTGACAAACGATGCATCACTCACCCGAACGGGTGTGACGATGGGAACTGCCGCCTACATGTCCCCCGAACAGGTTCGTGGAGAAAGGCTCGACGGCCGCACGGACCTCTTTTCATTCGGCCTGGTGCTCTACGAAATGGCAACGGGCCGTGCGGCATTCGGCGCCGCCACCGCAGCGCCGCTGCGAGAGGCAATCCTGAACAGCGACCCGCCACCGGTGCATGAGCTAAATCCCGATATTCCAGCAGGGCTGGCGCTCATCATCAGGAGAGCGCTCGAAAAGGACCGGGACAAGCGGTATCAGAGTGCCAGTGACATGCACGCTGACCTGCAGGCCCTGCGTGCCGACACGGTACCGCATCGCCAGATTCGCTCGGGGACCGTCGCGGCCGTCGGTGTCGGGGTTCTGTTGGTGGTTGCATCCATCATCATCTGGCTTGAGCGCGGGGCGCTGCCTGCCCCTCGGCTAGAGGCGAAGCTGCGGCAACTGACCACCAACTCCTGGTATAACCCGGTCATATCGAGCGCACTGTCGCCGGACGGCCGCTATCTCGCCTACTCTGACTCGAGCGGAGTCCATGTCAAAGCCGTTGGCGCGGACGAATCCCGGCTGGTGCCACAGCCCGCCGCGCTGCGGGGTGAAAGAGTCGTTTGGGAAATCAATGCGCCAGCTTGGTTTCCTGACGGCAAGGGCTTTGTCGCCACCTCCCATCCAGGGGTTGAAACTGATGGAACCTTGTGGTCGTCGCCGACCAGCAGCATTTGGGTATTCCCCGCATCGGGTGGCACCCCGCATAAGCTGCGCGATGCGGCGCGTGCCTGGTTTGTCTCTCCGAACGGCTCGATCTCATTTGGCACGAACCCCGGCAGGCTGGGCGAGCGCGAGCTGTGGGTCATGGCGACCGACGGTGGTTCGCCGCACAAGGTGCTCGAGGTCGATGATACCCACGCCCTATGCTGCTGGTACGCCTTTCCCGGCGGGACTCACGTCTCCTATGAGGTGACCGACGACTCTGGCGATAAGCTCCTCGGGCGCGACCTGAGAGATGGTCGAGTGACGACGCTGGTCGAGCCTTCCGTCATGAGGACGATGAACGCTGATTGGCTGTGGTTGCCTGACGGGCGGCTGATCTACTCTGACCTGTGCCTCTTTGGTCGTTTTGACGCGCCATGCAATTACTGGATGGAGCGGTTCGATTTCCGGTCGGGTAAGTTGCAGGAAAAAGCACGACGACTGACTCAGGTGTTAGGCGCCACGGTCTGGAGTCCCAGCGTAACGGCCGATGGCCGGCTCATGACGTTCCAGCAGGCGCAACAGTTCGATGTCGGCTACGTCGCCGATCTGAGTGCCGACGCTACCTTCGTCCGCAATGCCCAGCATTACGTGTTAGATGAGAGTTATGAGGCGATCACCGACTGGACGCCGGACAGCGAGACGGCGATCGTTGTCAGAGATCGCGGCAATTACTCGGCCGTCTACAGACGACGCCTGAGTGCGGAGGTCTCCGAGCCCATCGTACCCAGAATCGACGATGGCTTGCTCGAAACCGCCATCCTGTCTCCCGATGCGAAGTGGATCTTCCTGCAGGTCTGGCCGCTTCCGCTCCCTCCGGGGTCCACACCGCCACGGCCGCAAGTCCGGCGTGTGCCGATCGCCGGCGGCGACGTGCAGCGCTTATTCTCGATGCCACCCGGGAGTTCCCTTTCGTGCGCGCGGGCACCGGCAACCCTTTGCGTGATTGGCGAGCCCAGCGCGGATCATCGGCAGGCCATCGTTTCCGCCCTGGACCTCGTCACCGGCCAGCGCGGGCGCGAGCTGCTGCGCTACGACCGCTACGTGGATCCAGATCAGAACATGTCGCTGCTGGCCTTCGCATTGTCCCCGGACGGTGCGTGGCTGAGCACCGCCGCCGCGCCCTCCGGGCCGTTGCGAATTCTCTCCTTGCGCGGGGAGTCGGCGCGTGTCCTGCCAGTCAAGGGGTTGTACGCGCAGCCGCGAGTCGCGTGGACGGCCGATGGACGGGGTCTCATCGTGTCGAGTCGTCCTGCCGAAGGCGCCGTGCTGTTGCATGTAGATCTGCAAGGCAATGTGCAGCGGCTCCTGGATTGCAAAGCGCAGGGCTGTTTCGGGGTGCCGTCTCCGGACGGCCGCTATCTGGGGATCACCGAGGACAGGCACTCGTCCAACATCTGGATGCTCGAGAATTTCTGATAACAAGTGAAAGCATCATGACCTCACCGGTCGTGGGCAGGGAACGCCGCGGGCTTCCTCGACTAGGGTATCGGGGTATTAAGCCTGTCCAACTGCAGAGCGGCGCGTTGATCGTGGTCGCAATAGTAACCGCTGTTTCGCCGATCGGCCGGGCGGCGGAGGCGCCAGTACCTGATGCCGGTGCGCTCGAGGAGGTCGTCGTGACTGCCCAGAGGCGCACCGAGCGCCCCCTCGATGTAGCCGCCTCGATCAGCGTCATTACCGCTGCCGACATCGACAGGCTGCATGTGACCAGCCTCGAGGACCTGGCCGCGGCCGCACCCGGCCTGGTGATCTACTCCGGGGTTCCCGGTCAGACCACCATCGTGCTGCGAGGCGTCCCGCAGTATGGCAGTGGGTCTTTGGTAGCAACTCTCGTCGATGATGTAGCGGTTGGATCGAGCAGTCCGTTCGCGTTCGGGGAGACATTCGAACTCGACCTGCTGCCGTACGACATCGAGCGCCTCGAAATCCTGCGCGGACCTCAGGGCACGCTCTACGGCGCCAACTCGATGGGTGGGGTGCTGAAATACGTGACCAGGGACCCGAGCCTGACGGCCACCGAAGCACAGATCGGCGCCGAGCTCTTTGACATCAAGGGTGGTGGCTCACTCGGTAGTGGGGCGCGTGGCTCGTGGAGCACGCCGCTGATCGAGGGCGCGCTCGCCATGCGCGCCAGCCTTTACGGACAGGAAACTCCCGGCTATGTCGAGAATCCACTGCGCGGCTTCATTCGCGAGAACACTCTCTCGCAGGATGGCGGTCGCGTGGCGCTGCTGTGGCAGCCCCAGACCGCGCTGCAGGTGAGACTTCAGGGAATCTATCAACGGATCGATTCCGGCGGCTATCCGGCCATTTCCGCTGAACAACTCGGCACGCCACAGGATCCGTACTATCGGCCCGGCCATTGGCTGGGAGATCTGACGTATCCGCACGTGGTTCCCGAACCCTTTATCGCTGAACTGAAGTTCGTCACTGGCAGCGTCAATTGGCACACCGCATTCGCTGATTTGGTAGCGGTAACCGGTTATTCGGACAAGAGCGCCGCGCAGACGATGGATTACACACAAGTGAATGGCTATGCGCAGCCGCTTCTCGACCCCAATACAACTTCGATGTTGAATCGCCAGCGTTTGTACGCGCGAGTGCACAGGTTTTCCCAGGAGATCCGCGTCGTCTCGAAATCCGGGTCCCGCCTGGAGTGGTTGGCCGGCGCGTACTACGGCAATGAACGAGCGGCGACCGAGCAGTACTCAGATGCGCTGGATAGCGAACTCAACCTCATCCCGGCCCTGAATCCATTCTTCGCCCAGTCTTACCCGTCGACTTATAGTGAATTCGCGGCATTTGGCACGTCGACGTACAGGATCAGTGATCGATTCGATCTGACAGGGGGACTGCGGTGGCTGACAAACAGGCAATCCGTCGACGCCCATGTTTTTGCCAATGAGCTCCCCCCTCCGCCCGCGGGCGACTACATCGCACGATCGGACGAGCAGCGCACGACCTATACAATCGCCGCGCGCTATCGGTTACGGCCTGAGACGATGGCCTATCTGCAGGTAGCCACCGGCTACCGGCCGGGGGTGGCAAACGGAGTCTTCCCGGGATATCCAGAGATTCCTGTGCAAACGCACTCCGACTCGACGCAGAACTATGAGGTCGGAATCAAGTCGGAGCTCATGGCTCGAAAGGTATCCCTGGAAGCGGCGGTATTCAAAATCAATTGGACTGACATGCAGATCGGCCTCAACACCCCGGACGGCCGCGTCGGCTATGCGTTCAATGCCGGAAGGGCGACCAGCAAGGGTTTGGAAATTTCCGCGAATTACTGGCCAATCGACGCCCTTCACCTCGGGATGAATGCCGCCTACACAGATTCGTTTACCACCGAGGCTGTACCCGCGGTGAACATCGTGGCAGGCGAACGCCTGCCGGTCCCGAAGTGGACGGCGGCTGCAACGCTCGACTGCCGCCTGGGGACCTTCCATGAATGGATCTCTCACGTCGACGGCGAGTGGCGCTACATCGCTTCACAGTACACGACGTTCCCGACCTTTCCTCCGGTGGGGCTGCTGCCAGGCTACTCGTGGGTGAACCTTGAGCTGCGGATGACGAAGGGACGCTACGACGTTGCCGTCTTCGCGAAGAATCTACTTGACAAACGTGCGTTCAACACCGGCGGGCCATTCACGGCAAACACGGCTGGGCCCAGTGCGCCCGTTCCACCGGGGTTCGCCTCACCTTCGTTCATCGGTGTTTCTATACAGCCGCGCGTGGTTGGACTCAGCGTTACCTTCGGGCTTTGACCTTCGTAAGGATGAGTCGCCGGCTTTAGGCAGGCGCCGCAGCGAGCCCCAAGACCGCCACTGAGTGCCTGAAATCTCAGGCCACCAGTGACAGCCGCTGGAGAGTAGGAATTAGACGGATCCTGCCGCCGCTACCATTTGCATCGGTTTGCCGCGGATTGCACCGTTCAAGCGCCCCGCGAGTCGCGCTCTCTCAAATTCCTGTTGGGTGGTTGCGGCCGTCTCGTCTCGACCCTCCAGAGGGATTCAGCCGTTCACGATCGCAGCAGCCGACTGCCCATCGGGCGGAGCCGGATTCTGGCGCGCTTGAACTCGACCGAGCCAGCTACCCACCTGCGCTGGCCAGCGTAAGCTCCACGCGACGGTTCTGTGCCCGGCCTTCAGCGGTGTTATTCGAAGCGACTGGATCGGCGTCGCCGAAGCCCTGGGCCGAGATCAGTTTCGGCTTCACACCTTGCGAGATCATGTACTGCATAACGGTGTCAGCCCGCTTCTGTGACAGGATGAGGTTGGAAGTGACTCCCTCTTTCATCAGGCCAGGCCCAATCGGCGTGTTATCGGTGTACCCGTTCACCACAATCTTGGTCGTTTGATGCGGCGCGAGGATCGCGGCGACCTTCGCAATGCTTTGCTTAGCGCTTTCAGACATATCCCATTTGCCCGAAGGGAAAAGTAGCTGGCTGTTGATCGAGAGCTTTATAGCGTTTTGCAGCCGCGAGATCTGCATGTCCTTGCTGCCCAGTTCCGCGGCCATCTGCTGATTGAGCTGCTGGTACTCCTGCTCAAGTTCCGTGTTCTTCTGTTGTGACTCTTCGTATTTCTGTTTCGAGACGCAGCCGGCCAGTGTCAACGCCAGCCCTGCGCCAATTACGCACGTCAGCGTCAGCTTGTTCATGAGGCGCGCTCCTCTGCAAACGCGGTCAGCAGGTATGAGACAACCGACTGACTCGAGACACTTGCATTCATCGATTGACGGGTTAATTCAGCGTGTAGCCCCGACCTTGCATGCAGGTCTTAAAGGCAGGGTTGTAGTTAGCCAGCTTTTGCTGGGAGACCGCCAGTTGTTGAGCTGATTGGGCCGCGATCTGCTGCTGGGTTTGCAGTTGCTGATTCTCCGCAGCAATCTCTTCTGCACGGCGAAGGTGCCATCCTGCCAGCAATCCAACGGCGGAACCGATCGCCGCGCCCCTGCCTGCGTTTCCCGCAATCGCGCCGAAGAGGGCTCCGCCGGCCGCACCAACCGCAGCGCCACCAACTCCCTGGCCTTGGGTGCTCCCGATCTGCTGTACGGCCGTCAGCTGAGCCTGTTGGCTCTGTTGCCGCGCTCGAGCAGCCGCCGCCTGTTGATCCTCTAGCTCTTGAGCCGGGTCGAAGCCAGTCTGCTGGCTGGCCCAGTCGTAGCACGCATACTTGTCGTTCTGTTCCTGCTGAGCGGTTTGCCCTTTGCATGGGTAGATAAACGGCTCCGCCGGAGGGCTTGGCACTGCCATTTGAGCGGACGCCCAACCGCCGAGGATCACGCCAACCAGCGTTACCGGTGTGACGCGTACACTGTTGATCATCGATGCTCTCCTCACCAGATGTGAAGTGTTGGTCGATGGCGGTGATACGTGTGCTGTTCCTCGAAATCGCTCACACACTGCTTCGCCCCGCGGGCAGGTTGTACGCCGAGCAGTTCTTCGGTGCCCCGACATTCGAGACATTCGCATGCATCGCTGTGCCTCTTTGCCGGGTGCCACTCCCCGGTGGAAACGTACCGCGAGCTGAGCGGCCTATAAATTGGACCTAAGTCCCAGGGGACTTAGTCCTTCTAAAAGCGCTGCCTAAGCTCTAGCGGTGGTACGACATCGAATAATGACGTTCGAATGATAATCCTCTGACCGGCCCCTCCGCCCGCGAGGCGCTACCCTCGCGGGTGAGTTGTGTCGTTACAACTCCAACAATCACGTGCTGACGGTGATCGACGAGGCAGATCGCAAGGTTTATGAGCGGCGGCTGCCGAATGACCCGGCGATCACCAAGGTGGCGCTCGAGCCATATCGGGCGGAGCTCGTGGCGGTGGCAGTGGAGTCGACGTTCAAAACGAAGAGGTCCCCACGGTCCGGAAACACGCAGCTAAGTGCCGCCGAGCTTACGTGGACCAGCGAGTACGGGGGCGCCGTGATCAGAATTTTTTCCCTAACCAGGCGCGATCGCTCTCGCGCCAAGGAACAACGCGACCCCGACGATGCCAGCTCCCATGAGCCGCGCGGCGCGCTCACCCGCCGGCGCAAGGCGTTCAATGGTGATGGCCGCCGTCACGGCCGCCATCGTGCGCAGCTCCATGACCCCGGCGACCATGAGGATCCCTGTCAGATTGGCACAGCAGTAGCAGCAGCGGAGGCCGAGCCGCAAACCGTGTCGAAAGGCGGTGCGAGGCTCTGCCAGCAACGGACAGCCGCGACACAGTGCTTCTCGGCAATACGCAAGTTGAAGGGTCTTCCAGGCGGTGAACTGCAGCACGCCGCCGATCAGAACGACCACAGCGACTGCGAACGGCACCAGGCGCGCAAGTGCCGGCTGCTCCATCTCCAGCGCCGCCAGTGCGACGCCCAAGGGGAACATGACCGCCCCGAAAACAGTCCACACGAGGAAGTACGCCACGCCGACCCGCGCCGTCAGCCGACCCGGACGTGCGTCTGCTCTGCCTTGGACACTTTGGCGGTAGCGCGTCAGCACCGGTGCCAGCGACGGCAGCATCATCGCGACCGTCATTACGAGCCACATGCCCAGGAACGACGCGGCAGCGCTGAGCCACGTCTGCCCGGGCATCCGCATCCACGCCATCGACATCGTCCAGCCGCCCGGCATCGGCATCCCGGCCATCGCAGACATGGACGTGCACCAGGCGATCGTCGCCCACGCACTCGCGCAGAAGAGCAGAGCGAGCACGACGAAGAACGCCCACTGCGGAGCTCGTCGCGGAGACGCGTGGGCGTCGATGATCGCGTGACCGTCCATCGTCAGATCTCCGTCACTTCTGAGCGTCAGGATCGCGCCAGGTGGCTTCCTTGGCGCTGGACACTTCGACCCACTTCGGGTCGGGCGCGGTCTCGGCCTCGTAGTTGTCGTGCCAGTTCCACCACTTGTAGGGCGGGGTCTGCGGGTAACCCTCGGGCGAGTCCTCCCACGTCTCCTGCCGGCCGAGAGGCGTGATGTCGAGGTAGCTCCAGACGGTGCCCATCGCCTCGTCACCGCGCTCGTTGATGAGGTAAGTGCGGAACACCCGACTGCCGTCGCGGAGGAACACGTTGTGACCGTGCCATTCGTCGACGCCGAAGTCCGCATCGAAACTGTCCGTAATCGTGTACCAGGGCATCTTCCAACCCATCCGTGCCTTCAGGCGCGCGATGTCCGCCTGCGGCGCCCGCGAGGCGTAGGCGAGAGTCGTATCGCGAACGTTCAGATGGGACAGGTGAGAGACCTGGTCGGCGCCCAGGGAGCAGCCGCGGCAGGCGTGCTCCGGCCAGCCATACACCCCAGGCTCGAAGAAGGCGCGATAGACAATCAACTGGTGGCGGCCCTCGAACAGGTCGAGCAGGCTGACCTTGCCCCTGGGCCCATCGAATACATAGGCCTTCTCGACGGCCATCCATGGCATTCGCCGGCGTTCGGCGGCGAGTGCGTCGCGAGCTCGCGTCAGGGCCTTTTCCTTCAGGAGCATCTGCTGACGTTTAGCCTCCCACGCCTCCGGCGACACGAGCGGTGGTGTGTGCATGGCGGGTTTGCTGTTGGGGTCCTTCTCAGGTGTCTTGGTCGTGCTCACGGTGGTCTCCGAATTAGGTGAGGTCACTGGCGGTGGTCGTACTCGTCGGCTGTTCAGCGATTGTGGGCAAGCTTGTCATGGACCATTGACCCGCGTGAGTTACAAATGTGGCGCGATTCAGGTCCACGAATATCCACCGGCCACAACCGCGGTGCATACGCCCACGCTGCGGGCCGCGTCAGGAGGCGCAACGAGGAGAACGATTCCGAGGAGGTCGCACCCGCCGGTGATGGCGAATACGATAGTCGCGCTGCTGTTCATCAGCGCGTGCTCGCCGTACCGTACGGTCATGGAGATTCTCACGCGGCGCGATTATGTCGACGGCGAAATGCAGGAGCGCGGTCGCGCCCGCATTGCAGGCAGCGCCAGCGCTCTTCGTTTCGGTCGATTCGGAGATTGTCCGGCGCCAGCGGGTGTCCCTTGCCACAATGCCTTGGGATATGCTCTTGTGGGATTTTGCGGCGATCGATATTGGGATCGTTTCAACTGAGCATTAGCTTCAGCGTGCCGCTGCGTCCGGGATCGGGAGTGCGACGTCAGTGGCCATTTTCCAGCCTTCAGACGTACGAACCCACGTTACGACCATAAGAAACGGCTTTGGCAAACCCGTCTGTCCGGCATAGCTCACGGCGATAGTGAGGGGTGCATATGTTTCAGCGACATCGCTGGTGATTTCCACGGTCTTCACCCGCGTATAGTCAGGACGCATCACAAATGTACCTCGATACAGCTCGCGAAAATGTTCCACTACTGTGTCCGTGCCCCAAAACCCAGCCCAGCCGCCTTCTGCGGCGGTGGCGGTCTTGGCGACGAATAAGGCGTTAGGCGAGCACCAAACGAACGAGCGAACGGCGTCGACATCGTGACGATTCTCGGCATCGATGAGCGCTCGATAACGCGCATCCAGCAACGCTGTCGTTTCGGCGCGATCTTCGGCCCCCGACGCCGCCTGAGTGACGCAGAGTGATAGGAATATCGCGGCGAGAACTCCTCGATGCCTGTTCACGGCTGTGCAAGATTGACTCATCGATCTGTCCTCATGCACTTTGATAATGTTCGGGTAAGTAGAGCGCGATGCGTTCCCGAAACGCCCGTGTGCCGTAGCTTTCTGCTTGACGTCGGCCATCGGATTCCAAAGCGGGCTGTAACTGCTCTCGGGTGATTCGAAGCGCCTGAGTGAGCATTCGTGTGGTCAGAGGTTCGTTCGCCGCGATCTCCCGCGCCGTGGCAAGTGCCTCCGCCATTAGTCGCCCGGGGACGACACTCTTTGCCACAAGGCCCGCCTCGGCCGCCTGTCTGCCACTGAAAGGTCGAGCCGCGATCAACATCCAGTTTGAGTGCTGTCGGTTAACGGCACGGGGGAGCAAATAAGAGAGGGCCATACCGGGGTAAAACCCGAGGTTAGTAAAGGTGATTTGGAATCTGGTCGTATCCTCCGCGATGGCAATGTCAGCGGCGCAAGCGAAGATCGGTGCGATTCCGATGCATTCGCCCTGGATCGCGGCAATCGTCGGAACTGGGATCTCCAAAATCGAGAGCCAACGCTGATAGAACTCGAGCATGAATGTGCGCCGCGCGTCGAACGACAGGTTCGGTGCCGCCAACCCGGAGAGCATTTGCCGCGCTCCGCCAATGGAGAAGTCCCTGCCATGCCCGCAGATTACTGTGACGCGTAAATTCGGCGCGATTTTCAACTTTTCGACCACTGCGCGAAACACGTCGCCCATCTCGGGGCTCATTGCGTTGGAACGTGCCTTGTCCACTAATGTAACGACCGCGATCTGGCCCTCGTCCAAAAAATCAAGCTCGACAGTGGGGTGGAAGATTGGTTCACCTGAGCTCATGACGCAATCTCCGATGTTCTAGCCGGATTTGACTTCAGGCTGGGTGCCTTGTAGGCACCGACCTCATCGAGCGCGCTGGTGTAGTCTCGCAGCCAATCAGTGTGACCTCCGATTCCCCAATCTGGGGCATTCAATTCGTTGATCGTGACCCACACACGTCGTGCATTCTCTGGCGTGTCTTCGGATCCTTCGGCCGCAAGGACTACGTGCGTGAAGTCGCGAATCAGTCCTTCCTTAGCAAGGAGATCAAGGCGATTTACCGGGATGCGGATCTCGACGAAATAGAAAGGTCTATCGTGCTCGGGGCTCCCGGCGTTGTAGTCAGCGTCCTTCGCTACCTCGTAGACCCACCCTTTCATGATGCTGCGGGCGCGCGAAGTATCAGGCACCTTCTCCCACCACATGAGTACTTCGGTAAGCTTCGCCATGAGCGCGTGCTGAACCGGCTTTGGGAGGGCGCCTTGACGTAAGGTCAGGTTGATCCAGGGCATTTGTTGACTCCTTGGTTCACGAATGAGAGTGGCAATAAACGAAGGTGTAGCCCGGACGTTAATTCGCAGGCCGTTCTTCGATTACATCGCCACCCTTTGCCACGGGTATGACCCAGAGTGGTGTCGCCGTAGCTGCGGAGCTCAGACGCGACGTATAGGGCTGGTTATTAGAGAGATCCTGATTGACGTCTCGGAGAGCGTCTTTGGCCGAATCCGGCAGCACCACCATGACGTGCGGGCCGACAAGGAACCATTCCTTGACCTGGCTGGGGTCCTTTGCCG
>Ga0306920_100004797_pt1 | contig 17379 bp, 9 predicted proteins | sample flu12Cox44000170_FD_204666 | JGI IMG/M metagenome (GOLD analysis project Ga0306920, IMG submission 204666) | Lab enrichment of tropical soil microbial communities from Luquillo Experimental Forest, Puerto Rico - flux4day.12C.oxic.44.000.170 (v2)... | ecosystem: Environmental > Terrestrial >... | reverse complement strand
CTTTATGTGTTCGACTACTCAACCGGCCAGTACCAGCCGATGGAGGACCAGACGCCAATTGGCATGTGCGGCCTGTGGGCCGGTGGCGGTGCGCCACCGCGCTGGCTCCTGTGCCAGGGGCAAGCCATTCAGCGCAGCCAGTATTCGCGCCTGTTTCAACGGATCGGCACCACCTGGGGTGCCGGCGACGGAGCCAACACCTTCAACCTGCCGCCTGCCGGCAACTACATTGTCCCAGCCGGATACAGCGGCCTCTCGGGCACCACCTATAACAACGGGACAACCGGCGGCGTAGGCTGGTTCCTGCTCCAGCCTGAACAGTTGCCGGAGCTCTACGTATTGGCCTACCGGACGGCTCAAGGCAAAGCCATCTCAGGTAAAGACGTTGGAGTCATGGGTAACACGACCGAGATCGTCGATCAGAACTGGCCGGTCTATTCAGCGGACGGTCTGCCGGTCACCCAGCGCAACGGTCGCATCTATATCAACCCGCAGTGGCAGGCCATGAACCTCTGCATCCGCTACATCTAAAGCTCACCTGAACTACTGATGACCAGCAATTTTAAACTCATCCAGATTAACTCCCAGGCCGAGCTGGACCGCTACGGAGTGCGTGAGTTTGCCGCCGAGTTCAACCACAAGCCGGTCGGTCTGCCGATCATCCTGTGGTTCTGCGACGATGAGCTGGTGGCCTACGTGGAGGTGCGGCGGACGACTGTCTTCCATCCCGCAGTACACCCAAAGATCGAGCCACGGGTCTTCCTGGAAGGTGGTCGAAAGCTTTGCGAGCTAATGCGGACAGACCATGAAGGCGCATTGGTCATCTATGACGAGCGCTCGGCGCACTTTCAAGAAGGATTAATGAGACACCTGGGATTCGAGCTGAGTCCGTTCAAGTACTTCCAACCAAAGGAGATCAGTAATGGGAGCCAAGGCACCTAGTATACCCAAGTACAAGCCGCCGACCCCGCCGGCCTACCAGCCGCTGGACATTGGTGGGGTCCAACAGGCGGCGATCAGCGGAGACCAAGCCGCCTACAACTTAAGCGACTACGAATTCGGCGTGCAGAACCCGCAGCTCAAAGCGGCCCAGGACGCTTTCCAGAAACAGATGCTCTCCGATGTCACCGGCAACGCGCCTCTGCCAGCTGGAGTGCAGAATGAGATGATGCGGGCCGGCCTTCAGCAAGCTGGCCAATCCATGGGTGCAACTGGTGCCTTCGGTGGCGGCGGCGGTTACGTGGGCGGTACAGGAGTCTCGCCTTCGGCCTCCGGCCAGTGGGGGCCGTCATCGAACGCGGCCCAGGCGACTGCAGGTCAGTCGGCTGTGGCCCGCAACTTCGGGCTCAACGTGGCTAACTATCTCCAGCAACAAAAGCAGATTGGCACCCAGGAGCTGGCGCTCGGCACCAGCATGTTCCCACGGCGTGACTACGGCATTGGCGGACAAGGAGTTGCGCAAGCCATGATTACGGAAAACACCAACCGAAACAATTACAACTGGGGGGTCTACGGCGCGGAGGTGCAGAATGCCCAGTTCCAGGAGAACATGGCCGCGCAACAGGCCGGGTTATCGGCTGGAGCCCATAACGCCAACACCAGCGCGATGATGAGCCTGGGAGGCTCAGCGTTGAGTGCGGCGGGATCCGCTGCTACAGCAGCCGCAGTATGAAGAAGCCAGCTTCCAGACAGGTTGAGCGTGAGAAAACGGCGAGGTTCCTAAACAGCCTGGGTGCCGAAGAGCTATGGTCCAAGTTCGGCATCTCTCGGGTCAGCGAGATCAGCGGGTTCGATGTTATTGGCGTGCCGATCTGGGCCTCGACCAGACCCCTGGCCACCAGCGTCTCGATTAATAGCGGCAAGGGACTTAACGCCATGATGGCGCGGGCCGGGACAGTGGCTGAGTCCATCGAGTTCCATTACGCGGAGAACCCGAGTCCGATTCAGAAAGCGCGGACCATAGGCCAGATGAACCGCTGGCGCGATTTCGAGGTGATATCGCCAGACAAGTGGCATCGGGCCAAGAGCGCTGTCCTCACCGAACGGAGCGTGTTCGACTGGGACGTGGTGGCCCCGATTCAGCACCTAGAGAAGCTCACCTGTTTAATCCCCAGTGAAGCGGTTTACATTAACCAGCTCAATCAGATCAACCTGATGCGCTTCCAGTCCAGCACCAACGGCTGGGCGACGGGATCCTGTCGTGAAGATGCCGTTCTCCAGGGGTTGTACGAAGTGGTGGAACGCGACGGCTGGACAATCTGGAACTATCTCACCAAGGACGTGGGGGTGGCCCCGCCCAGGATTCTCTTGGATCGAATTCAAGATGAATGGTTCCATCTGGTCCTGGATCGGCTCGATGAGCTGGCGATCAAGGTGGTGCTCTTTGATGTCTCCACCGACACGCGTCTGCCGGTCACCTGGGCACTGCTCTACGACCTCAGCGATGCTCCTGCGGGCTTCTTTAACGGCTACGGATGCGCCGGCACCCTGCTTGGCTCGGTCACCAGGGCCCTCCTGGAAGCCATTCAGTCACGGGCTTGCTATATCGCGGGTGCCAGGGACGACATGCTCCGAAGGTCGTTCACCTTAATGAAGCGCTTTGATCAGCCGGTGGCTTATCAAGCCTTAATGGATCTGCCAACCGGCGAAGCATTGTTCGGCCCCATCGCCGAAGGCATGAGCGCTAAGGAAGAGCTGGAGTACATCCTAAGCTATCTGGCCAGCCAAGGCTTTAGCGACTTCTACGTGCGCGACTGCGGTATGCCGTATGCCAACCTCAGTGTGGCTAAAGTCATTGCACCCTGCCTGGAGCAATACGTCTGCGGTTACTGGCAACCAACTAAACGTCTTTACGAGTACGCTGAGCGCTATGTCAACCACTGAGAAGATCATCTGCTACCTGGGTCCAAGCCTGCCGTTGTATCGGGCGGTGGAACTGTGCCCCAACGTGATCTTTCGTCCGCCGGCTCGCCAAGGCGATATCCTGTCGGACACCGTCGAAGTCCAGCCCGACCGGATCATGCTGATTGACGGCGAGTTCCTGCAGAGCCTCAGCGTGTGGCATAAGGAGATCGTTTTCGCCTTGTCGAAGGAGGTCAAAGTTTATGGCGCTGCTTCCATGGGAGCGTTGAGAGCGGCAGACCTCTGGCGGCAGGGCATGATCGGCACCGGCCTGATCTACGACTACTACCGAAGCGGCAAGACCGAGGACGATTCCGAGGTCGCGCTCCTCTACCACTGCGACCCCAAAGGGGTTTACCGTTCACTGACCGTGCCCCTGGTCAACGTGCGCTCCACGCTCTGGCGTTACAGCGAGATGCTGGCCATCAGCGTTGATCACCAGGAGATGCTCCTGGCCGCTGCCAGAACCATTCACTTCGCCGTTCGGACACAGGACAAACTCCTGAAAGCCTGGGAGGTGGTGCTCGGTCAGAACATCGCAGCGTTCCTTGTGAATAACTTGGTCGACCAGAAGTGTCTGGATGCCGAACAGCTACTCAGTAACTACCAAACTTTAGAGAAGGATTCCCAGAGCGTGCAGCCCACCGAGAAGAGCCTTTCGAAGTTCTTCTGGGCTCAGTACGACCGGGATAGGCGAGTCACGATTGGCAGTACACGAGTGGAGCAGGCGCACATCGAGGGCTATATCGCACTCAACTCAATCGATCAGCACCAGCTCTTCTGGGACAGCAAGAACTTTCACCTTGCCCATATGTTGGCCGAGATGCTCGGCGTTCAAGTCTCAGAGCAGGAAGTCAGCGAGGAACAGTATCGCTTCATCAACCGGCACGGGCTAACCGCTCAAGGCCAGTTGGAGAACTGGGTGCGGGAGAACAACCTGACCTTGGGCGAGTTCCTGCTCTTGATCATCCGCATGGCCACGGTGCGGCGGCTGCAGCACTGGCTGTGCAGCAGCCTTGTGCCCATCGAGAGCACCAAACTCACCCTTGATTACCTAAAGGCCCACAACAGTTATACTTACTGGGCACGGGAGTGCGCCGAGAAAGAGGCCAAAATGCAGGCCAAAAAGGTTGATGACACCTTGTCAATAAATGCCGCCAAACCGATGGAGTTGGCCTTGGCCGAGCACTGTCAGAAGACCGGTCTGACCGTCGATGGATCGGTTGAGGACTTCGTGACCGAAGGCGGCTTTGCGTCCCGGTATGAACTGGCAGTAGCCCTGGAGAGGCTGAGAGCACTGGAGTAAACCTATGGCAAACATCTTTCAGAAAAGCTTACAAGGATTGCAGGACTGGTTGAATACCGCCCAGGGCCGAGCGTTGGAGTCTGGCCAGCAACCTTACGATATTGGTGTTCCGGGGACGACTCCACCTCCTGCAGGCGGCTACCCGGCAACGACAGCGGCTCCTAAGGAGCATCCAGTCTTTGGTGCCTGGAAGCCGGGAGCTGGCACGCCGTTGCATCCCTATGACGTATCGGTTCCCGGCGCACCAGTGCCCACTAACGCTACACCTGGGGCTCCGCAACAGACTTCCGGAATGGTCTGGGATCCCGCCACTCAAAGCGTCCTGCGTAAACCAGCACCGGCTGGGCAGCAGTATGGAGCCGAACCATCGACCCCATCCGGGTTTCCGGTCTGGCGAGCGGGCTGGAACGTAAAGGCGCGACCAAATGAAAGTCCATTTGTGCCGCCGGGATCTTGGCAAGCCGGATTGATGGCGGCGGGAACACCGTACACCAGCGGCTGGGGCACGCCATGGCCGGTGCTTCACACAGGAGTACAGGGTGAGACCTCTGATCACGCAATCACCAGTGAGGGTCAGCCGTATACACCTGGACAGACAGCCACTTATACGCCAGGAACGGCGGCTCCCGCAGGAGGTTACCCAGGATCGGTTATGCAGCCGCGATTAACAGAGGCCCAACCTAACCAGGGGCAAACACAGCCAGCGCAGACTAGCCAGGGGCAAACACAGCCAGCGCAGACTACGCAACCGGCGACAGGCCCTGCCGATTGGCGCGGTTATCAGACCGGGGGCACCGATCAAACTGGCATGCAAGCGCCAATCGAGCACAAGGTCGATGTCACTCACGCCGATGGCGGCAAATCCAGCTTTAAACATACCACCGCCCAGGCCGTTGCTCAGAGGCAGGCGCAAGCTGGCGGACAACAGGCGGCAGGTGGCGGACAACAGGGGGGTGGAGGCCAGCAAGGTAGCGGACAACCAGCTCAAGGTGGCGGACAACAGCCTCAAGGTGGCGGACAGACCGTGGGACAGTGGATGCAGAACGTGGGACAGGGTCAGGGGTTGGCTGGTCCAAGCGGCCCCCAAGGTCAACCAGGGCAGACGGCCACGGTCCAGGTGCCAGCCCACCCAGGACTGCTTCAGCGGATCGGCCAGACCATCGGGCACTTCTTCGGTGGCACCTTGGGGCAATGGTCACCCCAGCAGGGGCAGCAGACTTATAGCTTAGGTCAGTTGCCCAACCAGACCCAGGGCAGTGCGCTAAGCGGTATTCGCAATGCTCTGGCCCAGGGCCACAGCCATATTGCCCGACACGGTGGCACGGCACCGGCCTCAGCAGCGCCTCCTACGACAGCCGGCGTGTTGCCACCCCAGGGCCAGCCTGGAACCAGTTGGGCTTATGAAGAGGCTCCTGGCACCCATCGCTGGCAACCGACACCGCTGGGCAGCGCCGACATCACTAATCCGCTCGCGGCGACACCCAATGTGGCATACGACCCTTACCACGTTTACGGAGGGGCTCCTTTAGCGGAAGGCTCCGACATCGTTAACCCTCTACGCGCCACCCGCGCCTACTAATATGGACGGCAACGTATTCTCCAACAGTCTTTACGCACTAGGCCAGTACCTGATGAACAACCCCCAGGGCACCGGCCAGCAGCAACAAGGGGGCCCAGCCGGTTTGCCGCAGAAGATAGACACTACCTGGACCTACGGTTCACCCGGCTCGGCGGCAATTCCCACTAATGTTGCACCCCCGCCTGCCCAGCAGACCACCACGGGTCAGGCCGGCGCGGTGCCTACCACTACCGAACAGTTCAGTCAGCCCAACCTGCCAGGGGCTCAGCGTGTGCCTTACCAGAATGCCCAGGTGCCCCAGCAAGGCGGCGGCGGTGGCGGTGGCGGGGGTGGAGGAGGTATGGCCAGAGGTGGCGGGGGTGGCGCACCCATAGATAATCTGGGTACGCTCGGCGATGAAGGCTTGATTAACTCGATGGGCCTGGGCGGCGGTGGTGGCGGCGGGTTCGGAAGCGGCCAGCCAACCTCAAACGCCATGTCCGGTATCACATCGGCTTTGTCCAAAGGCTTATCCAGTGCCGCTGGCAGCATTGCCGGCGTTAACACGATGCCCAACCCCGTGGAGGGCGGACCAATCCCAGGCGTTAACCAACAAGCTCCGACCCTGGTCGGACGCCGACCCCAGACCGCTTTCTATGGATGACCACTGAGCGCTCCAAATTGGAGCGCCGATTGTGAATAAGTAGCCCTTTTTGTGAATAACTAAGGAGTTCCCACAGATGCCGATGCTCACGCCGAACCAGCCCGTGCAAGCGCCCAGCCTGCAGATCCTGGAGCCGTTCAACATCCCGACCCACGTAGAAGCGCCGGTTCGGCAGGCTCCCCATATGAGTCTGACCTTCCCGACCTTCACCCCGCCAGCGGCCTCCAGCTACGGGTCGACCCAGCCGATCCAGGTGCCCTGGCATCCGCCGGACTTGGCGGGCGCATTGAACGCCGGCCTGGAGACGGGCGGCAAGCTGGCCACCCAGTACATGCAGAACCGCAAGACTGCCCAGGAAGTCCAGGCCGAGGAGCAGGCGCTCAAGTACGGACTGGCGGCGGCGGCGGATCCTGCCAAGCGCGCCACGATGGGGTTCGCGTTCGGAGCCGGGGGTGCCACGGCTACGCTGCCCAGCGCGGCGGACTACTACGCTAAGCAGGCTGAGGTAGCAAAGTCCCTGGCTGAAACCACAGAAGCCCGAGAGCGCACCAAGACTATTGCTCCTGAGTCGAAAGCAAAGATCGCGGAGCAGCAGGCGGGGACTGAGAAGGAAAAGGTCCAGACCCAGATCCTGGGTATGAACGAGGCTCAGCGGCGTAATCAGGCTGCGGCTTCCGGTATAATCACCAGCGACCAAAGCGGCAACCAAGGCGATCAAACCAATCCGCAAACGCGCACCTACACCGGCGACAACGAGAATCTGTAATAAAGGTTATGCCACAGAAAGCGAAAGCCAGAACCGGCACGGCTCTGCCAGACCAAGCCAAACCCGATGACGAGTCCGAACAGCCGACGCCGATCACTGACGCCCAGGCCAGCGATCTTAAGCCGAGCGGACCCCTGGGCGGCTTTAACGCGACACCCAATACTCCCACCGGCCCCTCTTATCCGAGCATGGGCGGCTCCGCTACCGAGCCCAGCGACTTCGCTAAAGAGGTGAACGCCGCCGGAGCCGTGTCAAGTAAGGGCGGACCACCCGTGGAAGACCTCTACGTCTCCAGTGGCAAGGGCCCAGTTGGCCGCTTGAAGTCGCCTCAGCAGAGCGAGGCCACAAGTGAGGCCCCGACGTCTATTAAGCTGCCGGAGTTTAAGCCGCCTCCGAGGCCGGCAGAGTCGACGGTTACCGGTGGTGCGCCTGCTACCCAACCCACTGCCGGCCAGGGCCAATCTGCGGAGGAGGAGGTGTTACCCGCCTTTAGCAACCCAACCCGTGTCGCTGCGGTCCAGAAAGCGTTCGCTGACTATAACGTCCGGATAGACCCTAAGCAGGACTACTCAGGCCTGAGTCCCTATATTACCCACGATCCGAACTTTGCTGGGGTTGATGCAAGAGGTGTGCCAATGTTCTTTGGTGAGGGTCGACTCTACTACCGGGACGAGACCGGCCCTGGAAAAGAAGTCAGACACTTCTTTGATTCGGCTCCTGACACCGAGGAAGCCAAGAACGGCAAGGTCTTCGAGGACCCCTTTAAGGGTACCCAAATCACGCAAGCGTCCGAGCAGATGGGAAACATGCTCAAAGCCCAGGACGCCATCAACAAATGGAAAGAACTCCAGGCCCAGTACTTCAAGGCCCACGGTGATGAGGGCATGCTGCAGCGGATCGCTCTGGAAGCCAGGATGAGCGGAGATCAGGGTTGGCAAGCAACCATCGCAAAGACAATGGCAGGTATGGTCCCAGGTGTCACCCCCGAGATGGAACACCTGGATGCGGCTCGTAATAACATGGTCCTGCCATTCATGGCGGCTTTTGCCAAGGGCCAGGAGAGCTTGCGGATTCCAGGAACCACGGCAGGCCAGGGTGCGCCGACCGCCAACGATGATTTCGAGACCCAGAAAGCCAAGGTCGACGCGATGCAAGAGCAACTAATCAACCAAGCGCACGCTATCCGGGCTTTGTATCCAAACGGCGGTAAGGAGGTGGATAGGCTCCTGGCAATGATAAGATCAGGGGGGCCTCAACAAAACGCGCCTACGGGCACTACAGCGCGTTCTACGGCCACTTCCAGGCCTACAGCGAGCTACGAAGAACAGCAGCGTGCCTCTCGGCCCAAGACGCAAGCCGAGTACGACGCCATCCCAAAAGGCACGCTCTACTGGGATCTGGACAATCAGTTGCGACCCAAGAAGTAATGCATGCCAGCTACCTTCCAGACCGGCGACGAGGTTACTCCTGAAGTCAAGCCAACGACACCTGAAGTCAAGCCAACGACACCTGAAGTCAAGCCAACGACATTCCAGACCGGCGATGAGGTCAAACCAATTGCACCCGAGGTCAAGCCAACGACACCTCAGCCACCGAAGGCTGGTTTGCTGGATGTTCAACCGGGCGAGGATTGGTCCAAGGAGCCCTGGTGGCAGCGGCCCATCTCCTCCTTCCTGCCTAAGCCCGATGTAACCAAGCCCACGGTCGCAAGTCCGACCGAGGAGGCAGCGGCCAAGGAGATAACCCAGAAGCCCAAGGCTTTCCAGCAGGGAGAGGAGGTCAGCACCACGCCCCAGGCACCGCAGGTTCCCTTGCCGGAGCAGATTGAGGCGCTCAAGCAGCAGCACGGCAACGCCGAGGATGCGCTGGTGGCTGCAGCTAAGCAGCCCCAGGAGGCGGGCCTCGACGAGGCGGGGGTCGGTGCCGTTAAGGCGTTGCTAAAGGATAAGAAGTTCGCACCGAGCACCGACGAGTACGTGGGCCGTGCCGCTCTGGGATTTGTGCAAGGGGTGTTTACGCCGGAGACCTGGGTGGAGATGGGTAAGTTCGCCCAGACCATGGGCCAAGTTCCTGGGATTATGCAGAAGGTGGCCAGCGGCCAGCCGCTGGACTACCAGGACAACGCCGTTCTTAGGACTATCACCGCCGGCATGGAGTCCGGGGATGAAATGGTGAAGGGGAAGTTTGAGGATCTGCGCAACTTCATGCTTGGGCACGATCCCACGGGAGCGATGCACGCCATTTACAGCTCACTGGGCGGCAAGACGGATCAGACCATGCTGAGCATGGAGCAGATAGCCAAGCTGCCAGAGGATCAGCAGGCGGCGATCATACAGTCCAAGCTAAATGAGGCGCGCAACAAGAACCAGATCGCAGAGAAGCGGATGCAGGGCGAGATCTCGCCCGAGTGGCAGGGAGATATTGAAGCGCTGGTCGGCAGAAAGCTGGCTACCCAGCAAGACTTAGCCGGGCACGGGATCACGGTTGATCCGCAGGCAGCGGCGGGGGTAGCGTCCAACCTTAACGCCCTCAACGCGATGATCCCTGGATTAGGGGAAGTGGCGGGTCCGCTGACCGGAGGCTTGCTCAGACCGCTGCTTGGCTTTGGAACTGAGAAGCTTGGGCAAGGCATCCTCACGACCCTGGGCAAGGAAGGCGTAGCAGAAGCTATCGCTCCGAAGATCGGCAAGAAGTTAGGCGGTGCAGCGGTATCAATGCCAATACGTGGCCTCGGATGGACCAATATTCCCTTTCCGTTCAACCTAGCTGCTGACCCAGTCATTAAGGGGTTGGTCAGTCCACTGAAGGCAGCGGGTGAGGCGGCTGGCGAACGACTGGGCGGCATTCCGCAACTGATGCGGACAACCGTCTGGGAGCCGATGGGTCAAATGGTGCTGCAGATAGGTAAGGACATCCGCACGGAGGGCACCGGCTTCGAAGCGAATTATGGACCGCTGGCCCAGTTGTTTCGTGGTGTCGCAGGCGGGGCGGTTAAAGGTGCGGTTGGAGCCATTCCTTTTACCATTGGAGCGCCGACGCCGGAGGAAGCTGGTCAGACCATAGGTGGCGGTGCGGCTCTGGGTGCCGCCATGCACGTCATCCCTTCGGGGATAGACGCGGCGATGAACAGCGTGTTCTTCCGAGGCGGTCGCGAGGACATGGTTAGCCATCCGAAGATCGACTACGGCACCCAGTATGGACAGCCCGGTAACCAGTTTGACCTGGATCACGCGCACAACAAGTTTGTCAACAACCCGGCTAATCCGCTCAACCCGAGGGAGCAGCAGGCTATCAATAATCTGCGCGGCTGGTATCCTGGCATCGAGATCTATCTTACCGATCATGGCGACTACCAGGATGCCGTGACCCGCTTCCAGAACGCCGGGATACTGGATCCAAATCAACCCAACCTGAAGACGCGAGGGATCAATATACTTGACCCAGGCACCGGTAAACCTGTGGTGCTACTCGATGGCGAAGCCAGATATACCAGGGGGGGCATCCTGGATACGGCTCATCACGAGATTGGCCACGCGATCTACCAGACTATGAGCGCTGCCCAGAAGGAAGCGTTCAAGAATGCCGGGGCAAACTGGTTTGACATGGATCAGTTCACCAGGGGTTACATCCAGAAGATTGGTGGTCCGGACGGCGTTAATTACAGCGATCTGCCGACTGAAGCCCAGGTGAAGTCCGGAGCCAGGAACTTCCTGCCCGGTCTGGACGGTTTCACCCAGGAGACGATGAACGAAGAGATGGGCGCGGAGACGGTGGCCCAACTCCTGCATGGCGAGCCCTTAGAGAACTTTGAAAAGGATCCGAGCCGATTGCGGCAGCTCCAGATGGGTTTTGGCCAAGTGCTGAACAAGCTGGGGATGAATGTCACGCCGGAGAAGGCTGTTACTATTCTCGGGGCTAGGCCTGGGATGGCGCAAATGCTCTTGATGGACAAGGTTATCAGGGACTACTTCCAGGCTAATCCGTCTAATAAACCGAGTGCAGCCGGGCCCCCAGCCGGTGGCGGCGGCGGGCCCAAGCCGACCGGAGGAAAGGGAGGTCGCCAAAAGACGGCACCGACCCCACCTCCTACGGGAGGCCCTGCTCCTGGTCCCACGCCGTCACCTACTGGTGGCCCTACACCAAAAGTCACTAATAACCAACCCGAAATAGGTGGAGGTTCCACTGGGGCATTGCCAGAAGCGGTGGAGGGTGCCACCAAAGCCTTGATCGCCATGGGGATAAAGAAGGGTGAGGCTAAAGCTTATGCCCAGGGTGCCAGCGGCCAGACGGCGGATGAGATTGCCTATAACGCTTTCCAACAATACGGGCGCGACAACCGGCTAGCACCTAAGCCGCGTCCTACTACTACGCCGGCCACGCCGCAGGAAGCTAAAGCTGCCGAGGCTCCGGTCCCGCCCCAGGCCTCGGCCCGACATAACCTGATGCAGACCGATGAGCTGGTGCGGCGGGTCACCATGGGCGATGAGCTGGCCCGACAGACCTTGCTCGAACGTCACGGCGCAAACTGGCTCCAAGCCGCTGAGAAGGCCGATCCGCAAGCGGCCCAGATCTATCGGCGCAAGTTTCCGGATGACGCCAAGGCCCAGGATGACCGGATCAAAGCCCAGGCCCAGGCCGAGGAGAGCGCCAAGGCCAGAGCTAAGGCCGAGGGCCGAGCGGAGCCCAAGCCGGTAGATGCAGCCAGGATCGCCGAGCTGCGAACCCAGGCTGAACGCGATGTGCCCAGGGTTGGCTACATGCCCGAGGAGGAAGAGTACGAGGGGCCGCGCACCTTCCGCAACCGGGCAGAGCACGAGGCAGCGATCCATGCCCGGCACCTGCACTTGGTGATGGGTGAGCACAACGCAATGCTGGATCCGAACGACACCCGTGTGCGGCTGCGAGTCGACCCGGACAGTGGCCGGCGCACCTACTACGGCACCCACTTCGATCCCAGTGACCCGGTTCACTCGTGGCTCGTGTCCCAGATGGATCCCCAGGAACGCGACTTCATGGCGCGGGCCCAGGCGGCAATCGCGGCGGGAGTGCCGATGACCTTTAATTACACGCACGCACCCAAGATGGGTCGCAAGTGGATCCCGAGCGGGCCGGAGCGGGAAGCTGAGTACGAGGCTTCGGAAGCCAAGGCGCGGGCGGCAGGGGAGTCGACCGGCCAAGTCGGTATCCGCACCTTCCTGCCGCAGTCAATCGGCGTGGGCGCGGACGGCCAGGGGCTGGCTTACGGCATGGCCACCGACAAGATCCTGGGCAACATCGTGAAGGCCGACCGGGCCATGCGGGGCAAGACGCCCTATGGCCACATCACCAGGGACAATCTGCCGACCTTGATTGACGACATGCGCAAGGTGGGCGAGAACCACCGGGCTGGCTGGCGCGGTGACGGCAGCGCACCGTTAGTCGGCACTGTTAGCAGGCCGGTTAATGTTAACCCTCACTATACGCCACAGTTAGTCCAGACGCCGCACGCCCAGTTCATCAATATGGTCATGAATGCGCGTGATCCTTTGATGTACGCTAAGGTTAGCAAGAAGGGCGCACTGACCCAGGCGGGGAAGGCCGTGGAGTTCGCCGAAGCTAATAAAGGCTACACGTTTCCGTTTCTTAGTCACGGCCAGGAACGCACCGAAGTTAATCCGATGCGGCAGGCCCTGGAGAAGAAGGGCGCATTCAAGGGGCGCGAGCTGGAGCATGGGTATGAACAGTTCCGGGCCGACCTAATGCGACCCACCACTGACCCGGCTCCGGCGATCAGGAAGCATGGGTTTAAATCCTTTGACGTAATGGCCGGGCCCGAGCGCCGATACGCCGCTGCCGGATTCATGCCGCTGGAACCGGATGAACGATTAGAGCATGCTGCTCTACGCTATAAAGGAAGTGGTCAGATTTACACGGCTAAGTACCATAGGGCTGCAGAACAAATGGCTGACGCCGCTGGTGAACCACCACTGACATGGGAAACCGGTGAACGTGGGTTCGTGACTAACAAAGGGCGCTATGTGAGCCAAAACGCGCTTATATCTGAGGCTCGCCAAAAATCGAAGGTCGGCTACATGCCGCTGGCTGGGCCGGAGGCTAAAGGCTTCGGAGAAGCGGAGCGCCGTAAGGTTACCTTCATGAGCCGGTTGGCTGGGCGAGGCAAGCAGTTCGAGATTGACGACCGCGACATGCATTGGGCACCTGCGCCCAAGGGTGCCACCGAGAAGACCATGCTTGACTACAACTGGGGTAACAGCCCGGATGGCACCAGTAAGCTGGGCGAAGTCATCAGCCATCCCGAGCTGTTCAAGAACTACCCGAGCCTTCGTGACGCCATCGTGGAGATCAATCCCCATATGCGTGGCAACGGCTCCTGGGAACCCAGGCTGAGCTGGGATGAGCCGGAGCGAATCACGCTGCGCACGATGGATAAGGGCACCCTAGCGCACGAGATCCAGCATGCTGTCCAGTACCGGGAGAACTGGCCAGGAGGTTCCAGTCCCAAACGGATGCTGCGCGAGCTGCAGGCTGACCCGGCAATCGAGGCCGATCTTCAGAACGCCTACAGCGCCCGCTGGCCGGAAGCCGGCCCAACGGAGTTTCCGGATCAGCAAAGCTACTTCGATTACATGGCCTATCGGGCTGAGCACTTTGACAACTGGTACAGGGATCGGATAGCCCGGATGGCCAACAGCCGCTACCTAGGCGAGCCGGGCGAGGTGGAAGCGCGGGTTGCGGGACAGCGAGCCAAGGAACCACCCGGCGAACGCTTGCCGCCCGTTGAGCATGTTGCTGCCGAGCAGAAAGCTGCCCAGGAGGAGGCCGCTAAGCTGCGCGAGAAGATGGATGCTGCCGATCTACTGGCCCAGGGACCTTTCGAGAACAGCCGACCCGGCAGTCCATCCCAGGCGGGCTACATGCCGGAGGAGCTTCCTGAGCTGCGTGGGCACGGGGCCGATGTCGAGGGCGCTAAGAGGATGATGATCGGTGAGCGCATAGTCGGCGCACCCAGGCACGTTAAAACCGTGGAGGACGTGCTAAGGCTCAAGGATCACCTGAGGCAGCTCATGCGCGAAGGCGCAATGTTCCGGCACTGGTATAAGGAAGGATCCCAGGAGATGTACAGCGCGACCGCCGAGAGCATGCCGCGCTTTGAGCAGTTGATCTCCAACATCGCGGTCACCAGTCCGCAGAACACGGTTTATCCCAACGCCGGCATGGCGGTGCGGGCCATGGCCCAGCAGGAGGCCGGAGGCCGCAGGATTACTATCGGCAAGACCAAATCCATGGCCAAGCGGCTGGCGGCGATTGCCAGAGGCGAACGCTGGAAGGGTGTTAAGACCAACCAGTTCTACCGGGATCACATGGCCGAGGTCGACCAGCGGCTGGCCGGTGACATCGGCTCAACCATGGATGTCTGGATGGCCCGAGCGTTCGGCTATCCTGCCGACAGCTTCAGCGATGTCCAGAGCAAATGGGCCCAGGAGATTATCCGCCAGATCACTGATGAGGAAGGCTGGGGCAAACCAAAGGAAGCCCAGGCGGCGATCTGGAGCGCGATCAAGGCCCGTTGGGAAGCGGTCTGGCCCGACATCCTGAAAGAGGCAAAGGCCAACGGCGACTGGGTGCAGAAGACCAAGAAGAGCGGGAAGAAGTTCATGGATTTCAAGGATCCGGAGACCAACCAGCTCTACCGCAACAAGGCGTTGGTGGCCGCGATGAAGATTGATCCGCCGGATCTATCCGATGCGGCCTTTAACTTTGGTGACGCCCTCCGACGCGACCGTGGCTACGTCAGCTATGAGACCCGGCCTGGAGCCAGCGCCATCAATGATCGCATGTCCTGGATGAACACCCTCACCCAGGACGAGTGGAACGAGTATCACCAGGAAGCGGCCAAGATCCTCCATGACGAGAACGGCTACAACATCCTGGCCCAGGCCGCGCATCTATTGACCGGCGACGAGCATCAGGGATTCAGCGCCTGGGGCCCGCAACGCAACCTTTCCCAGCAGCTCGCGGCGGTGATGCCCAAGGCGGCAGGCAAGATCCTCAAGGCCACCGGCCAGAAGTTCAAGATCGATCCCACAGTTGAGAAACATGTCCGGGACTTCGCGGCGGCAGTCGGTCTCCTCTTCCGCCAGGAGGGAGTCGGCTTCCACCGTCCCTACTGGATGGACATCGAGCGCTCGGTCAGCGGCAAGAGGGCTAACGGCGTGCTGCTTGATCAGGGTCGTCCGCTGACCCAGGAGGAGACCGGATCACTGGTTGACAACCTGGAGAAGGTACTGCCGAGCTGGGAGAACGACGGGAAGAAAGGCTGGTTCGTGGCTCCCGAGGACCGGGGATTGAAGGTCGTGAGCTGGGGTCACCCGGACGGCAAGAAGATAAATGTGATTGTGCAAAATGTCGCCCGTGATACATTACCGGATACCAGTACATTAACTGCGCGCCAGTTCGCCACCTACGGCGAGCTGGTGTCAAACAATTGGGAGAAAGACCAAAATGGCGAAGGTTACAGACGGTGGCTTACTACCCGAGGACGATCCGATCTTCTCGGGCTCGTGGATGATACACTCGCGCCAAGGCTCGCCGAGCTTAACGCCCGATATGCGACGCGCTATGGAGCGCGCCTTGCCGGAGAACCTGGAGGGGTATCAGTTCCCGGAGGAGGAGGAGGAGAACGAGCCGTAGGTTACATGCCGGAGGGAGCGCCGGAGCCGGTGCCCATGGAGAGGGGTCCGCCGGCTCTGGCTCCTCCGGTGATCCAGGCCCAGAGGGCGCAAGCCCAGAAGAAGGAGCCAGAGCCTGGGCCAGCACCCGTAGTCTCTACCGAGACCCCAGGTCCTGGAAAGCCCACGCCTACAAGGGGCGTGACACGTACAGTACTGCCGCCGTCGCGGCAGCGAATGTCGCAGCCACCATCGCAGCCGCCGCCGCCCTCTAAGGAACCCGGCATCGACATCCAGTCAGCCAGCTACCGCCAGGGTCGCACCACCCGACCTCGGTGGATCGTCCTTCATGCGACCGATGCCGGCGAGAACAGCTCAATTAATTCGCTCACCCAAGGCAACCTATCGGTCCACTATCTCACGACCAAGGACGGCAGGCTTCTACACTTCGTGAATGAGGGCGACACCGCATTCCACGCCGGACGCGACAAGTTCGGGCGGGACGGCAACCCAGGGTCAATCGGTTTCGAACAAGTCCACTATGACGGCAAGGAGCCCTGGGATGACGCCCAGGTCCGCGCTACTGCCAAAGGAGTAGCGGGGGCCATGCAACGCTGGGGTATCCCGATGAGCCACATCGTTGGGCACTCCGATCTGGCCGGCGAACGCAAACAGGATCCGGTCGATTACCCCTGGGACAGGTTCTACGGCTACGTCCGGCAGTATCTTGGCCAGGGCGAAGCCGCACCGGTTAATCGGCCCCGAGTAACTGGTGTTGACACCCGTCATGCAGCCGAGGCATCCGCCGCTCGGATCATGCGCGAGGAGGGCTCTAGCGGCGTCCAGGATGGCGTACCAGAGATCTTCGGCTTCCGGGAGGGTGAAGATAGCGAGTACCCGGAGCTGGCGCGTCTACGGGCTTCTGGCGACGAAGAGGGTGTTCGGCGGCTGGCCACCAGGGGCTTCATCCACCGCGCTATCGAGGCCGGCAGCAGGGAGCTTAACGATGTCGGACTTAAAGCCCAGCTGATGAGCTTGGCCCACATGCGAGGGCCTGCCGGTGCGCGCCAGATCATCGAGATGGCCGGTGGTGCGGAGACCTTAAATCGCTTAAGTCGCACTGAAGCGCTACAACGGATCGCCGAAGCGCGCACGGCTTACGACCATTCCTTCAGGGGCCCTGACTACTGGGCCCGGTTCGGGCGCGGCCTCTCTGACCGCTACGCCCGCGAGCAGGAGTTCTACGGATCGCTTTCGTGATGCTTCTTACCCTCCTGCTCGGAGAGCAAGCGTACCATGTGAGAGCAGAAGCAGGCCCGTGCGGCCTTAATGTGTTTGCATCTCAGACTGTTGTCATCGTTGTGCCGCTCGCGGACCAGCACCGGCTCGTGCCGGAAGGTAAAGTCCTCGCATGAACACCTTCCCGTACACCAATAGGAATCGAGCTGGACGAGGTAGGTCTTGGCCTCCCCCTCGGTCTGGGAGGTAACCAGGAATCGAAGCGCTGAGTCGAAC
>Ga0306920_100004796_pt1 | contig 17379 bp, 18 predicted proteins | sample flu12Cox44000170_FD_204666 | JGI IMG/M metagenome (GOLD analysis project Ga0306920, IMG submission 204666) | Lab enrichment of tropical soil microbial communities from Luquillo Experimental Forest, Puerto Rico - flux4day.12C.oxic.44.000.170 (v2)... | ecosystem: Environmental > Terrestrial >... | reverse complement strand
ATCGTCAACATCAATTACCTGGTCCGCCGCGAGCGGGTGGTCGACATCTATCTCAACGGGACCATCAGCGATCTCGCCATGCGGCGCGACGAATTCGCGTCTGTCATTGCGACAGGCGGTGCTGACGCCCTGATCAGGAGATTGCGGGATCGAACCGAAAATCTACTCGGGAAGTAAATGTTTCGCGCCGGAAGCGGCCCACTCGGGGTTAAAACGTGGGAGGACCTTCCCTTCGCGCCCGTCAATGCGGGATGCAGTCCTCCAAGGCAAAGGCGCATTGCTGGTTGGGAGCGAGCGGTTCGCCGTTTGGGCGAGCGTAGCTCACCTTGCTCACCCGCCCACCCACAATCGTGAAGTTGATGGTGCATGAGGGTTGGCTTTTTACGCCCGATATCCAGCCGCCGCCGCTGCTCTGCATGGTGTCCATCGATCCGTCGCCCGAGAGATAGGACCATATCTCGGCGGCGCCTTCGGTGGCCTTGCCGGCCGGCTGACCCATGCAAGCCAGCACCTGCTCTTTGGTCCGACCGACCATCGCGCCCTGCGCGTCGGCCGCGAGGCGGGCGCGTTGGACTTCGCACGCCGCAAGCGAAAGGCACGCAAGCAGCGCGACGAGGCGGGAACTTCGCATCAACAGGCTCTCGATCATACGGTCAGACGGCTCGCTATATCTGCTTTGTGCCAAAAGCGGACTTACGCGGTATCGCAGACCGGGCGATGCAACATCACCGGCGGCGAACGCGCCGCAGGCTCTAGCGCCTCTGACCGGACCAGCTGTAGCCGGTCCCGAAAGGCGTGCCCGGGAACGGATTGGGTCGGCAAAAGCCGCCGAGGCCCAGGACCGTTTGATAGCACTGGTTGAACGAAGAATAACTGCAGTTGTCGCTGATGCCTTTACCGGGATAGGTCGCGCACCAGCTTCTGCTGGCCCCCGCCGCCTGGCTCCCTTGCGCGCTCGACCGGCGCTTGGCGTCAGCGTCGGTGAGCAGCAAAGCTGTTATTGCGATACTGAGCAAAACAAGACCGATCGCGCGTATGGTTCTTCTCCCGGTCGTCTTTTCGGGCGGCCAATGCAAAAGGCGAGGGGCGCTCCTCGCTCACGCTCGGGCTCGCGATCCTGAGGCGTGATGAAGTCGCGCCGTTTCACAGTGCCTCGCGTGCTTCCGACCGAAGGATAGCACATCGCAGGACGGCAGAAGACTGCTGCGCTGCGGGATTTCAGCTCAATCGATGTCCGGGTCAATAGCGGCGAAACAAACCATGCAGCGGCTTCGTTCCGATCTCCGCTTCGGCCCGAAAGTGAGACTCACAAGGTGGCAGATTGGCCCGAACGCGGTGAGTGGTCCGAGTTTAAACCCAGCGTTGCTCAGGAGCCGCTCACGGTCACATTCAAATCTTTGATCAGGCCATTCCCGATCGAATACACCCAGCCATGAACTGAAAGATGCTGTCCGCGCGCCCACGCGTCGAGCACGAAGACGTCGGAGGCGACGTTCTTCACTTGCTGCATCACATTCAGTTCGCACAGACGGTCCAGGCGGCTGCGCTCGTCCCGCAGCGCTTCGAGTTCCTGGCTGTGCGTTCTGGACAGCTCGCGAATTGGATGCAGCCAATGGTCAACAAGACCCCGACGTTTGCCGTCGACGGCGGCGCTGACGCCGCCGCAGCCATAATGTCCGACCACCATAATGTGCTGCACTTTGAGAACGTCGACGGCAAACTGGAGCACCGATAAATAGTTGGCATCCTGGGGCGAAGCGAGATTGGCCACATTGCGGTGTACGAACAGCTCGCCGGGGTCGAGTCCGACAATCGTATTTGCCGGCACGCGGCTATCGGAGCAGCCGATCCAGAGATAGCGAGGCGCCTGTTGGCGTTCCAGACGTCGGAAGAAGTCAGGATCCTCCGAGGTCATGCGCGCTGCCCAGGCGCGATTCCTTTTCTTCAGGTCGTCAGGTGTCAGAGTATTCACGTACTGCCGGAAACAATGTTTATCGCGTCACGTATTAGTTCGCGGCGCCGACGAGCTTGATCAACTCACGACGTTTCACCGCTAGCGGCTTTCCCGTGCTTCCGACGGGAAAATAGCACGCACCTCGGTACGGCGGGAGACCGCTGTAGAATGTCGATCGCACTTATGTCCACTTTGAGTACATCCGCCGCGAGTCTACTTTACCCCTATAGCCGACATCGAGGAACGCGCCCGGCATGTCCGCTTTGGGTCAATAGCGGCAGAGGTGATCGAAGCAGCCGAAAATCGTGGCGAAAGGGATCAAAGAATCAGTTGGGTCTGGGTCACCAAAGCCACGAGCCTTCCCTCTTCGGTTTCCAATCGCGTTTGCCAAACCTGTGTCCGGCGTCCGCGATGAAGGGGCGTAGCGGTGGCGATCACGGTCGAGCCTTCCTTGGCAGCACCCATGAAGTTCGTCTTGCTCTCGATTGTCGTAGTGCCATTGGCGCCTGCGGGAAGGTTTATGAGTGTGGCTGCACCGCCTGTCGTGTCAGCAAACGCCATCGCACTGCCGCCATGGATGGTATGGCCCAGGGTGCAAAGATCAGGACGCACCAACATTCTCGCGATGACTTTGTCAGGCTCGGCGTGCGTGAACGTGATTCCCATCAACTGGGCCAATGGGAGCGGACGCGAGTTGATGTTTTCGAGTAGGGTCATGGACTTTCCTTTGACAATGGCAGGATCATCGCGCGCCGATCACCTCCTCGGCCCGGGAAATAGCGTCGGGCGAGATGTTCGCGGATCGCCCGCTCATGCGCCGCGCGCGGTGTCGTGTAAAGCAAAGCCCTCGCCGGAGTTCATGTCCCGCCCGAGGGCGTGTGTCGGCTTGGGGCTCTAGTCGTTCGAAGCGTGGTAAGTTCTCAACAACCGATAGTGGCCGCCTGTCGATACATAGACTTGATGCAGGCAGCCAGATTGCGTGCAAAGCGCACCGCGATTACCGCAGCGGAAATGTTCGAAATGCAAGACAAGAAGCCGCAAATTCTGAGAATAGCTGGCGAATTGGTGCTCGGCTTGTGCGCCTCCGCACATATGCGTCACAGCGCTGCGGACCTCTGCAGGCAGGCCGTTGATGTGCTGAGGATTCCAAGCGGGGTCCAAGAGGTGCAGACCACCACGTGCGAATGCCGGTGACGCTAGGCTAGCCGTCACAAGCAGCCCGAGGGCGGTCGGAGCGACCTTCATGAGCAGCCTCGTAGGAGAATCCAGTATGCGCCTCGGGCCGGTGAGCCTGCAATAGCATCGCGGCGGCGGCTTGTTGCCAAACCCAAAAGGGGCGTCATCCGCGAAGGATACTAACAGCTTGCTCACAAAGCTTCTGGGGGTCCCGTTCGCCTTTCTTAGCAAGATCGATCACGAGGATAGCTACCTCGGACGTGATCGGGTCGCTTCGATCGGCCAGCCCAAGTTTGCTCAGTGTCGCTTTGAATGCGGTGGTCAAACTGACGATGTCGTCTGGTCCGAAGGAATGGTCGTTTTTGAGCCTAAGCTGAAGTGGCATGTCCAGCCCTCATGGCACGCTTCCCGGCGAGAGCAAACATACAATTCCGCCCGCAGCCTGTGCATTAAGGACTTTTACGGATGAGTTCAGGAACGATTGGGCACGCGATGAGCATTCTTCGTGGCGGAGTGCCGGCATGCGGCTCCCGCGCCGCCGACGAGCGTCATGAACTCGCGCCGCTTCACTCAATCACCTGGTCGGCGCGCGCGATGACTGTCGGCGGCACAGCGGTGCCGAGCCCCTTGGCGACCGAGGCGGTCGAAGCGACACCTCCCATTCACGTCCGCAGTACCTTCAATAGCGACCATAAATTCAAGGCCTTGGAGCCTGTGGCGATGTTGCCAAGAAGAGACGCTCGCGCGTTGATCGGCGAAAATAGGCGGAGACTGGCATAGTCGTCACCGCTTCAAAACCTGGATTGCTCACGAGTGCAGAAAGGCCGATGATCGTTGAGGGCAGGAGGAAATTGTCGGTCAGCAAGGAGGGAAACATGCAACCAAAACATTCGTTGCTTTCCTCATTCAGCGGCGTGACGTTTCTGGCTATCGCGAGTTTCAGTTCCGTCCATGCTGCACCATTCCTGATCGTCGGCAACGACGAGAAGCTCTTATGGGATGACCAAGGTAAGCCGATCGTGTCGCCGGCTGGAAAGGATTCGGTGGTGATCCTCGATGTGGCCAATCCGGAAAGCCCGAAGATCGTCGTCAACCTGCCGCTGAAAAACTCGGTCGTCGGTCCCCCGGTCAACGTCGCTATCGATCCCACCAACTCAATCGCGTTGGTCGCTGATTCGATCGACGTCACTAAAGACGGTGACACGCTTAAGATGGGCCCCGACAACAAAGTTTATGTTATAGATCTAAAAGCCAACCCGCCCAAGCTCGCCGATACGGTGACGGTGGGCAAGCAGCCATCGGGCCTCAGCTTCAATCCGGCAGGAAACCTCGCGCTCGTCACCAACCGCGTCGACAAGTCGATCAGCGTCTTGTCAATCAAGGGCACTGAGGTGAAAGTCATCGACACGGTCGATATGGGCGACATCGTTTCGCATGTCGAGTTTACGCCCGACGGTAAGCGCGCGCTCGCCACCAAATTTAACGCTCACAAAGTTTCGCTGCTCGACATCAACGGCGACAAGGTGACCTATACCAAGCTCGACCTGCCGACCGGGCAGTGGCCCTACAATGTCGCAGTGGCGCCAAGCGGCAAGATAGCCCTCACGGCGGACAACGGCGGCGCCGGCTCCTCGGACGGCAGCGTCGATACTGTGAGCGTGGTCGACCTTGAGCTCAATCCGGTACGCATTATCGACCGTGTTGTGGTCGGTGATGGGCCAGAAGGCCTTGCCATCTCTCCGAAGGGCGATGTGGCTGTCGCAGTGATCTTGGCCGGTTCGAACAACAAAAGCGCCTATTTTTACAAGCGCAACGGCAGCGTCGCAGTGCTGCGCATCGATGGCAAGAAAGTCACCAAGGTAGGTGATGTCGAATTGGGCGGTTTACCTGAAGGAGCGGCGTTCACGCCGGACGGAAAATATCTGTTTGTCGGCAATTACCTCGACCAGGATATCTCCATCCTAAAGGTCAACGGCACCGAGATCACTGACACTGGGAAGCGGTTCAAGCTGCCCGGCCATCCTGCTTCAGTCCGAATGAGTACCCACTGAGGTGCTACGAGGTTGCGCGCGTGATTGCCGATTTCCGGTCGGGCGAAGCCACACGCCCATGTATGTCCGCTTCGCCCTGAAAGCGGACAATGAGGTGACCATCTCGGCAGCTCCGCTTAGTGCCAAAAGCGGACTCATGCAGTGCAGCAAAAAACGTTCGATCCGCCTCCCGGTCGCCGCGTCGCTTGTGGGGCGATCGAGCATAGGTCTAAGCTGAGCAGCACCGAGGAAAAAAGCATGCGAAGCCCTGCGACCATCGCACTTGCAACTGTCTTGTGCGCGTTGATTGGCGTTGCGCCGTGGCACGCCATGGCCGCCGAACATTATCCGAGCCGGCCGGTGACCGTCGTCGTGCCGTTCACGCCCGGCGGATCGACCGACATCCTGGGGCGGCACGAAGCGGACGTTTTGCAGCGCGCGCTGGGTCAAAGCTTCGTGGTCGAGAACAAGTCCGGCGCCGGCGGCGAAATCGGCATCGCCTATGCCGCCAAGGCCGCGGCCGACGGCTACACGCTGTTGCATGCACCCTCGGTCATCATCCTGCTGCCTTATGTGAAGAAGTCGGTCTCCTACGATTTCGCCAAGGATTTCGTGCCGGTCATGCTCACCGGGCTGACCCAATTCGCCTTGGTTGTCTCTCCGGCGCTGCAGGTGAGCTCGGTGAAAGACCTCATCGCGCTCGCGAAGTCCAAGCCGGGCGAGCTGACCTATGCGTCGTCCGGCATCGGCAGCCCGCATCAGATCTTCGCCGAGCAGTTCAAGCTCATGACCGGCACGGATATTCGCCACATTCCGTACAAAGGCGCGGTTCCTGCACTCGCCGACATCGCCGGCGGCAACGTCTCGATGTCGTTCGTCGATATCCCGCCCGCGTTGCCGCTCATCCAGGCTGGCAAGATCAAAGCGCTCGCCGCGCTCTCGGCCAAGGGAAATTCGGAACTGCCCGGCGTGCCGCCTCTTGCCGAAGCGGTGCCTGGCGGCGTGCCGCGATCATGCACCGGCCAACGGCGCGGCAAGGTGTCCGGATAGTGCACATGTCTGCTGGCCGACACTTCGGGCTTCGTTTCCGCTCAGAATGCGTGGAGCTATAGACCAGAACTATGAAACCGAACTCTGCCTCACCTTTTCGAAATCGATGATCGGAGGGTCGTCCTCCTCGGGGTGCTCGAACAGCAATGTCGTCAATGTTTCAAAAATGTCACAGCGATTGATTTTCCGAAGTCTACCGGCCTTTGCATGGAACTCACCCCGGGCGCCCGTAGATGATTGGCGGGCGGCTTGCGATACGGCCTAGGACGCACCGAAACCGCCTGGGGCCCCGGAGGATGCAGATCCGCCGGGGCCTCCTGCTTTGGGTCAAAAGCGGCAGGATCAACCCGACTCATTCGCGTATGTCCGATCCGCCTCCAAAGCGGACATAAATTCATAGCGCCGGCGCGATTCAAACACCCATGCGGAAGCGCGTCATGACGACGATGATCGCAACCTGCATCGTTCCCTGCAGGGCGACGGCGTAGAAGTATCGCTGCATCCAAACGCCGATCTTGTTCAGATCCGGTTCGGACTTCTGCAATTCGAGACAGACGAACACGTTGACCGGGGTCAAGAAACCGAGGCCCTGGATGGTCATCAATGCGACCAGCACGAGGGCTGCCGCCACCCAAGCGTAGGCCGGCCATGCCAGCGCGGTGTAGCCCAGGTCCACTGCGAGGAACCAACCCGTTGTGCCGGAAATGATGGACACCGTCGGCATCAGAAACAGGGTCCGCGGCGTGAGCCGCCGCACAACTTCCCGGCGGACTGAAAGGTCCACGCGCCGCAGGATCGGACCAAGCACAAATCCCATGAAGAGATCGACGCCGGTCCACAGCAAGCTGGAAAACACATGGATGAAATTCAACAGCCAAAGATTGCCTGCCACGATGGCCGCGATCATCACGGCGAGGGCTGTCAGCGCCCACCAGAGGTAACGCCAGATGATGAGGCTTTGGGATGTTTCGATCGCCGCGACCGCCATCCGATGGCTATGCCCTCTGCGACAGCAGCCACGCGTTCGATAGCGCGTGCCGCAGAAAAACTTGCCCCGGATTCTGCTACTGGTCAAATGGACTGAGCGGGCTGGGGCAAAAAAATTTTGGAATTTTGCGGAAATGCGTGCGCGCCCCCCAATCGCTCGGCAGCAGCGGCGCGATGTCCGCTTTGCCCCCAAAGCGGACAAACTGGCAGAGGTCTCGCTAAGTCTGCTTTGTGCCAAAAGGGACATATGCGGCGCAGCAAAAAAAGGCTACTTGACCACGTCGTCGGCGTGCCAAAAGCGGACTCATGCACCGCAGCAAAAGACACTTTTCGATCACCTCGTCGGCCTGCCTGCTGGAGACGCAAGGGCAATTCGAGCGGTCAACGCTGAGCCTCCAACGGCAATGGCACCCCACGGCGCACACAGGCAGTAACGATTCTTTCGCGATCGGCGCGGCGTTGGCGTGACCCGTCGAGGACGGCCTTGACGATTTCTGGCGGCGAGGTGAAGGGCGTGCCGCCGGGAAACGGAGGCGCTGGATCGTATTCGATGGCGAGCTGAATCTTGCGCGCGGTCTCCTCTCCGACAATGTCGGCAACCACGAGCAATGCCATGTCAATTCCGGAGGTTACGCCGGCGGAGGTATAGAATTTCCCGTCCACCGTCAGGCGCGCATCCGATGGCGTGACACCGAATCGCGCGAGCAGATCGCGCGCTTGCCAATGCCCTCCGGCGCGACGGCCCGTAAGCAGTCCGGCGGCGGCCAGCAGGAGCGAACCGGTGCAGACGCTGAACACGTATTTGGCCTTTGCGGCCTCCCGCCGTACATATGCGATCCAGCCGTCGTCGAGCATGGTGTAGTCAAAGCCGGGGCCGCCAGGCACGACCAGGATATCGGACGGTTTTGCACTCTCGCGCGTTTGCGTCGGGAGGATCGTCAGCCCGCGGTCACTTCGCACCAGCTCCATCGACCCCGCGACGAGGTCGACCGTCCAGCCGGGAATACGCGCAAGCACTTCGAAGACACCAGTGGTGTCGAGTTGGCACATGTCGTTGACGACGATGATGTTGATCTGCATGGCCTGCTCCGCAGAATTAATTGGCCCGGCTGACCCTGCCATGATATGAGCAATCGGAGATTGGCAGCTATGTCAAAAACCGAGCAAAAAATGCCAACCCGGGCTGTCGTCATTTTTGCCTATGACGGTGCTCAGCTTATCGATATCGCCGGGCCAACACAGGCGCTGACAACCGCGAATGAGGAGGGGGCGTCGCCACGCTACGCGGTCCGGCTCGCTGCCATATCGGGCGGACCGATCCGCACCGCCTCGGGCGTGAAATTGATTGCCGATCCGCTGCCGCGCGCCGTCCCCATTGACACTCTGCTCATTCCTGGGGGTCCGGGAGTTCACATGTTTCGGAAAGATCGGAGGGCTTTGACCGCGCTACAGCGCCTCTGCATGCGTTCGAGGCGCATCTGCGCGGTGTGCACCGGGGCCTTCGCATTGGCCGAAATTGGTCTGCTCAACAAGTGCCGCGTCGTCACCCATTGGCGGTCGTGCGCGCAACTAGCCAAGGAGTTTCCTGAAGTTTGCGTCGACCCTGAGCCCCTCTACGTACAGGCCGGAAAGATATGGACGACTGCAGGTGTCACTGCCGGCATCGATTTGAGTCTCGCGTTGATCGAGCAGGACCACAGTGCTGCCCTTGCGACGAGTGTCGCTCGGCGACTCGTCATCTACATGAAGCGGCCCGGCGGACAGCGGCAGTACAGTGAGCCGCTTGAGTTACAGCAAGCGGCTTCTGCGCCCTACGACAATCTTATGCAGAAGATTGCAAGCCGGCCAGCTGCCGCCTGGAACATCGAGACACTTGCGGCGAGTGCCGGCCAAGCGCCGCGCACTTTTCACCGCAGGTTCGTCGCGGCGACAGGTGTCACACCTGCCGAAGCGATCCAGAAGTTGCGATGCGAGCTTGCTCGGTCCCTGCTGCAAACCACGCCACTGAAGCTCGCGCAAATTGCAGACAAGACAGGGCTTGGCTCAGAAAGCAGACTGCGCCGCTCGCTCAAGCGCCAGTTCGGTGTCGGCGCGCGCGATCTCCGCGAACGGTTCTGAAGTTCAGGGGTAAACCCAAGAGCGAGCACGAGTCCTGTTTGGGTCAATAGCGACCGATGCGGTCGAAGCCAGTCGATCATGTATGTCCGCTTTGCCTCCAGAAGCGGACATACAGTAGACCGTCCCGGCATGCGCTTTGCGATGTCCGCTTCGCCCCAAAAGCGGAGATCGTTCAGGTCATTGCTCGCGCCTCGTGTTATTTCAAAACGAGAACATTCATTGCCGCAGGGGCCCCGGCAAGTGTTTGGGACAAACCTGAATTGTAATCGGCGCGTTCCACGGAGGGCCCGATTTCGTTTGTAATTTTACGAAGATTTAACGGCCAAGCCCGAGTGAATTCACTTTTTGGCCACGCTGTTGGAGTGCCCTAAAATGAGCGGCGCGTGTAATGGAAGCCGCACGGGGAGAGTAAAATGGCCAGAGCCCTCACCGAAATCTTGCTGTATTCCTTCATGGCTGCGTTCGTTACCGGGATTGTCTTGCTCGCGGCCGCGACCTTCATCAGCTAGGCGAAGGCGAACCGAACAGGTCGCGACTGTCGGGCTTAGAGTAGTCACATTCTTTATTCCCGCTGCCAGCGCTTAGCGAAGGCTCGCCATTGCGGCCTCGGGAGCAGTCTGGCCTTGATCTAACTCAATGACAACGGAAGCCGATTGCGATCAAGTCTTTGCGGATGGATCGCGAAGACCTTGCCCTACTCGGATTACTCGTCGCTATGGCCGTGGTGGCCCTGCTTCTGTTTTTCTTGCTCTTCTTGTAAAGCCGTGCTTACTCACGCCGCCAGCTCTTGGCGAACGCCGCTATCGCGCCCTCGCGAGTCTCAGCATAGCCCTCGCCGATGAAATTCAGGACGGCCAGACCGGATTTCTAATCGAGCGCGCGCTCGATGAAGCGAGATCACATCAGTTCAGGCCGACCGGGTGAGTCCCTCGCCTAAGCAAAACTTTGCGGAGCAACGCTATGCATCACCTCGCCACTAGGCCATCGCAGGTGGGCTGAGGAATCGCCAGTCCCTCGGGGTACTGAAATGGGCAGACAGGTAGCTATCGTGCTTTACGTGGTGGCGATGGCAGCCGTTATAGTCGGCGTAGATTTCACGTTCTTAAGAAACCGATTCTGGGAACGACTGATAGTGAATATTGGCGTTGTCTTGGTGTTCGGAGCTTTCTATTTGACATTTCTCAGGCGTCCATGATTGCCATGGAAGTGGTGAGGTTTTCTCGATAGCGACCCCGCTTGAACTCATCGACTTCATGCCGGACGCGCTCATTCTTCCGCGCGCGGACTGCGTGGTCACACGTTGTTTCCTAGCAACCTCGATCGCTGGAGGGGAACATGCTTGGAATCGGCAATGGATCTTTTGATCCCGAGACCCTCGTAATCCTGGATCAGTCGGAAGCCGTACCGAGTGCTGCCTTGACGGCCCTGTGGCCCGGCGCGAGACTTGGAACCAACAAATCAAATGTGCGCCGCGCCGTTTTGGCTCGGATGCAATCGCTCGGAGCAATCCATGAAACGCCGAAGCAATTCCCCTGACGTCGCGCGCCGCAATTTCCTCAAAGGCGCGAGCCTCGCCAGCGCCGCCGCGCTCGCCGCGCCGTCGGCCGCGAATGCGATTCCTGCGCCGCCGCAACCGAAACTTAAGGCCGCGCTGCCGGGCCCGCTGCAGATCGCGGCCGACACGCAGCCGCCGAACAAGGACCCGGCGACGCAGACCACGAGCGGTGGCGACTTCATGGTCGACGTCTTCAACACGCTCGAGATCGATTATCTGGCGATGAATTGCGCCTCGAGCTTCCGCGGCCTGCACGAAGCCATCATCAACGGCAAGAACAACAAGCTCGAAATCCTCACCTGCCCGCACGAAGAGATCGCGGTCGCGATGGCGCACGGCTACGCCAAGATCGAAGGCAAGCCGATGGCTATGATCTGCCACGGCGTGGTCGGGCTGCAGCACGCCACCATGGCGATGTACAACGCCTGGTGCGACCGCGTTCCGATCTACGTCATGGGCGGCAATATCGTTGAGGCGAACAAGCGCATGGCCGGCGCCGAATGGGTGCATTCCGCCATCGACATCGGGGCGCTCACACGAGATTTCACCAAATGGGACGACCAGCCGACGTCGCTGCAACATTTCGCCGAGTCGGCGGTACGCGCCTACAAAATTGCAATGACGCCGCCGATGGGGCCGGTGCTGCTCTCGCTCGACGCAGAGTTGCAGGAGAACCCGATCCAAGAAGGCGAAACGCTCCGCATTCCCAAGCTCGCCAAGGTGATCCCGCCGCAGGGCGATTCGGGCGCGATCGCCGAAGCCGCGAAACTGCTTGCGGGCGCCGAGAACCCGGTGATCATCTGCGACCGCCTCGCGCGCACGCCGGCAGGCTTGGCGCGGCTCGTCGAGCTTGCCGAGGCGCTGCAATGCGCTGTGATCGACAATGCCGGCCGCATGAACTTCCCCGCGCGGCATCCGCTCAACATGAGCTTCCGCCGGGGCGCAGTGCTCTCCCAGGCTGACGTCATCCTGGCGCTCGAGATGAACGATCTGTGGGGCGTCCTCAACCAGTTCAGCGACCGCATCGTTCGCAGCTACCGGCAGGTCTACAAGAAGGACGCCAAGGTCGTCACGCTCGGCAGCCGCGACCTCTTCCTCAAGGCCAATTATCAAGATTTTGCGCGCTTCCAGGAAGCCGATCTCGCCATTGCGGGCGACGGCGAGGCCTCGCTGCCGGCGTTGACCGATGCGGTGAAGCGGCTCATCGACGAGGGCCGGAAATCCGCGTACGACGCGCGCGGCAAGAAGCTCGCGGCTGCGCGGCTCGCCATGATCGAGCAGGCGAAGTCAGACGCGACGCTTGGCTGGGACGCGAGCCCGATCACCAACGCGCGGATGTGCGCGGAGGTCTATGCCCAGATCAAGGACGAGAACTGGTCACTCGTCGGCAACGCCATCCGCAACGTCTGGCCGCTGCGGCTGTGGGACATCAAGGAGTCCTACCAGTGGAACGGCGGCTCCGGCGGTGCCGGAGTGGGCTACAACGCGCCGGCCTCGGTCGGCGCCGCGCTTGCCAACAAGCGGCACGGGCGGCTCACGGTTGCCTTCGGCGGCGACGGCGATTTGATGTTCGTGCCAGGCACGCTGTGGACGGCGGCGCACCACCGCATTCCGCTGCTCTATGTTTTGCACAACAACCGCGCCTATCACCAGGAGGTGATGTACCTCACCGCGATGGCCGCCCGCCACGGCCGCGGCATTGAGAACGCGCATATCGGCACCACGCTCACCGATCCGAATATCGACTACGCCACCGTGGCGAGGGGCTTCGGCGTCTACGGCGAGGGGCCAATCACCGACCCGAAGGAGCTTGCGCCCGCGATCAAGCGCGCGTTGGCGGTGGTCAAGCGCGGCGAGCCTGCGCTGATCGATGTCGTGACCGATCCGCGCTGATGGGGCTCGCTATGATCGAGACTCGGTCCAGTCGCGCTGACGCACTTCCTCCGCTCGTTCCCGTGCAAGCCGGAATCCAGCTTTCTTCAAGATGGTGGCTCACGTTGACGGCAAGGCTGGGTCCCCGCTTACGCGGGGACGAGCGGATGGACTTTCCCTCCATTCTCTCGGGGAGCATGTCGCGCGCCGCCGGGTTGGCCGTAGCGGCGTTCATCCTCAACGGCGTGGGGTTAGGCTGCTTCGACACGCAGGCGCGAGCGCAGGATACGCCGCCGGGCGATGCCACCAACGGCAGAAGCGTCTACCTCAAGGCCAACTGCTTCCAATGCCACGGCCGCGCCGGGCAGGGCGGGGCGATGAACTACCCCGCGCCGCCGCTTGCCAAGACCGCGATGCCGTTCGAAGGCTTCAAGATGGTCGTGCGCGAATCTATGCGCGACATGCCGGCCTACAACGAAGCGGTGCTGGCTGACAAGGATCTCGTCGATATCTACGCGTTCCTGCAATCGCTCCCCGGCCGGCGCCCGGCGAAGGACATCGCGATCCTCGGCGATTGAGTCCGCGCCACGGATGGGCGTGATGAACTCGCGCCATTTCATCGCTGGCCCAAACCCAAGGACAAGGCGGAGTATGGCAGGTCACGGCCGTGCATCGCAGCAAAAGCGGCCCGCTCTTGTCCGCTTTGGGTCATAAGCGGCGGAGATAATCAGGACAATGCGGTGGGCCATGTCCGCTTTGCTCCCAAAAGCGGACATCATAGCGGGCCTCTCTGAAAGTCCGCTTAGTGCCAAAAGCGGACATATGCGGCGCAGCAAAAAGGGACGCGGTGAGGAAGATAAAGACGATAATTTGGAAAGCCCCTGAGACGGAGGACTTCAATTCGTTAGTCGTCCAGTGCAGCGCAGACAGTCTTCCGCCCCTCCCACGGACCGCTATCGCGTGGGCGCCGGTGGGACCGACGACTGCGGGGCAGGCTGCTGGCCCTCGAGCTTCTTGTGCGCCTCCTCGGCCCGCTTCTGCAGCTCCTCCGCCAACTGTTTCTGCTGCTCCTCGAACTTTTTGGGGTCAGTCGGCGGACCGTCATAAGCCTTGGCGAAGTCCTGAAGCGGGAGGACGAGACTGATGGGCTGCCCCGCGCCATCGATCCCTTGAATGACGAGGCGCTGCCCTTTCTTCAGCTTGCCGATGAGTTCCCCGCTCGCCTCATAATCGGCCATGCAGCCGTTATTCAGGCAGATCACGTAGGGGCCGGTCATGGGTTTACCGTTGTCCACGATCACGCGCGTTCCGGGTTGGAGCGACATGCCCAGCGGAAAGGTGACGCGGAGCACTTTTTTCGGATTGTTCTCCGGCTCGATCAGCATGGCCGCGACGACCGGCATTCCCGACTCCACCCGGCCGTCCTTCCCGGTGAAGCAGATCTGTAAGATGTGTATGGCATTGGCCTCTTCGCCTTTCTGTTTGGCACTGGCCTCTCCGCCCAGGCAGAACTTGGTCCACGGCGAAAAGGTGAGCTGCGGCTGTTCGGCCTGTGCCTGCGGCTGCTGCGCCTGCGGGGCGGCGGGCTCGGCTGGCTTGTGCGCGGGTGCTGGTTTCGGCGCTGGCTTCGGAGCCGCTTTGGACGCGGGGGTCATAGGGGCCGGTGTCGGCGGAGCTTGGGCGAAAGCTGCGGAGCCGATCAATGCCGTGAGCATGGTCGTTGCCGCTGCGACGGCAAGCGCGCATGCAGCCGGCCGGGCCGGCGCAAAAACCAACCGGTGATCCATCGACAGATCCTCTTCCTGACCGTTCTCCCAGCGCCCCACGCCGGAACGGTTGCCCCCAAATGGGGGAGACTATTTCAGCGACTGATTAATAGGAACATCGCGCTGATCAAATTGTGCGGCTCGCCGTAATGCTCGGCTAATAACCTCGGTAAGGCTTACAGAGACCATCTTGTACGGTCCATCCCGATTGACAGCCGTTCCAGGTTTGAAATCGCCCAGGGCGATAATAGCCGCGTGGACCGGGGTCCCTGTGCCCGAGATAATACGGAGGGGGTACCGGCTGGTATGTAGGGCGGGCCGCAGGCGGGGTAACCCGCAATTTGACACAGAGCGGGGCGTCGACATGGCTTGCGCACCGTCGGCCAACGCGGCTTCCACTTCCTGCCGCGTAATTCCGCGCGAATTGCCTTCGATGTCGTCCAGTACATCACCAGCCCGTGGCGAACCCTGCGCTTGTGCCATGACAATAGGCGGTGTTGCTGGGGGCGTGGGCGCCCCTGGTGGCAGCTTCGCCATGAGTGCTTCGATTGCGCTAGGAATTAACTGCACGGCAGCACCCGCCAATGCGCCGGCTAGCGCGGCGCCGAGATCGGGCGGCTGGCACACGTAGAAGCGCGGTGCCGCGTAGCGCTGTTTCAAGGATACGTGGGCGTAGCCGCCGGGACCGCGCACCAGAAGCTGGCCTCCTTTGGCGTAGGATGCCTGCATCAAGATCACGACAGCTCCAGCCGCCAGCAATTTCACCGTGATTGTCATGGCAAAATAACGATGTCATGCCCGATCTGAATGGTCTCTGAACAGAAAACCCGTCACGCAAGTATAGCGGCGGCAGCCGCATCGAGACGTCTGGCAATCGAAGCGACATCGCTCGGCGGATAAATCTCAATCGGTGGGCGCTGATGTCTGCTCTTCCGCCGTAAGCGGACAAAAAGGTGGCGTTTGACTGATGTCCGCTTAGTGCCATAAGCGGACATTATGCAGCGCAGCAAACTGCGGTCTATTCGATCACCTCGTCCGCGCGCCCAGGAGCGTGAAGGAACCCGCGTGTTCCGGTTTTGCGCACCATCGACATGGAGCACGCCCGGCGGCCACACGTCTTCCGCGGGGCGAGTAGCATCATATGCGGTTTCAGTGATGAGCCGAAACGCTCTTGACGCATTCGGACAGTAGATCACCGGGCGCCGAATTGCTGACATCACCTAGACTGAGGATGCCGACCATCCGTTTGCTCTTGTTGATCACAGGCAACCTGCGCACCTGCAGCTTTTCCATGTGCCGCACTGCCTTAGCGAGGTCATCATCATCTCGGCAGCAATGGATGCCTGGGGTCATCACATCGCGCGCCATCGCGCGGCGGGCATCGAAGCTGTCCTGCGCCAAGCCTTTGCAGACGATGTCGCGGTCTGTCACCATTCCAATCAGCCGGTCGTTCTCTCCAATTGGGATGGCGCCGATGTCGTGCTCACGCATCAATTTCGCGAGGTGACAGGCGTATCTGGACTGACCCAGTCAACGCCCTTGTGCATCACGTCTTTGACTTTCATGGCACACCTCCGTTGCTGAAGTTTGCATATCAGCCCCAGTTCCCTCGCCCCTTCGACTATACAACCGATCGGATCCCTTCTGGCACGGGCCTGAGCGTCGCCGTTAGCGGCAACGCAGCTCGCGGAAGGCAAACCTCGCTGGTCGAGCGGGGTTCCAAAGAGAGTCTCTAACTTTCCTCAGCCAGCAGTCCCTCCGCGATTGCCCATGCGCGAAATGCTCGTGCAGCGACACGCGCGCTGGCGTCGTCGGATACCTCTTGGAGGCGGCGCACAAGGCGATCGCGCCGATGTGGCAACCGGGGACCTACATACGTCCGTACGAACTCAGCAGCATCGTCGAGGGTACGTACAGTAACGTCGCGCGCGAGACGAAGCGGTGGCTCGAACACGAAATCCGTCATACCGCCGAAACCCGCGAGACATCATTGTAGTTCCGGCGGCACCCGCACGGAGGGGTTCGCAGCATGTCCGCTTCGCACCGAAAGCGGACAAGCAGCAGGGCTCCAGGCTAAGTCCGCTTTGTGCCATAAGCGGACATAGCGCGGTGCAGCAAAAGAGCAGCGTTATTCGATCACCTCGTCGGCGGCCACGAGCAGCTTATCGGGCACGGTGAGGCCGAGCATCCGAGCGGTCTGGTGGTTGATGATGAGCTCGAACTGCTCGACTGCACGACCGGCAAATCCGCAGGCTTCGCGCCTTTGAGGATGCGGCCTACATAGGTGCCGACCTGGCGGAAAGCATCGTTGAGGCTTGCTCCGTAACTCATCAGCCCACCGGCTTCGGCATAGTCACGCAACGCATATGTTGCGGGAAGTCGGTGATACGCCGCCAGAAGGGCCAGCTGGACACGCCTTGCGCGGAAGAAGGGATCGGGCCCAACGAAAAGCGCGTCGGGCCGCTCGCGCACGAAAGTTGCAAAGGCGGCATCGATCTCGCCGGTTGTCGCAGCGTTGTGGACTTGGATTTGCAGGCCCATGGCGCCGGCCCCGGCTTGCACGTCTCTTAATACGGCCTCCGAATTGGGATTGCCCGGATTGATCAGCATAGCCACGCGAGTGACTGAAGGCACCAGCTCATGCAAGAGTTCCAGGCGCTTCGCCGCCAACTCGCCCGCAAAGAAATTGACACCTGTCAGGTTGCCGCCTGGCCGGGCGAGGCTCCCGACAAGACCAAGCCTAACCGGGTCGTCGCCGATCTGGAAGACGATGGGCGTCGTCGTGGTTGCGGCCTTACTCGCCAGCGTAGCGGCGTTTCCTACGGTGACGAGCGCAGCGACCCGCCGCCGAGTTAGTTCGGCTGCCAAACC
>Ga0306920_100004795_pt1 | contig 17380 bp, 18 predicted proteins | sample flu12Cox44000170_FD_204666 | JGI IMG/M metagenome (GOLD analysis project Ga0306920, IMG submission 204666) | Lab enrichment of tropical soil microbial communities from Luquillo Experimental Forest, Puerto Rico - flux4day.12C.oxic.44.000.170 (v2)... | ecosystem: Environmental > Terrestrial >... | reverse complement strand
TCACCTCGCGGTGACGCCCTTGTGCCTCCCTAGTGCTTGCTGCGGCCTGCTCGCACAGAGGACTTGCACCTCATCAGTCACGCGCCATGCTGGGCGCACAACAAAAACGCGCCGCCGGGAGCGAGCACCGGTCGGCGCGTCGATTTACAGAATTATTCTGGCGACACTTAAAAGTGAAATCTGCGGTCGCCCTCAAGCAGCCTAGCTCATTTTTTACAAATCCGACGAATCGGTTGTTTCATCTTCGTCGGCCCGCGTCGCTACCCCGGTCAACCTGAAGACAAGCTTAGCTGAAAACAGCTTATTGCCGAGGCGGCCCCGGGGTTTCAACATTCCGCCGTGGCGACGGCATCGCGGACAGGCCATCGTACCGCTTAGCAAGCTGGCATTGGCGGGGGTGACCCTGAGATCAAACGTGTGGCCACACCCGGGATTCTGGCATGTCGTGCGGTAAACGACACCACCCTCGGATTTGGTTTTGTGGGTTTCATGAGTGACCGATTCGGTTTGCATCTGTTACCTCCCTTCCTGCCCGGAAAGGGTCTTAATTACGCGGCCCGCCTCTCGTGCAGCTTCTATATAGACGTTAAACCACGGTCAATATTCCGTAAGCAATCATTGTGCCTCATCCTGACAGAATTTAAAAGTGTTGAGAAAAGGCTTGAAACATAAGAGAAGTGGCTTCAACGCACAGCATGAGGCGTATCCGGCTCTGTGGCGAATTAGTTCAATCGGGCTAAGATTTGCAACAATTCAATAATATGGGGTGTTTTTCCTCCACGGCTCGTCACCCGCCAGCCGGTTCAGGTTCGTCCTAGAACGACCTTACTGCCGTACTCTTCCCGTTAAATTTTCTATATCTTGAGTGGAGATCCGAGTCTTTTTGTTTTGAAGGCGGATTTCGGCGATTTCGCTTGACATTCGGTCGGGCCATTGAACGATAAAGTGCGATGAGAACGTTGGCGCTAATCATGGCCGGTGGTCAGGGTACGCGGCTGTTTCCTCTCACTCGCGATCGGGCCAAACCCGCTGTTCCCTTCGGAGGCAAGTATCGGATCGTCGATTTCGTCCTGTCTAATTTTGTCAATTCGCAAATTTATTCGATTTACGTGTTGGTCCAATTTCGCTCGCAGTCGCTGATCGAGCATCTCAAGGATGGGTGGCAGATGGGCCGCATCATCCGCGACCACTTCATCATTCCGGTTCCGGCGCAGATGCGCCTGGGTGAGACCTGGTATCAGGGCACCGCTGACGCCATCTTCCAGAATCTGAATCTGGTCGACGATTATGCCCCGGACCTGGTGGCGGTATTTGGCGCCGACCACATCTACCGCATGGACGTCGGTCAGATGATCGAATTTCACCTGGAGCGCAAGGCCTCAGTTTCCGTCGCGACGCTGCCGGTACCACTGGAGGAAGCGAATCAGTTCGGTGTGCTTGAGGTAGACTCTGGCATGAGGGTGTTCAATTTCGACGAGAAGCCGACGAATGCTCGTGCGATGCCCGGTGCGCCCGGCAAATGCCTCGCGTCGATGGGGAATTACCTGTTCGATCCCCAGGTTCTGCGCAACGCGCTGATTGAAGATGCCGCCGATCAGAACAGTCGTCACGACTTCGGACGGGATTTGATCCCGGGACTGATCCAGCGGGTGCCGGTTTATGCCTACAATTTCATGACCAATCATATCCGTGGCGACTCGGAGGAAAACCTAAGCTACTGGCGGGACGTCGGAACCCTTGAAGCTTATTACGAAGCCAACATGGACTTGCGCGATGCGCGTCCGCGGCTCAATCTCTACAACCAGCTCTGGCCGTTGCGCACAGCGTATTTCGATCAGCCACCGGCTAAATTCGTGTTCGCGGAAGATTCCCGGCGAGGCCACGCGCTCCATTCAATTGTTTCCGAGGGAAGCATTATATCCGGCGGCAGCGTGCGTAATTCGGTCCTCGGACGATCGGTCTTCGTTCATTCATACAGCCAGGTCGACGACTCAGTAATCATGGACCATTGCCATATCGGGCGCCATGCCAAGGTGCGCAGGGCGATTGTCGACAAAAATGTCCATATCGCCGAAGGTGACGAGATTGGCTACGACCTCAGTCGCGACCGCAAGCGGTTCTTTGTCACTGAGTCAGGCATTGTGGTTATTCCCAAAGTCGCCCGTCCGGTGTCGAATTAAATCCACAAATTGTTTTCCGAATCACAACCACAAGCGGCAGAACCAGCGCTTCCACACACCCTTGAGCGCCCGGCCTCGACTGATACGGGGTTGCACCGGGCGGTGCCGAAGCACCATCGCTACCGGTCGTCAACTGCCGGAGTCACGCTCAACCTCGGGGGGAAGTTGATATTTTACGCAATGGTGGTGGCGCTGCACGCCCTTAGTCTGCTTCCGGATTTCGTGCTGTACCGGCTTGGCATTATCGGCGGCTGGCTGGGGTACCTGCTTGACCGTCGCCACGTTCGGATCGGCCTGCGCAACCTGGCGCTTGCTTTTCCCGACAAGAGTCCCACACGACGCAGACGGATTCTCCGCGCCTCCTACGTTAATCTCGGCCTCAGCGCCGCCGAGTACATCCGGCTCGGTGGATTCTTTTATCGGCGTCTGAAACGGCGCGTCAAATACAACCGGTTCGAATATTGGGCGGAGATGAATCGCCGCTACCCTGGCAAAGGTGCGGTAATCCTGACAGCCCACTTCGGCAATTTCGAATTGTTGCCGGCAGCCCACGCTCTCTGCGGCTATCCCATAACGCTGGTCCATCATACTCAACGTTTCCTTGCGGGCGACGCATTGATGACCTATGTGCGTGAACGGGCCGGCATCAAGGTGATCAGGAAGCACGCCGCCGCACGCGCTGTGCTGAAATCGTTGAAAGAGGGTGATTTGGTCGGCATTCCGTTCGACCAAAACGCTAAGCGGAGCGAGGCGGTGTTCGTGCCCTTTTTCGGTGAACCGGCGGCGACATCCAGTGGTCTCGCCCGGCTGGTCGCGATTGCGCAAGGGCCTGTCGTGCCGGTTTTTCTGCTACGGCAGCGGAATTGGCGCCGCCATCGAATCGAAATTCTCGACGAGATTCCGATTCAACGCAGCGACGATGCTCAAGCGGACATCGAAGAAAATACGCGCCGCTTTACCCGCGCAATCGAGGATTTCGTCCGGCATCATCCGACCCAGTTTCTGTGGACCCATCGCCGATACCGCACTCGTCCGCGCGGCATGCCACCCGTCTACGATTAAGAGACGGCGCGGAGCTTCTAACCCCGCCGCCGGCTCGCTGGCCGTCCCACTCCGACGTTGTTGCGGGAGTAATCGTCAGGATGACCGGTGCCGTTGTTTGTCAGGCCTTAGCCACAGCCGCAGCGCGCTCAGCATAATTGCGGACGTAACCCAGGCCGCAGGGGCTGCAACAAGAGGAACCGAGCCGGGGCCTGCCAGCCATCGCGGAACCGCCCCGCTGACCGCGAGGCGCCACGTTTTCGCGCCTAGCACAAATCCCACATGCAAGCCGATCGAACAGTAAGCCCGGCGAGTGAGAATAAACGCCTCGCCCAGCACCAGGCCGAGCAGGAACAGCCCCAATAGAGACGGGCCAGCTTCGGCATGGATCATTCGCTCAGCATAGGCGGCTAAGACTGTCGTACCTGCCATCGGCTCAAACCGCGTCAAGTAAAAGCGCGCCGGCGAACGTATCACATGCACCAGTGCGAAGATCGCTGAGCTGGCGAGGAGTGCCCCGGATGAGCCTAGCTCCCCTTCTATTCCGGCCAGCAGAAATGCGCGAAAGAAACCTTCTTCAATCACTGCAATCAGCGCCGCCGCCGGCAAATAGCGCAGCATCGATGCGCCGATCACCGGGCCGCGAATATCGCCGCCTGCAATTGCCGCAAACGCAAAAAGAACCCCAATCGCTGCGGCTGCGAACGTCAGGCCGGAAAGGGCCTGCCCGATGCCAACCCGCGCATTGCCGAACCCGCGGCGGAGAAAATCAAACACCTTCAGCCGGCGTGCCAACAAGAGCAGGGTGACTAACAACGTCACCATAATCGTGCGATCGAAAATGCGCGGAAAGGGAAAGCTGAAACCACCCGCGGCCAACGCTATCGCCACCACCGGCGCGATTAGCACCGCCGCCGCAAGCGCTGAACCTGCGGCCGCGATCAAGGTCAGTGAGAACGAGCCGGTATTGGTCGCCAGTGTCTTAATTTGAACCTCTGAGGTTTCTCATCTGAAAGCTCGCTCCCTCTCGGCGGGATATGGCAGCCTCAACGTCCGGTACGCATCGGGTCGCGCGCAGGCTCGACCACAACCTCTACCGGGCAAACGTGAGGAGGGGCGCTCACTACACCCATCACCGCTGCGGCGATATCCTCAGGCTGGAGCATTGCGCTGCGCTCCAGGCGCTTGTTCTGCGGGATGAAAGACGTATCGGTGAGACCCGGCAGAATCACCGACGTGCGCACATGATAGTGGCGGAATTCAGCGGCACACGAGCGCGTGAAAGCTATCAGCCCGGCCTTGGTGGCGGCGTAAATGCTCTCGCCCGATGGAGCAGTGCGTGCGGAACTGGACGCGATATTGACGATCATACCCCCCTCTGGCTGCTGCGCCATTACTGCTGCCGCCATCCGCGCAAGTGCAATCGGCGCACGCAGGTTCACCGACAGCATCCGGTCCTGGTGCTCGCGGCTGATCTTCACCAAGGGCGTGCGCGCGGGCGCGAAGCCGGCGTTGTTGATCAAAACGTCGAGACGGCCGAAATGGTCCATCAGCGCATCGATCACATTTTCCGGCGCGTCGGGCTCTGCAAGATCGGCCAGCACAATCAGCGAGAGTCTCGGCTCCAAACCGGAAAGCGCGCGGGTCTCCGCGAGTTGCTCGGGTGTCCGCGCTGCCAGGCACAGCGCATATCCGGCGCGCGCCAGCGCGAGCGCTACCGCCCGGCCGATTCCGCGGCCCGCTCCGGTAATCAAGGCCACGCGCAGTTGAGACTGTTGTTCCGCCACGAAATATTATTCCCGCCGCAAAAGCCGCTTGCGGAGGAGCCATCCAGATCCGGCATCATAACCGGCGAGGGAGGCCTGCGGGAACAAGCTCGGTTGATTCGTGAAACTTCAGTAGAGACAATTGGATACTAATGAATCCGCAAGTTTTCCGCGAATACGACATCCGTGGCATTGTCCAGAATGATTTCGACGACGAGTTCGTCGTCAATCTGGGGCGTGCCTACGCCACGCTTCTGATTGATGCAGGCAAGCACAATATCACGCTCGGGCGCGACTGCCGGCTGTCGTCCGAAATGCTGCGCGAGCGGCTGCTCGAAGGATTGCTGCCGGCCGGGATCAACGTTACCGATGTCGGCGTGGTGCCGACGCCGCTGCTCTATTTCTCGATGCTGCACTGGCAGATGGACGGCGGGGCGATGATAACCGGCAGTCACAATGCGGCCGAATACAATGGTTTCAAACTGGGCGTCGGACCAACCACGATTTTCGGCGAGGAAATTCAGCGCGTGCGCCGGATAATCGAGGCGCGCGCGTTCAAAGCCACAGGCGCCAAGGGCGCGCTCAGCTATCGGCCGGTGCTGCCCGATTACCGGGAATACCTCAAGCGCAACATCGAGCTCAGGCCCGGCATGAAAGTCGCGGTCGACGGCGGCAACGGCTGCGGTGGCGCGGTTGCGGCGCCGCTGATGCGCGAGATGGGGCTGGAAACCGTTGAACTGTATGTCGAGATGGACGGCCGTTTTCCTCACCATCATCCCGATCCCACGGTCGAAGCAAACATGCGCGACTTGCAGGCGGCCATGAAGAACAGCGGCGCCCAGGTTGGGATCGCGTACGACGGCGACGCCGACCGGATCGGCGCGGTCGACGAAAATCAACGAATTGTCTGGGGCGACGAGTTGATGGTGGTATTTTCACGCGCGATCCTGAAAGAACGGCCGGGCGCGGCGATCATCGGCGATGTGAAATGCTCGCGGCGGCTTTACGATGACATCGCCCGGCATGGCGGACGCCCGATCATGTGGAAGACCGGCCATTCATTGATTAAAAGCAAACTTAAGCAGGAGAATGCCGCCCTGGCGGGCGAAATGAGCGGCCATATGTTCTTCAACGACCGCTACTACGGCTTCGATGACGCGATTTATGCCTCGCTGCGGCTGCTCGAAATCCTCGGCCGCGAAGGACGCGGACTCGCCGCGCTCCTCTCGGATCTGCCCAAGACATCATTTACGCCGGAGATTCGGCTCGATTGTCCCGACGATCGCAAATTCGAAGTGGTACGCAAAGCCGCCGATTATTTTCGCCACAATTACGAAACCGTGGATCTCGATGGCGCGCGCGTGACCTTCCCCGGCGGATGGGGCCTCGTCCGCGCATCAAATACCCAGCCGGCGTTGGTGATGCGCTTCGAGGCGCGCGACGAGCAGACACTCGCCGAGATCCGCTCAATCTTTGAACGTAAGCTAAAAGAATTGGGCGCGGTCATTTGAAGTGCCAGCTCCCGACCATTGGTGACATCCGCTACTCATGGAGATGAAGCAATCTTTGCCAGCGGTGCTGAATCCCTCCCCTGACCAGGGGAGATGAGGTGGGGGTTTGTCTGGTTGGCTGCTTTCTCTACAAACAGTAAGGCGGAGAAATCTACTCTTGATCTCGCGGCAGTCTTGATAATCGCAGGTGGGCGCGGCACCCGCTTTTGGCCCGAGAGCCGCATCGATCGTCCCAAACCGCTCTTCTCGATTGACGGCAAGACTTCACTGCTGGCTGCTACGGTCACCCGGATGCAGCCGCTCATCGCCCGCGAGCGCATTTTTGTCTTGGCGTCAGCCGACCAGGCGCCACTCTTTCGCCCGGTGCTGAGAAAGCTGATCCCGCCGCGAAACCTGATCGTCGAACCGGAAGGACGCGGCACGGCGGTCGCTATTGTGTATGGCACGGGGGTAATTGCCGAACGGCTGAGCGATAACGCCGTCGTCGCGGTGATGCCGGCGGACCATTACGTCACCCCGCCTGCTGCCTTTCAACGCACGCTTCGCGAGGCCATCATGCTCGCGGCCACGCACGCAGTAATCGTGGCCATCGGCATCAAACCAACCAGGCCGGAAACCGGCTATGGCTATCTGAAAATCGGCAACCTGGTCAAAGTGCCGCGTGCATCTTCCGCTCAGAGCTTTGTCCATTCGGCCGCGGGAAACGAACCAGGGGCTGAGAACTCCGCGCCGACGGCCCTCGGCTCAATTCCTCCCGCTGACCAGGGGGAGGCCGGAAGGGGGTCTTCAGCGTTCAAGCTCGACCGCTTTGTCGAGAAGCCGCCTGCAGCCATTGCGCTCAAAATGATGCGTTCGGGCAAGTACCTTTGGAATGCAGGGATGTTCGTGATGAGCGCGGCGACGCTTGCTGCCGAACTCACCCGGCACGCACCGCCCTTAGCCCAGGCCATGCACGCTTTCGCGTCGATGAAGCCGGCAGAACTGGAGCGCAGCTATCGCGCACTCTCGTTCGATTCGTTCGACCGCGTGGTCGCCGAAAAAAGCCGCAACGTGTTCGGGGTGCGTGCACGCTTCACATGGCACGACGTGGGTAGCTGGGAAGGGCTGTGGGAGGCGCTGCGCGGCCGCAGCCGCAATCTCTTGATGGGCAATGTGCTCGCACTCGGGGCAGACGGGGTCCTCGCCCGCACTCGCGACCATTTGATGGTGCTGCTCGGGGTGAAAGATATCGTGGCGATTGAGACCGCCGACGTCATCCTGATCGCCAACCGCACGCAATCGCAAGACGTCCGCAAGGTGATCGACGAACTAGAACGCCGCGGAGCGCATCGGTACCTGTGAGCGCAGCAGCATCACGAGCGTAGTCCCCGAGCGACTCAAGACTTACTCAAACACTCGCATCCATAAACCCGGCCATCATCAAAGGTCACATTATGAACCCACTCGAAGTCAGCGCGATTATATTTTTGCTCATCTTTGGCGGCGCAATGCTCGGCATGTGGCTGAGGGGGGTTCTTCCCCAAGACCATTTCGATGCCGACACCAAGGATCTTGTGAAGCTCGGCGTTGGGCTGATCGGCACAATGGCGGCGTTGCTGCTCGGTCTGCTCGTAGCCTCGGCCAAGAGTTCTTACGATACGCGCAACAACGAACTGCAGCAGATGGCCGCCAACGTCATTCTGCTCGACCGCGTACTTGCGCACTACGGACCCGCCACCAGCGAAGTACGCAGCCTTGTTAAGATTGCCATCGCTCGCATGATCGATCAGGTCTGGTCGAAAGATGGCAAACAGGACTCGGTCCCCTGGCAGGGAGGGGCAAACCTCGTATACGACAAGATTCAGGAACTGGTGCCACGCTCCGACGGCCAACGCGCACTCCAGTCCCAGGCTGAGTCGATCCTCGTCAATTTCGGACAGGAGCGCTTACTCTTGTTTGCGCAGAGCGGGTCATCCATCTCCACACCTTTTCTCGTCGTCGTAGTCTTCTGGCTCACTGTACTCTTCATCAGCTTCGGGCTTTTTGCGCCGCGCAACGGGACGGCAATCGCTACGCTGTTGGTGGCCGCGATATCGGTCGCCGGCGCGTTATTTCTAATCCTGGAGCTCGATCAGCCGTTTTCCGGGTTGATTCAGATCCCCAGCGCGCCTCTGCGCAACGCGCTAATGGCGCTTGGACACTAGGGTATAAATTGAAGCCGAATCGCTTGAAAGTCACTATACGCACCGGTCAAAACAATAAGGCCAGGAGGCGCGTTTTAACGCGGGGTTAACTTTGCCTGCAATCCTCTACCGTATATCTTCGTACGGATACTGCCGGTACCCCTGGTTAGGGAGGGAGCTGTCGCTGGCAGACTCCACCTACTTGCGTTGCGGCACTGGCCAAGAGGAGGGGCGATGCAATTTTTTGTCGGGTGCGAGATCAGCAAAATCTTGGTGAACGTCGTGAAAAATGCTGCGTTTTCGATTTGCGGATTAAGGGCGTTGATTGTTGCCCTTCTGCTCACCCTGGCCTGCGCGTGCTCGCAGGCGCAGAAGGGGCCGAGCGGGACCGGTGCGCAAGCAGCCGCTCCAACTAATGCTGCTCAGCCCTCGGCAGGCAACGTAGTTGCCGCCGGCGCCGCTTCGGTGATCGTGGTTCATGGGCAGATCGTTGCGGTCGACCGTGACAAGAAGCTCGTCACGCTGCAGGCCGACGACGGCAAGCAGATCACTGTCCATGTCTACAATCCAGACAACCTGGCCGCGGCCAAGCCGGGTGAGCGATTCGTCGCCAGGTTTTATGAGATCGCGACCGTTCAAAAGCTCGCTCCGGGACAGTCTCCACCCACCCCATCATTGACCGAAGGCATCGTGAGCGCCGCGCCGGGACAAACCCCGGGGGCGGCCTTTGGGAGCCAGCTCCAATTCGCGGTTACCGTCGATGCTATCGACAAACAGGACAAGGCGATTTCACTCAAAGGTCCGGACGGCGTGGTCGAAGTGGTCAACGTTGCCAATCCTGAAGCCCTCGACCAGGTTCAGGTCGGTGAACAGATAGTGGTCACTCTGACCGACGCGGTCTCCGTTGCACTCGACCATGAGACTTCGGCTTCGGCAAACCCGGCGCCTGTGATCGATCCGGAGGTCCGCGCCGTGCTCAACCGCACCTGCCATGAACTCTCGTCCGCCAGGACGGTCACCTATCACGCCGAAATAAATTTCGACTCGGTCTTGCCGTCGGGAGTCAAGCTTCAGTACGCGGGCGCAATGGACACCGCAATAGAGCGCCCGGATCACCTCGCGATAAGCTACAAGAGCGACCTCGGGGCCAAGGAGATCTGGTATGACGGCAAAACCCTGACAATCTTTGATCCCGCTCATCGAGCGTATGCGAGCACCGCGGCGCCGGATTCAATAGACGCCATGCTTAAGCAGGTCGCAGAGGAGAAACATCTCTCGATTCCACTGGAGAATTTAAATCTTAACAATCCCTGCGAAAGGGCGTACAGGGACTTGCAACGGGGCAAGTATGTGGGGGTGAACGATGTCGGCGGAGTCGACTGCGATCATCTCGCTTTCAGTCAGCAGGAGGCGGATTGGCAGCTCTGGGTCGAGCGTGGCAAAAGGCCGTTACCGCTGAAAATCGTTGTTAATTACAAGAACCTGCCGTCAGAGCCGCAATGGACAGCAGTTCTATCGAAGTGGCGCTTCAACCGGAAGCTGCCGTCATCGCTCTTTGAGGCGAAAATCCCCAAAGGTATGATCAAAACATCGTTTATGGGAGTTCAGGAGAAGCAGCAATGAATACTCGCACAAGCATGGCGTCGCGATTGACAGTGATCGGCGCTGCCGCACTGGCCGCATTCTGCCTGCTAAGCAACCCGGCAAATGCGCGGTTCGGCGGATATGGTGGTGGATATGGAGGCGGCGGAAGGGGTTTTCACATGGGCGGCGATGGCTTTGGTGGAGGCAATCCGAGCCACTCATCGTGGTCGCAAGGTTCTCAAAGCCATTCGTATGGTTCCTACGGATCCAATCAGACGCACTACAACGAGGCCGATTCAATGCAGCAGAACCGCTTCAACCAGATGAACACGATGCAGAGCAAGTCGTACCAGAACCAGAGCGCTCTCTCCCAGCAAAATTACAATCAGGCTAGCAACCTGCAAAGTAACGAGCACAATGATCCTTATGGCGGCTGCTGTGGCTCATCGGGCGGCGCCGCGGCAGTCGGAATGATGGGAGGAATGGCGATGGGATCTGCGATGAGCAGGCAGCAGCAGCCCACAACCATCGTCAATAACGTTCCCGAACCGGCGCCGTACTCTCCCTATCCGCCGCAGTACTCTCCCTATCCGCCGCCTGCGGCGACGCCGACCGCCAATGGCTATTATTCGAACGGCAGTAACTATAGGCCCTACTTCAACGGCAGCCAGGTCGTTTATGGCGCGCCTTAGATGTGACAGATGAACCATTCTGGGTCCGCCGCATCAGTCAGGGGAAGATATGCTAGGACGATATCTAAATCTATTGCTGCCGGTTACGGCTGCGGCATTCTGTGTCTCGATGGCGGGCGCGCAGGAGCAATTTCCGATCATGGATAGGGTCGCCGACAAAGTGATCCAAAAATATCAACAGTCATCTTGTCAGCAACTCATGGCTCAGCGCGGTCGGCCAAAGAGTCCGCAAGAGCAGCGCGTGCTGCAACTGCTCCGGGATGACCCGAATATGCGCAGGGCTTTTCTCGACCGGGTAGCTGCACCGATTGCCAACAAGATGTTCGAATGCGGAATGATCCCGTAAGGGGAGCAGCTTATTTTGTTGTTGAGTTCGGCCCGGCCGGGTGCGGCCGAGCGGCGGCGGATGGGTCGCGTGCTATGAGATTCAGGTATGCTTGAGCCGCTTGATCTGATTCGGTTCGGCCTTGTTCCCAGTCCCGCAGCGTGCCGATTGGGATCGCGTAACGATTGGCGAATTCTTCTTGTGTCAGACCCAGCGCGCGACGCAGGGTTTTTATTCGCGGGACTCGCCGGAGCTGCCTTCGCCTTTCCGACGTAATCGGCGGATTCTCGGCGTCGGCCGCAGCGGACGCCTCAATCTCAGCTTCGGTCTTCGGTGAAAAGGGGGCCACAGGAATCGGTTCCTCCCGCCCATCTTTGTTGACGCGCACCAGGCTGCCATCAGCGCGGAATCTGACTGTAGTAGTCTTCTTGCTCATGCTTCGTAGATCTGCGGGCGGAGATGATCCTGATGCGCTCCGCCCGTTCCGTGTAAACGATCGTCAATAGCTGGCCACCGGCAAGGCCAATGTGAATGAACCGCTCTTCCACGTAATCAATGTCGTCGAAGTAGTCAATCGCGAAATTGTCGCGGAACGCTGCAACCGCTTCCTCGAAACGTACTCCGTGGTTGCGGATATTTTCAGCGGCTTTCGCATCGTCCCACTCGAATTCGGGATACACCAGCGATGCTACGGAATTTCCGTAGTCGTGTCGATGCGCCCTTCATCTGTGGCTTGCCACTATGCGCTGTTGGATTCGATTGCCCGCCAGAGAGTACCTCTTTCATCTCCGCCCCTTCCTCTTGATCGCAAGGCTACAGGGGCGTAGGTCGAGAGTACCGACACCTTCAGATGGGGATCATTCATGGCTGAACTACCCAAACGAACATTGGGACGAACCGGACTGGAAGTCACAACCCTGGGCTTCGGCGCGATGGAGTTGCGCGGGGCACCGGTGGGCCCGGAGATTACCGACCAACAGGCGCAGAAGGTGCTTAACGCGGTCCTGGACGCCGGCATTAACTTCATCGACACCTCAATCGACTATGGGCGCAGCGAAGAATTAATCGGCCGCTTCATTGCCCATCGCCGCTCGGAATTCTTTCTCGCCTCCAAATGCGGTTGTGTCCCCGGTGCGTCGATGGGCGCTGAGCATATTCACACCGCCGCAAACATCCACGCCGGCGTCGAACAGAGTCTCCGCCGGATGAAGACTGATTATCTCGACCTGGTTCAATTCCATCGAAGCCTTACCCGCCATCAGTTCGAAGAGCAGGGCGCGCTGGAAGCGGCATTGGCCTTGAAAAAAGCCGGCAAGGTACGCCTGGTCGGCGTATCAGCAACCCTGCCGCAACTTGCCGAACAGATTGAGATGGGAGTGTTCGACGCGTTCCAGGTTCCGTATTCCGCCCTCCAGCGGGAACACGAGGCGATCATTGCGAAGGCCGCCGCGGCCGGTGCCGGTATTATCATACGTGGCGGCGTCGCCCGCGGAGCGCCCACTGACTGGCAGCGGGTCTACTACATGTTGCCAGGCAACAGCATGCGCGAGCGCTGGGAACAGGCGCGCCTGGACGAATTGCTCGATGGGATGAGCCGGGCCGAGTTCATGCTGCGCTTCACGCTGTCCAATCTGGATCTGGATACAACCATCGTCGGGACTCGGGACCTGGGCCATTTGCGCGACAATATCGCTGTGGCTCTGAAAGGCCCGCTGCCGGAAAACGTTGTGGATGAAGCGAAGCGGCGTCTCGCCGCCACGGGGTCGCGGCCGGTATCAAACATTTGAAGATGGCGCGTAAATTTGGTGCAGGATTATCGTCATGGCAACTAGTAAGATTCGGGTCGGCATTATCGGCGCGAACGTACGCTATGGATGGGGCAGCAGCGCCCACATTCCTGCGCTCAAGGCGTTAACGGAGTTCGAGATCACCGCAGTCTGCACCAGCCGCCAGGAGACCGCGGATGAGACGGCGCATCACTTCGGTATTCCATTCGCATTTCATGACCCGGCCAAGCTCGTCCAGCATCCCAACGTGGACCTCGTGTCGATCTGCGTGCGCGTGCCATTTCATCATCAATTGGCATTGGCAGCGCTCCATGCGGGCAAGCATCTGTTCTGCGAATGGCCGCTGGCGGCGACCACCGAACAGGCGCGGCAGATACTTGATCTGGCGGAGCGCAAACGCGTCCGTCACATGGTGGGGTTGCAGGCCCGCGGGGCCCCCGCACTGAATCGGGTCCGCGATCTCATTGCCGATGGCTATATCGGCAAGCCGTTGTCGTGCACCATGGTCGTTGCGTCGCCTGCCTGGGGAGCCGAGTTCACCAGTTCGAGGGCTTATTTGGCTGACCGCTCGACCGGCGCTACCTTGATGACTATTCCCGGCGGCCATTCGATAGATGCGCTCTGCTTCTGCCTAGGGGAGTTCAAAGAATTATCGAGCTTTGTGGCGACGCAGCGACGGCAGGTAAAGAACATCGATACCGGTGAAACCCTTCAGATGACCTCGCCTGACCAGGTGCTGCTCAATGGTGTCCTCGAAAACGGTACGCTGGCCTCCGTCCACGTCAAAGGAGGCACCGCCAACGGAATTGGATTCCTCTTCGAGATCCAGGGAACTGATGGCGACCTGATTGTCGGGCCGGCCAGGCCGCGCCCCGCCAGCAGCGTGCAAATCTCGGAGTTAAGCGTAAAGGGATCCCGCAATGGTGAACCCTTGGAGGAGGTTGCAATACCGGAGAGCTATCGCTGGGTATCGTCCGCAATGCCGGCTGGGCCGCCATTCAACGTTGGACAGTTGTTCGTGCGCCTCGCCCAGGCTATCCGCGAAGGCAAGCCGGCAGCTCCCGATTTTACTCTCGCAGTCAAGCGCCATCATCTGCTGGACGTCATCCAAAAAGCTTCGGATAGCGGACAACGGCAGGTGATCTAGATTTCCAGAATCGGGCAATCCGGATTCCCGAAGGCTAAAAACTGATCGCCGAATGCTGATAACCTCCAGCTTAAAAGGTATTCCGAGATGGCAGGAAAACTTGAACAGAAGGTAGCAATAGTGACTGCTGGCGGCTCGGGTATCGGTGCCGCCACGGTCCGCCGTTTTGCCCGCGAAGGAGCCGCAGTGGTGATCGCTGACCTGAGCGGCTCACGCGCGGAGCAGGTTCGCGCCGAAGTGGCTGGGACGGGCGGCCGCGCCGCCGCCATCAAGATGGATGTGGCTGACCCACAGGCGGTAGAGGCGACCATCAAGCTGGCCCTCGATTCGTTCGGCCGGCTGGACGTGCTTTTCAACAACGCCGGCATGGCCGAAGTATCACTGATACATGAAACCGCCCTGGAGAGCTGGGAGCGAGTGATCGCGGTCACGCTCACCGGCACTTTCCTGGGGCTGAAATACGCCATCCCTATCATGAGGCGGCAGGGCGGCGGCGCGGTGATCAATACCGCATCGATTTCCGGCATTCATGGTGATTACGGGATGGCCTCATACAATGCGGCAAAGGCCGGGGTGATCAATCTGACGCGGACCGCGGCACTCGAGAATGCGAAGCACAGGATTCGCGTTAACTGTGTGTGTCCCGGCGCAATCAATACGCGCGTCGCGCAAATCCTGGGCAAAGGCCGTGCCGACGAGTTCCGCCGAGTCATGGGTGCGGCGCATCCGATTGGCCGAATGGGCGAGCCGGATGAGATTGCGAACACGGTGACCTTCCTCGCCTCGGACGAAGCGTCATTTATCACCGGCGCCAGTTTCGTGGTCGATGGCGGAGTCACCTCAGGCAGCGGGCTGCCGCGTATGCCAGGCGTGGAATGAGAACATCAATCGCTAGCGGCCGATCGTCCGTCTGAGCGCGGCCAGGACGCGTGCGGAACAATCGTCCGCTAGCTTTATCCCAGGCGCTTTAGTTAGATTTCGGCCAACGTAATACTTTGCGTGCGCTGCGGCCGAGTAGCCATTCCTTATCGCTCTCCGAAAGCCGGTCGGAACATCGTATGCAAAATAATGACTCACCGTAAGTGTGGTTATCGACCGTTACGGTGTAGTCACTGGCCCACATCAGCCGGTTTACTCCGAACGCATCAATCACCCGCCCGAGCTGGGCGATCAGATCGCGGTATGGGAATGGCTCGCGCGAAAGCCTGGGTGCATGCCCCCATTTGACGGCGACGTTAGGATACTTTGCATATGTTATGAGCCGATCGATGGTAGCTTCCAACGGATCGGGCTGGCCGCCCAATCCCACTGCCATACCTACATGATCGATGATGAACTGAACGTGGTCGAACTTCTCGACGTACCTGGTCACCGTCGCATGTTCACTACCGGCGTAGATCATCACGGGCACATCATACTTGGCAGCGGCCGACAAGATATGTTCATGTGCGCCCGAGGGCAAAGCTTTAAGGTCCCAACCGGAAGCGATACGAATGCAAAGCCGATTAGGCGCCTGGCGCAGATGAGCAATTGGATCTTCCACCTCCTGGTCGTTGGGGTCAAAACGCACTACATAGGCAAAGCGGGCGGGGAAGCGGCTGACCGCTTCCTCGGCAAATGAGTACGCATAGCGGTTCACACCATTTGGCAATTTTGTCCGCTCGGGCGGCCATACGTCGATTATTGCCGCGGTGACTCCGAGCGCATCCATAATCGCGACGGATTGATCGAGACCCCGATGGTTTGCATGGACCTGCGCGTCAACAATTTCCATCATCTTGCTCCGCGATCTGCGCCATGAACAAAGGTGGCTACAGCCAAGACCAATTGCGACCCGAAAGTCAAACAGGTTTCGAATCGAGGGGGAAAGTTAGTAGCCACGCCCTGGGATCGCCGAGGGATTTTCGGGCCTACATGCAAAATTAATAAATCTGCGGGGACGGACCGCCAATATTTCGCAACAGCACTCAACTATTATCTGGATTAAGCCAACCCAACCGCGTTATCTGCGTCGTTACGCGGTAAACGTGTCGGCAAACTGCATTTAGGCGCGTCTATCTACGTCTATCTGCGTCTAGCTGCGTCTATCTGCGTCTAACAACTTGCTACGGACTACGCTCCAGAGCAGCTCGCATCTCCCGGGACATCATCGCTATCTTCGACGCAGGCGCCATCAGCGCTCGTTGGAGCTTTTCCACTCCGGGCTAAAGCTTAGGCCGAGGCTGAAGCCGCGCGAAACGGGTGACATCGTCACCTGTTTCGACTTTCATTTCCCCAGGCATCACCACCGGCGGAACCGCTGCCCGCCGTAAATCATCCGATGGTTGACAACCAGGTCGTTATTCACGGTCGCGTCCTGTTCCCGCGACCCGGTCCTCTGCAAATCAGTAATTTAAAATTTCGAGCTCTTCCTCGCCGAGGGGAGCCAGTCCCAGCGAGTCGATAAAGTTCACCACCTCGCGCAGGGCCGAGTCGACGAACGCGCGGTCACTACCGACCTGGCAGATTCCCAACTCCGCGCGCTGCCACATGTCATGGCCATCGGATTCGGCAATCGACACGTTGAATTTGTTGCGCACGCGATCTTTGATCGCGCGAAGAACCTGGCGTTTGCCCTTGAGTGAATGGTTTTCGGGCAGAAACAGGGTGAGCCGCAGCACGCCTACAACCATCGCCGGACACTCTCTCATCACGCAGACGTTACGCGCATTAAACTAGCCAATGTCGACGACGGCAGCAAAGAGGCAAACCGACAAGTTCCGCCCTCATTTCAGCAGATGGACGCGCTCTGCCCGTCATCGCTCCGGTGGCGCTGCCCGCCCCCATTACATGAGCGGTGCCTTCCCCGGCAGTCGATTAAGATCCAATGACTCGCCGCCGATGTCTATAACACCCGCCTGTATTTGCGGATCATTCGGCGCACCGAGTAGCGGATCTGCCGAGGCGAACTTTCAATTCCGGGTCCTCTCCATTGGATATCCAATGGAGAGGACCCAAAATCAAAAGAGATCTCTTGCCAACGCCCTTTCGGTACTTATCGGCGAAAGCCGCTGGCCCACGGATTGCATTTTGCTCATCCGTGGGCCATTAACCAACGCTGAGGATCATCCGAATCGGTATGAGAACCCATCGAAGCGATCGGTGACCTTCAGACGTTCAAGCAAAGAATTCACGATAGCAAGTGG
>Ga0306920_100004794_pt1 | contig 17382 bp, 14 predicted proteins | sample flu12Cox44000170_FD_204666 | JGI IMG/M metagenome (GOLD analysis project Ga0306920, IMG submission 204666) | Lab enrichment of tropical soil microbial communities from Luquillo Experimental Forest, Puerto Rico - flux4day.12C.oxic.44.000.170 (v2)... | ecosystem: Environmental > Terrestrial >... | reverse complement strand
CCGCGCCACCGATTTCCCGACCCCAGGCTGGAGGAACAGCCGGGCGAATTCCTGCGTACGATGCAAGACTTCCTTTCGCTCACCCTCGGCGTGCTGGCCCTCGTGAGTGTGACCGGCGATCAATCGTTCGTAATAAGCGACCGTGTTCAACGTCGGCACAAGGGGATCGGCAACGCCATGAAAAAGTAGCAGCTTGCCGCCGTGCGACTTGAATTCTTCGAGATCGGCCGTGTTTGCGTTGAGCCGCGCAGCCAATGCGTCGTCGACTGTGTCCATGTCATGATCGAAATCGAACGTCAGTGGGTCGAAGTCATTACCGAAGGCCCAATACGGCGAGGAAGGGAGCGGAATTGCTGCCAGGTACCCGCCATTGCTCTCGCTTCCTCGCGTTCGTCCCGCGTAGATCCGCTTCCCGGTGCGCGGGTTGGTCGGCCCTGCATAAAAATCCTGGATCGCTGCAACCTGCGGCGCGGTTAGGCAGGTCGCCGCATCACCGCTCCTGCCCGTGCACTGCAGCGCGGCCGGGTCCCAATGGCAGTCCCGCGGGTCCGTCAGAAAATTTGTCCGAGCTCACGCCACCGTCTTTGCCGGCGCATTGATTTACGACCGCGGCAGTGATCGCCGTCGCCTGCGCTGCGGTGATACTCGCTGGGCCATCGAAGGCCTGAAGATTCCAAGTGTTGCCTGCACTATTATGCGTCCAGTTTATCTGCGGCGCACGGGCGACGATGCCGTCGTAGTCGCCGGGGAATTGCAGGGCTTCGTGAACGCCTTGCCCGCCGCCTGTTGAGCATGCAAAGAAATATGAATACTTCGGACGCTCCCTATAGAATGCTTTGATGATCTGCTTGGCGCGCGCGGTCAGCAGATGGGTCGATCGCGTAGCGAAATCGATCTGCTTCTCTGGATGGCCGGTCAGGGGGCGGCCATCAAGTGGATTGGTCAAGGGCGATGTGCCCAAGTCGGTATTCGCTACCGCATAGTTGAGAGTGAGGAAAAACCCCATGCCGTCATAAACGATGTGCCCTCCTAAGTTGAAGTTGCCGGTCCCCAGGAACCTCCCGTTCCAGCCCGAGTAGGGCATCCAGACCTCGATTTTGATGTTCGAGTCAGAGGTCGGCGTCAGGGTCGCCGCGATCCGGCAAAACGCCGGCAGATTGGCGAAGACCTGACCATTTGGTGCGGTGTAGGTGCCAACCGCAATCGACTCAGCGGCTGTGATTGTGGTGTCGGGCAAAGCCAGACCAGCCAGGCTCGCACATGTCGCGGCAACCGCCGACGCAACGCCAATGCCAAGAGGCAAGGCGAGCAGCGCTACGGAGAACAGGGCTGCGCCGCGGTGTCGGCGTGTTGCGGACACCAAAGTCCAGTGCTGTGGGCGATCTTTGGACTGTACGCATCTCATGGCGGCTCCCTTATTCTGAATTGTCGTTTTTCGGGCATGCCGGCCCCGGTAAAGCCGGCAAATACGAGACTTCGTGATCACCCGCGGCGTTCAGGCCTTACGACCGAGTTTAACCTGAAATTGTCCACGCCGCTAATGCTGAGTGGATCGAGCCCCGGAATCCATGCGTTTGGGTTCACGAGGTTCTTACGGTCCTGAAGAACCCCGGGTCGCAATAACCTTGCTTAATTCGCGAAAAATATTATTGACATTTTGGAACGACGATGCTAAACTTAACAGTTGAATCGCCGCCCGTCGGATCGCGGGCCGGCGCTTAGGAGAAAGGTTAACGCTGCAAAAGCAGGTGAAAGGTTAAAACAGGACGGGAGCGGGCCGGAGACTGTGCGCTACAGGAAGCTGTAGGGGTCGATGTCGACCTGGATGCGCACCGAGCCGGCAATGCGGACGCGAGCGAGCCATTCGCGCAGCACCGTCTGCAGCTGGACTTGGCGCGCCGTCTTTACGAGAAACCGCCGGCGGTGGCGGCCACGCAGCACGGCGAGCGGCGCCGGCGCTGGGCCGAGCACAGTGACGCCGGGCAGTTGCGGGGCGGCGCGGGAGAGGGCGCGGGCCGTGAAGTCGCTGGTCTCGGTGTCGGCGGCGCTGACGATCAGCGCCGCGAGCCGGCCGAAAGGCGGCAGCCCGGCCTGGCGCCGCGCCGCCGCCTCGGCTTCGAGAAAGCGGTCGCGGTCGCCCGAGGCGAGCGCCTTCATGACCGGCTGGTCGGGCATAAAGGTCTGGATCAGCACGCGGCCCTTGCGCTCGGCGCGCCCGGCGCGGCCGCCGACTTGGTGCAGCAGCTGATAGGTCCGTTCGGCCGCTCGCAGATCGCCGCCGGTCAGCCCCAGATCGGCGTCGATGACGCCGACCAGGGTCAGCATCGGGAAATGGTGGCCCTTGGCGACGAGCTGGGTGCCGATCAGCACATCGTAGCGCCGCTCGACCATCCCTTGCGCGAGATCCGCGGCGGCGCGCGGACCGGCGAGCAGGTCGCTGACCATCAGCGCCGCGCGCACCCCGGGGAACCGCTCCGTCACCTCCTCGAGCAGGCGCTCGACACCCGGACCGCATGGCACCAGCGCGCCCGCCGCGAGGCATTCCGGGCAGCACGCGGGAACCGTCTCGGTATGACCGCAATGATGGCATAGGAGGCGACCGGTGAAGCGGTGCTCGACGAGCCAGGCGGTGCAGCTCGGGCACTGAAAGCGATGACCGCAGGCGTGGCATAAGGTCAGCGGCGCATAGCCGCGGCGGTTGAGGAACAAAAGCGCCTGCTCGTCCGCCTCGAACGTCGCCGCGAGCTCGCCGACCAGCGGCGGCGCCAGAAACCGGCCGCGTTCGATGCGCTCGCGGCGCATGTCGATGAGCCGCACGGCGGGGAGCTCGGCCGCCGCGTGACGCCGCGGCAGCGCGACGCGCGCGTAGCGGCCGCGCGCGACATTGACGACCGTCTCGAGCGAGGGGGTTGCCGAGACCAGAATTATCGGAATGCCGGCCAATGAGGCGCGCAGCACCCCCATGTCGCGCGCCTGATAGATGACCCCATCCTCCTGCTTGTAGGAGGGGTCGTGCTCCTCGTCGACGACAATGAGGCCGAGCCCGGGAAATGGCAGGAACAGCGCCGAACGGGCGCCGACGACAACTCGCGTCCGGCCGGTCGCGACCGCTCGCCAGGTGTCACGGCGCTCGGCCCGGCCGATATCGGAATGCCATTGCGCGGGCAGGGTGCCGAAGCGGTCGCGGAAGCGCTCGAGCCACTGGGCGCCAAGGGCGATTTCGGGCAGCAGCACCAGGACCTGCCGTCCCGCGGCGAGTGCAGCGGCGATGGCGGCGAAGTAGGTCTCCGTCTTGCCCGAGCCTGTCACGCCGTCGAGCACGCTGACGGCAAATTCTGCCGCCTGGACCTTCTCGACGAGCTGCCGTGCCGCGCTTGCCTGGTCGGGAGAGAGCGCGGGCCCCGATCGCCGCCAATCCGGCCCAACCGTGTCCGGAGGTTCGGCAGGGACGAGACGATCCTCGACGAAACCCGCGGCGATCAAATCGCGCACCACCCCGGCGCCGCAGCCGGCAATCCGGGCGAGTTCGGCGGCCGGCATCGGCGGGCCGTCGCGCAACGCCGCGAGCACCCGCCGCCGCGCCGGCGTCAAGCGGCGCCTCGGTGTGGCCTCGCTGAGCGCCGCAATGCCGGCGGGAGAGGCTGCGCAAAGCCGCCGGGGACGCAACGGTTCAAATGCCTCAGGGACGCTCATCGCCATGCGCAGCACCGCGCCGCGCGGCGCCATCGTGTAGGCGGCGACGCGCTCGACAAATCGGCAGAATTCGCATTGCAACTTGGGAGTCGGCAATATCTCCAGCACCGGTTTCAGCCGCTCGGCCGGAAGCTCATCGGCCGCCCCGTCCCACACGACGCCGACGACGCTGCGTCGCCCCAGCGGCACGCGCACAAAACTCCCAGGCTCGGGCGGGTCGCAGTCCTCCGGGGGGAGATAATCGAGTGCCGCGGGCAGCGGCAGCGGCAGCAGAACACGCACCCGCTCGACAGCGATTCGGGTTCCCGGCCGAGCCGCCGCGGCGGCTTCGGGCGGTCCCGGATAGGGGGAACTGGTGTGATCGTCGGGCATCGGCTAAACTCGTCTCGAAGCGGCGCGGGGATGGCATCCTACGAGGTGCCGGTCATGTCGCTTCGAAAGTAGGTTGATGGTGGCTTCCAGATGATTTCGCACCGTTCCGCCGCATTTTGCATGGGTCCGCGTCCCGGCGCGGCGCAGCGGGACTAGACGTGGCCGACCATCCGCACGACCAGCCGAGGCCGGTGGTGAGCGGCGGTCCTTCTGCTTCCCGGCCGAGCGAATTCGGCCCGCGCGAAGTTGCTGACTATCTGCGCCAAAATCCCGACTTTCTCGACCGGCATCCCGACGTCCTGCGATGGTTGCGCGTCCCTGCCCGGGATATCGGAGATGGTGTGCTCGATTTTCAGCATTACATGCTCGAGCGGCTGCGCCGTGACAACGCACGGCTGCACGACGAAAGAAACAATCTCGTCGCCACGAGCCGCGGCAATCTTGCAAGTCAATGCCGTGTGCACAAAGCGGTACTGGCGATGCTGCGCGCCTCCAGCTTCGAACACCTGCTGCAAATCGTGACGACCGATCTCGCCGTTCTGATCGATGTCGACATTATTACGCTCGGGGTCGAGAGCGCCGCCTCGCATCCTTCTCGATTGCCGCTTAATGGCATCCACTTGTTGCGGTCCGGCACGGTCGACAAGCTGCTTGGCCCCACGCGCGATGGCTTGCTGTGCACCGACATCCAAGGCGATCCGGCGCTGTTCGGCGAAGCGGCCGGGCTCGTCCGCTCGCAGGCATTGCTGCGGCTTTCCTTCGGCCGTACGGCGCCGGTCGGTCTGATGTGTATTGGCACCCGCACCCCCGACACTTTCCAACCAAGGCTCGGAACCGAGCTGTTGACGTTTCTCGCCCGCACCATCGAGATCAGCATCGCGCAGTGGCTCGGCCGCGGCCGGTGACGCGAAACACTCGCAGGTTTCCGTCCCTCCCGGAGCCGTTGCCGCTGGCGCGGTTTTCCGCCGCCGACGATCTGCGCGCCGCGACCGGATTGTGGGTAGCATGGCTGGCCGGAGAGCGTCGCGCTTCGGCCCACACCGTCGCTGCATATAGCCGCGACCTCGTCTTCTTTCTCGATTTTCTGACCGAACATCTGGGCGAACCGCCAAGCCTCGCTGCAATCAACAGGCTGCGTCCGGCGGATTTTCGGGCCTACTTGGCGCACCGCGTACGGGACGGGATCGACCGTAGCTCGCTGGCGCGGGCGCTTTCGGTTCTGCGCGGCTTCTTGCGTTTCTTGCAGCGTCGCCGCCTTGCTGCGACGACAGCGCTTGCCGCGCTCCGCTCGCCGAAGCTGCCGCACGGCGTACCAAAGCCGATGACCATCGAGGACGCCGTGCGCTCCTTGGATGCTGTCGGCGAACTCGCGGCCAGCTCGTGGCAGCGCAAGCGTGACACCGCGATTCTGGCGCTCCTTTATGGTTGCGGCCTGCGGCTTTCCGAAGCGCTCGGGCTGGCTCGGGGGGAAGCGCCGCTCGGCGAGGTGCTGACAATTACCGGCAAGGGCGGCAAACAACGCCTAATTCCTGTGTTACCGGCGGTGCGCGAGACGATCGCCGATTATCTGGCCGATTGCCCCTATGTTCTGGCCAAGGAAGGTCCGCTCTTCGTCGGTGCCCGCGGCGGTCCGCTGAACCCGCGGCTCGTGCAGCGGCAAGTGGCAGCGCTGCGTGGTTATCTAGGGCTGCCGGAAACCGCGACGCCCCATGCCTTGCGGCACAGTTTTGCCACCCATCTTCTTGGCGCCGGGGGCGATCTGCGCGCGATCCAGGAGCTTCTTGGCCACGCCAGCCTTTCAACGACGCAGCGCTATACCTCGGTCGAGACCCAACGTCTCCTTGCCGTCTACAACGCCGCTCATCCGCGGGCGCACCTCGATCGGTCCGACAACAACGCATAAGAGAGGCGGAAATGAGCCTGCGGCGTATGGTGCTCCAGATCGGCATGGGCACCGATATCCGCGGAGCAGATTACACGAAGGCGGCCGTGCGCGCCTTGCGCGACGCGCTCTGGCACAACGGGCTCAGCGTCGCTGATGCTGTTGCGCTGCCAGTCGACGCGATGCAGGTCGAGGTCACGATCGGCGTTCCCCGTCCGGAGCGGGTGGACAAGGACGCAGTTCTGGCGGTGCTGCCGCATGGCACCGGGATAGTGCGCGTCGTCGAGGGTGGGCTCGAAATTGCCAACGACGCGGGCACCAACAGCACTGTGATCGCCAACGCCGCCGCGGTCGTGCGGCTCGATCTTCCGTGAGGTGGTCGGCATGAAGGGAAAACGCGTCATTCTCGAGATGGGCAGCGGCAACGATCTGCACGGTGGCAACTACACCAAAGCCGCGGTCCGCGCCGTCGAGGATGCGATCCACCACAGCTCGCTGACCTTTATCCGCACACTCGGGATCGACCCGCGGACGATGCAGGTTGACGTCACGATCGGCGTCCAGCAGCCAGATAAGGTTGATCCCGCGGTGGTAAAGGCGGCGCTACCGCATGGACAAGTCACGGTGAGCGTGGTCAAAGGCGGCCTCGATGTCCCCGATGAAGAGGCGAGGGATATCGCGGTGATTGCCAGCGCCGCGGTCGTGGTAAGGCTCGAACTACCGAAGTGAGAAGGAGAAAGGAATGCCTGAAGGTGCGGAGGTATTCGAGATCATCCACTCGACGCGGGCGATGCGCCGGCTCAAGCCCGACCCGGTGCCCGACGAGCTGATTCGCAACATCCTGCTGGCTGGCCAGGCCGCCGCGAGCGGCGGCAACACCCAGCGCTGGCGCTTTCTGGTGTTGAAGGATCCGGAAATCAAAAAGAAGGTGCAGGTCTATTACAAGAAGGCTTTCGACGAGGTGGTCGGGCCGCGTTACGATACCGGCCCGACCCCGCCCGGACAGTCGTCCGGTAGCCACCGGCGGACACGCGCGGCAAACCAATACCTGACCGACCACTACCACGAGGCCCCGGTGTGGATCGTCGCCTGCCTCGAGGGTGCCTCGCCGACGCGTTCGTCCGGCGCTTCGATCTATCCCGCGGTACAGAACATGCTGCTCGCAGCGCGCGCGCTCGGCCTCGGCGCGACATTGACGACCCGGCACCTGACTTATGAGAAGGAAACCGAGGAAGCGATGGGTATTCCCCCCGGCTTCCACTCCTATGCCATTCTGCCGATTGGCTACCCGATGGGGCACTTTGGGCCGGTCGGCCGCGGACCGCTCACCGACGTCGTCTATCTCGACGGGTGGGGCAAGCCCTATCCCGGGATTTAGTACAAGGAGGAAAGCATGCCGAGAATTGCGCCGGTTACCGGGAAGGCCGATCTCCCGGCCGAACATCAGCACGTCGTCGATGACGTGATCAGGGTCTTCGGCGGGGTTCGCGGACCGTTCAGCATCATGTTGCACAGCCCGAAACTGGCCGAACGGGTGCTCCCCCTGGTCACCTTCTTCCGCGAAGGCAGCACCGTCGAACCGCGCCTGCGCTCGCACGCGATCCTTGCCGCGGTGCGCGAGCGCGAGGCCGCCTATGTGTGGGCGGCCCAGGTCGGCGCCGCCCGCCGCGCCGGCGTGCCGGAAAAGACGATCGACCTGTTGCGCGCCAAGGGCGATCCCGCGGGGCTCGCCGAGGACGAGCGCGATATCATCACCTACACGCGGCAATTGACGCGCACCAACCGCGTCGACGCCGCCATCCTCGAGCGTCTGAAGAACCGCCACGGCGAGCAGTGGCTGGTCGAGCTGACCGCGGCCGCGAACTACTTCGGCTTCCTGTCCGGGATGGTCAACGCCTTCGAGGTGCCGGCACCGCCCGACGGCGACAAGCTGCCGGGGTCCTGATAATTGGTTGCAGAGGCCGCCATGGATGACCGAGTTCACCAGACCAGCCCCTCGTCTCACCACCGAGGGCATGGCGTTATCGAGGACGTCGACAGCGTGACCGACGTGGTGCTTCGCGCCATGTCCGGCACCGCGAACCCCCGGCTTTGCGAGGTCATGGAAAGCTTTATCCGCCACCTCCACGCCTTCGCACGCGAGGTTCGTTTGACGGAAGCGGAGTACGACGTCGCAATCGACTTCCTCAACCGCATCGGCAAGGCGACCCATGATGCCCACAACGAAGGCATCCTGTTTGCCGATGCGGTTGGTTTCTCGACTCTCGTATGTCTGCTCAATAACGGGGCGCAGGGTGCGCCGCAGACGGCCGCAGCGCTGCTCGGTCCATTCTGGCGCGACAACTCGCCGCCGACGCCCAACGGCGTCAGCATCGTGCGTTCGTCCACACCCGGCCCGGCGCTATTCGTCACCGGACGCGTATGCGACCCGCGGGGTCGGCCGATTCCGGCGGTGGAGGTCGATATCTGGCACTCCTCACCGGTCGGCCGCTACGAGAACCAGGACCCCGACCAGGCGGATATGAACCTGCGCGGCCGTTTCCGCACAAGCGAGGACGGCATCTTCAGTTTCCGCACGGTGAAGCCCGCCGGCTACCCCGTACCGACCGGCGGACCCGTCGGCGACCTGCTCCGGGCGCAACTTCGGGAACCGTACCGGCCGGCGCATCTGCACGTGATGGGCTATAAGCCCGGCTACAAGACGCTGATCACGCAAGTCTTCGTCCCCGACGATCCATACATCGAAAGCGACGTCGTGTTCGGCGTGACGCGCGACCTGATGGGCGATTACCGGCGCCACGACCACAGCGAGCCGCCATCGCCGGACGTCGCGGCACCCTGGTATACGCTGGACCACACCTTTGTGATGGAGCCAGGCGAGGCCAAGCGCCCGGTGCCGCCGATCAAATAGGGCAGTTCCGATGGCAGCCGGCACGTGCGGCATCACTCGATATGGATTCCGGCGTCCTTGGCCACCCGCCGCCACCGCGGGATTTCCCCGCGGATCAGCGAAGCGAGCGTCGCTGGCGGCCCGCCGATCGCTTCCCCGCCGATTGAAGCAAAGCGTTGCTGCATCTCCGGTTCGTGGACGATGCGGTCGAGTTCGGTATTGAGCCGGTTTATCACCGCCGCGGGCGTGCCTGCCGGCGCCAGGACCGCATACCACGACACCGCAGAATAACCGGGCAACGTCTCGGCGATCGTTGGCAGCTCGGGGGCGGCCGGAGCTGGATGGCGGCCGGTAACCGCAAGAGCCCGCAATTTCCCTTCCTGTATCAACGGCACCGCGCTGATCAGCGGCGCCATCATCATTTCCGCATCGCCTTTGACCACCGCATGCAGCGCGTCCGCTCCGCCTTCATAGGCGATCGGCGCAGCCGCGATCCCGGCGGTGGTCTTGAACAGCTCAAAGGCCATTTGGCTGGGCCCCCCGAGCCCGCCCGCGGCATAGGTCAACTTTCCGGGATAACGTTTGGCGTAGCCGATCAGCTCTTCCACCGACTCGACGGGCAGTGACGGGTTGACGACGAGGACATATTGGGTGGTGACCAACAGCGAAACCGGAGCGAACGCCTTGTCGGTATCGAAAGGGAGCGAGTTGTAAGTGGCCGGATGAATCACGTGCGAACTGGTGGCCAACAACAAGGTGTAGCCGTCGGGCGTGGCTCTGGCGACGTCATCGCTGCCGACGATTCCGTCGACGCCGCTGCGGTTCTCGACGACGACCTTCTGCCCGAGGCGTTCGCCGAGCGGCGGTGCGACAATCTCGGCAACGACACTGGCCGGCCCACCCGGCGGAAACGGTACGATCAGGTGGATCGGCCGGTCGGGATAGGCGTCTGCCCGGGCGCCGCCCAGCCCGAGCACAGCCAGCACCAAGCACAGCCGAAACAGCACTTCAGAGCGAAAAGGCATAAAGGCGGCCATCAGCGCCGACATAGAGCCGATCGCCGGCCGCCAGCAAGGTCTGGAAGTGTCGCAGTCCGCTCATCGCCTCGCCAGGTCCGCCGCCGGTGAACAGCGGCTCGCCGGTATCACCCCGATAGCCGTGCAGCCGCTCGTCGCCTTCCGCGCCGAGGATCCAGACGATCGGGTTCGAGCGGCCGTCGGTCGTCGTCACGATTGGCGCCCCGGCGCCGCTAGAGGCGCCACACCAGGCGGTGCTTAGCGAGGGCGGCGAACCGGCGCGAATCAGGAGGGCGGTGAGATCATCGTCGCGGCGCGAGGCCGGGCAATGCGCTCCTCCGCCCTGGAATGCGACGAGCATGCCGTCGGCGGCGGGATAGGCCGCCGGCGCGGTGCGGATCGCGCGCGTCGACACGGTTTCCGAAACGAGGCCGCCGCCGATGCCACCGAGATTATTGCGATTGAGAATATAGGCATGCGCGTCCTTGCCGAGGGCGAGGACGAGCGGCTGCGGGCCGCCGGGCGAGGGCACGTCGAGGGGCATCGGATTGGTGCTCCCGAGGTCGGCATCGCGCTCGTCGAGCGCGTGCCAGTTCGAAGCCGCGAAAAAGTCCTGCGGCTGGTCGTTGCGGGTCAGGTCTGGCGTCAGACGGAAAACCGCCTCACCATCGGCCCAGGCCGTCGTACCAAATGTATTGCCGGTGGCAACGAACAGCGAGCGGCCGTCGCTGCTGATGCCACCCGGCGCCCAGATGCCGCCGCCGCGGCCGCGCGTGGACCAGGCGACGACATCACGAGGGTCATTCAGGCGAACGCCGACGACCCAGCCGCGATAGTCCCCGCAATCGCCGAAATGCCCGCCATAGGGCACATAGAGGCGGCCGGCGAGGATGGCGAGCGCGCTGCGCTGGCCCTGAACGCGCGTGTCGAAACGCCGGCCCCTCGCGGTGAGCGCTTCGGCGACATCGACGGGCCAGCCCGGCTGCACTGAACCATCCCTGAGCGACAGCGCGAAAATCCGGTGGTGCGCACCGGAGGCTTCGCCAACCATCCCGGCCACGTAGAGGGTCTGCGTTGCGGCGTCGATAACCGGGGTGCCGGTGATCCCCAGCGGGTCGATGTTGCCGCAGGGCTGCGTCGAGAGCGGCACCGGCCGGCCCAAGGACCGCGTCCAGATTTCGCTGCCCGACCGCGCATCAAAGGCATGGACGCCATCATCTTCGGTCGCGACAACGAGCATCGCCGCAGACGATCCCGGCGGCTGCCAATAGAGCGGCTGAGCATAGAGATGACCGGCAAAGCGCGGCTGGAAGCCGGGGTCGATGTGCAATGAGCGGGCGCGCTCCCAGGTCATCGATGGCGCGATAAAATTGCCGGTACGCGCGACATCGTTGTGGTAGGCGAGGACGGATTGCGCGGGGCAAGCTCCGGCCATTGTCAGCAGGGCCAACGCGACCGCCAACCACGCGACCAATCGCCGTGAGACACGTGCCCTCATCTTTGAATCTTGTCCTCTCATCCTGCTACTAACGCGCGAGCCTTCCGATAACTCCGACCGTAAGCGGAGCACGCCCGCCTGCTTTTGCAGGGAATCTACAGGCGTTAACTTTTCCCGCGAGGGTCCCAAAATTATCGTCGTAACTTATGGTTGTGTTGTCATTGCGAGGAGCGGAGCGACGAAGCAATCTTGATCAGCTGGCGCGATCCGCACGAGATTGCTTCGCTTCGCTCGCAATGACGGGCATGCCTAATGGAACCACCTTCAAATTTCCTTGATCGTAGAGTGGAGCACGATTGTGGCAAAATTAGTGTTGCTATGAATGCAATAACGGGACTCGGCGCCTCGATTACGACGCCGCCGGCATCTACTTCGCCTTCTGTCCGGGATGGTCAACCCATTCGAGGCGCCGGCCCCGCCCATGTAGATTTGGCGCCTAGTGTCCTGGTTCCGAAGTTCGCGGGATCAAACATCTCGCCGTCCCGGCAAAAGCCGGGACCCACCCCAGCCGTGGATACCGGCTTTCGCCGGTAATGCGGGGGGAAGAGGGGTGCGCTTCAGATCGAGTGAGTTTCTCGATCAGGACACTGGCTTCAATCGGTATCAGTGTCCGAGTCTTCTGGCGACCGGATCTCGACGCGCACGATCTGGCCAGCTCCCGGTGTGCCTGAGGCGCCGAAGTTTGACAGATAGAGAGCACCGTCGGGTCCAAAGACCATGTTGCCGGCGGGAAGGGACAGACCTGTTAGGATGTCCTCGATCTGATCATCCTTTAACAGGACCAGCTTGCCGGTGCCTGGCGTCGGTCTCCCCGGCACGGTCGAGAGTTCCAGCACATAGAGGTGGTCGCCGCGGTCGAGCGCCATTCCGGTTATCGCCGTGAAGCCCGGTACCTCGTCGATGATCCGCCCGCGCTTGGTGACGTCGAGGATCTTCGCCGTCCCGGGCACGATCGGAAAGGTGTTGAGGTTGCCGATGCGGAATACCCCGTCGAACACGACCGCGGTCGGCACGATGTGCCCCTGCGATGCCGAAATGTCGAGGAGCTGGTGAATTTTGCCGGTTTCCGGGTTGATCTCGAGCAGACGGCCCTGGTTCGGCTCGATGGCGTAGAGCTTGTCATGCACGGCAATCATGCTGAAAAGCGTTCCGTCGGGTTCGAAATCCGCGGGATTTGGGTGCGCCACTGGATGCGCCGCAAAGAACGCGCTGAGATCCGCCACCAGCTTCCATGTGCCGTTGCGCCGATTGACACGGATCACACTGGCAGGAAAATCGGGATTTCCGTGCGAGCAGCCGCCGCCCGCGATTAGCGCATACAGCTCATCGCCAATAAACGCGATATCCGCGACACCCTCATTTCCTCCGGCACCGGTAGTCGCCGAGGGCAGCCCCTCAGCGACAGTGATCCGCATACCATTCGGTCCGATTTTCGATATTCGCGCAGTCCTGCCGCCGAAGTATGGACCAGGCGGGGTGGGCACCTGCGGGCATTGGCCGATAGTGGATTTCGTTCCGCCAAGCCCCGCTTCGGCCACGTAAAGATCGCCGTCCGGCCCGAATTTGAGCCCGCGCGGGCCGTTCAAGCCAGTGGCAAACACCGAAACGCCATCGGCCGCCAGTGCGTCAAAGCTGCCGATGGCGCCGATGCAGATCCCGACCAGCGAGGCGGCGGCAATCAATTGCACATGACTCATTTCGGTGTCCTCCCCAGTGACGAACAGTGACGAACGGACCCAGCGCAATTTCGCGGCGCGGTTTAGGAGCGCCCGAACCCGCTGGAATTCGGCGGGATCGTTCTCCGACGGTCGATCTACCCGGGTCCGGCGCGCGGAGGCTATGAAGGCGGCGCTAAATCTTGCTAATTGTTGCTAATCGGCCCTAAACTTCGGCTTACAGGGCTCACGGAGAAATTGCCGGAAACGAGCAGCGAGATGCCCGGGTCGGGCGATACTCTGCTTTTCGAAGGCTTCCGCCTCGACTGCGGTGGCCTGTTCCGGCTCGATCACGCCGGCAACCCCATTCCGGTTCCGCTCGGTTCGCGCGCGCTCGATTTGCTCGGAGTGCTGGCGGGCCGCCAGGGGGAGCTGATCTCGAAAGACGAGATCATGGTCGCCGTCTGGCCGCGGACCGTGGTCGAGGAGAACAATCTGACGGTGCAGATCGCCGCTCTGCGCCGCATCCTCGACGCCGAGCGCGCACAGGGCAGCTGCATCCAGAACGTACCTGGGCGCGGTTACCGCTTCATCCCGCGGGTGACTTGTCTCGAGTGCGCGGACCCGATGGCCGCTTCATTGCTTAAGAAGGGCGGCAATGGATACACCGTTTTCCGACAACAGTATGGTCCCGCTGGTGACGGCCAGGACCGCGTTTCTACTGCACCACGTCTGTCGATCGTCGTACTGCCCTTTAGTAATTTTAGTGATGATCGCGAGCAGCAATATTTCGCCGACGGCATCACGGAGGATCTAACGAGCGATCTGTCGCGGATCGCGGACAGCTTTGTGATCTCGCGCAATACCGCGTTCACCTATCGCGACAAGCGCGTGGACACGAAGCAAATCGGCCGTGAGCTGGGGGTGCGCTATGTGCTGGAGGGAAGCGTCCGGCGGTCGGGCAACCAGGTCCGCGTGAGTGCGCAGCTGATCGATGCCACGACTGACGCACATCTGTGGACAGAGCGATTCGACCGCTACATCGGCGATCTGTTCGCCTTACAGAATGAAATCACGAGCCGGATTGCAATCTCGCTCAACCTTGAGCTCGTTCTCGCGGAAGCCGCGCGCCCAATCGATAACCCCGGCGCGTTCGACTACGTTATCCGGGGACGCGCCGCGCTCGCCAGAGGGCCGACGAGGGCCAACGACTCGGAGGCCATCAACCTTTTTGAGCGGGCGCTGGAGCTCGATCCGCGCTCGGTTGAGGCAAAAAGTCTGTTGGCGACGGCACTCGCAACTCGCGTGCTCAACCATATGACCGAGACGGCCGAGACCGACCTGATACGCGTGGAACGATTGGTTGCAGAGGCCTCGAAGGTGTCACCGCCGAGCTCGCTCTCGTATTACGCCAAAGGCCAGTTGCTGCGCGCTCGGAGCCGACATGAGGAAGCAATCCTTGAATATGAAACGGTGTTGGGGCTCGATCGCAACTGTGTCGCCGCTTTGGTCGCTCTCGGTGAATGCAAGTTGTACATCGGCTGTATAGAGCAGATAATCCCTCTCGAGGAGCAAGCGATTCGGCTTAGTCCTCGGGACCCTCTGATCGCGGTCTGGAATTGGTGGATCGGGCTGGCACATCTGCTCCAATCGCGCGTGTGTGAAGCGATCCCCTGGTTTGAGAGAGCCTGCCGCGCCAACCCGGAATTACCTTACGTTCATTCTCATCTTGCTGCTGCCTACGGTCTCATAGGGGACCGCCAACGCGCGGCTGCTGAGCTGGCCGAAGCGCGGAGGCTCCGTAGTGGCCGGTATTCAAGTATCAGCAAACTGAAAGCCACCATGGATGTCCGCGTGCTGCCGAAAGTTCGCGCTCTTTACGACGCTACTTTTTTCGCCGGCCTGCGCAAGGCAGGCGTGCCGGAGGAATGAGCGCGATCCATCTCCGGCGCACTTTGGTCACGCTCAGATCTGAATTGCCCGGCCCCTCTGACCTGGGATCACGTCACCGATGGCGTCTCATCCGCGCTGCTCGGGCAGCCCTCATCGAGCGCCACAGCGCCTCCCACGCCCCAGTGTTGTGTAACGCACCCTGTTCTGAGCATTGGCATGACCGAGCCAATCTTGCATCACGCGCACGTTCTCCCGACGGTCGGCCATATAGACTTCGGGAGAGAGCATCGCATAAAGGCGACGAACGAAACTCCCGCGACGGCAGCGCCGCCCGGCGCAAAGGCATCTCTGCGGTGGGGTGAGCGTCGCGGCCCGGCCGTTCCCGCGCAAATTTCTGAAAACGGTGAGGCAGGTAGGGCAGCCCCTTGATATTGCTAGGACATTTTATCGACGAGGTAGGACACCCTGCCCTGATCTGCCCTACCTCAGGTAGGACAACCCCATCCTACAACATCATCCCCGGCCGTAGTAGCCGACTGGAACAATCCAATACGGGTGATAGGCGGTATCTGCCGGTCTCGGCGCCTCGACCGCGCTAGGGCCATAGGGCGCGTAGCAAGCAGCAAGGCTCAGGAGGAGAAGTAGGGGCCAAGATTGTCTTAGGAGGCGCATCGATCTTCACCAGCATGGGCGTTCGCCAATATGTTGATATTAGACCCGATACTCTTATCCGTCAACGAGAACTGGTCGCACGGAAGATCCGCGAGGTTGCTCGGCATACCCCGTTACGGTTCACCCGGAGGGAGTTGGTGCGGCTCGCCGTGAGGTCTCGACCGCTGCGGCGGTCATCTCGACCAGCGAAACCGCTCTCCGTAACCCTTCGCTCCGGCGCAGTCGCGACCCCATATCGAGGGTCATGACATTGAGCTATCGGAGCAGAGAGGGGAGGGAAGATGGCCGGCGAAGCTCTCGATGCGAACGCGGCGCAGCGCCGCTATTGGAACACGGTCGCCGGGCCGCGTTGGGTCGCCTCGCCCGGGTTCAGGGAACGGCGCAACCAGGAAAGCCTCGCGTTGTTGCTGGCGCGGCTGGGTCTCAACGGCGGCGAGAGTGTGCTCGAAATCGGCTGCGGCACCGGCGCGCTGACCTTGCCGCTCGCCGCCGCGGTCGGCGCGCACGGCCGCGTCGTTGCGGTCGACATCTCCGAGCCGATGCTGGGGGCCGCGCGCCAGAAGGTCGCCGAACGCGGACTGAGCAATGTCACCCTGCTGTCCGGGGACGCGCAGGTGTTCGCGTTCGAGCCGGCCGCTTTCGATCTCGCGACCTCGCGCATGGGGGTCATGTTCTTCGCCGATCCGGCGGCGGCGTTCCGCAACATCGCCGGCGCGCTGAAGCCCGGCGGACGGCTCGTTTTCGCCTGCTGGGCGCCGCTCGCGGAGAACCGGCACTGGCTGATTTCCTACGACATTGCGGTGCGCCATTTGGGGCCGCCGGCGCCACGGTCCAGCGAGGAGCCGGGCCCGCTGGCCTTCGGCGACCCCGACTATATCCGCCGGGTCCTCGCGGCGGCCGGATTTGCCGGGATCGCGGTCGAGCGGGCCCATCCGACGATTATCTGCGGCACCCCCGAGGAAGAGGCGCGCCAGGCGGTGGCGATGGGGCCGACGGCGCGGCTGCTCGAAGCCAAAAACCCCGACGAGGCGACTCGCCAAGTGATCGCCCGCGAAATCGAGGCGGCGTTCGCCGCCGAAGCCAGGTCGGGCCCGATCCGGCTACCGGGGACGATCTTTCTGGTTGCCGCCCGGCGGCAGTGACCGCAAATAATCTCCCGGGCGATTCGCCGGCCGAACTCTCGCGCGCAGCCGAATAGCCCGATGTAATCGGCCGGGACCGCCCCCGGTCAGCTTCGCAGCGCACGGCCATCGACGGCTCTTTCCGGGGCAAGGCCGCAGCGTCCCCCAGCGTCCCGGGCAATCCAACCCAAAACAACTTGCCTGGTTCCGGCGCCGCTAAGGCATACTTCTCAAGGTTTTGGGGGACCACAGAACAAAACCGAATGATGCGGGATTCGCTACGGCGCTGTCTGCGGTCGATATTGCGGCTGCTGCCCTTTCTCCTTTTGGCCGCTTGCGCCCAGCAGCAGGCCGGATACGGCCCGCACGGACGCATGGAAATCGGTGCGGACGGGTGGAAGGTGCCAGGGCGCTACTATCCGCCGCCGGGGCCGCCGGAAGATCCATGGGGGCCCTATGTCCGCGAGGCCGCCACGCGATACGGCGTGCCCGGGCACTGGGTGCGGGCGGTGATGCATCAGGAATCGGGCGGTGAGCAACAGGCCACCTCGCCGGTCGGGGCTATGGGACTGATGCAGGTGATGCCCGCCACCTATGAGGAGCTGCGGGTGCGTTACCAGCTCGGCGACGATCCGTATGAACCGCGCAACAACATCCTGGCGGGTACGGCCTACATTCGAGAAATGTACG
>Ga0306920_100004791_pt1 | contig 17385 bp, 19 predicted proteins | sample flu12Cox44000170_FD_204666 | JGI IMG/M metagenome (GOLD analysis project Ga0306920, IMG submission 204666) | Lab enrichment of tropical soil microbial communities from Luquillo Experimental Forest, Puerto Rico - flux4day.12C.oxic.44.000.170 (v2)... | ecosystem: Environmental > Terrestrial >... | reverse complement strand
CGACCCAGAACTTGAGACGGATGGACGTGGTGGAGCTACAATGACCTCGCCCCGAGGGGCGGATTTACTCACTAACGGAAAACGCCAGCTCTCCATTTCAGGCTGAACCAACACAGCGCTAAGGCGCGCCTAGCTCAGGGCAGGACACTTTCCGCTCCCTAAAAGACCAGTGCGCTCACTAGTACCGCTGCCATTTGCCGAGCGCATTCCTTGCTTATCGACACTCGTGTTGTCTATTCTTTCCGGATTGAAACGCTGCCCGCCGCCGCGGGCGGTCAATGGTGCAAATTCCATAGCGCCGCGCCAAGAGCCCAATGGATACGATTGGGAATCGAGAGCGAAATAATTAGAGCCTGCCATCCTCTCCATTCTTCGGCACAGTTACTCACGCTCCAGTCTATTTTTAGCTCCTGGACTTGATGCAATCTGCGATGACCATCACGGGTGACGCGTAATCTGCTTAGAGTCGTTTGTATACCCTGGCGAGCCAGGAGCGCAGAAATCGCGATGCTCGGTAAAACAAGCATAAGAAGGAGACTTCGTCCCTCGGCGTGCACGGTGGGGGCCTCGGGCGGCGCGCTCATCGTCACGTGCCGCCTGCAAGTTGTTCCACAGCAACGACTCGGCTCGTGATTCCAGCTAGCGTAGCACGATGATCAAGAGGTGTGCCCAATGCGGATCGGCCGAAGTTGAGGAATTGAGCGCGGAAATCTCAATCGCGTGTGAGGACCATTCCGGTTTACACGCCCGCGACCGTGAGACTCTGCTCCGAATGCGGATTTGCCGAGTGCTCATTTCCTGAAACGGTTTTGGCCCAATTGTGACAAGGATGTAGGTCCCGAGGCGCGTTCACGAGAATGCTGAATGAATACAAAGTGGAGATCGACATTTTGGTCGATGATAAAGACGAGCAGTGGGTCATCGGGTTTGCTCGCAGAGCCTATTCTCAGGGCGGCGGAGCGAGGGGCCGACTTGAGGGCGACGCGGGACGGCCAAAAGAAATGCGAGATATCTCAGCTGAAGTTGGGGATATTCGGGCAGCGCTGATGGAGTTAGCCGAAAGGAATCCCCTTCTACAGCAGGTGGGGCTCAAAATTGTGGGGATCGCCGTCGGGCCGCGGGCTCCCAGTTCCCGGAATCACCGTTGCGCGCCGGGCCAGTCCCCCCGCCACGCGTGTGGATCCCAGGAGTTGCTCGAGCCGGCCGCGATCCTCGGTCGACAACTGAAACTCTTTTTTGGCAGTGAACATGAACCCATATACCATACACAGGTCTGGGCGGAAGGACACCTGCAATGAAAAGAACTTTCTTCTGGCTCGCCGTGCTGCTATTCGCTGGCATGGCGCCAGTGGCGATGGCGCAGTATGCTGGAAAGCCATTAAAGCTGCTGATGGATCAGCAATCCACCGTCGATCCAGTCGGAATTCTAAAGCATCTGGGTCAGAAGTGCCCGAACGTTACGCTCACCACCAACGAAGACCAATCGGACTATATGTTGTCCGCATGGGGCTGGTCCGGCAACTATCGGTTCATGATCTCCGCCAAAAACGGCGAAAAGATTTTCGCCACCGAGACGGTTTACCTCAGCAACGCGGTAAAGGACGTTTGTAATTTCCTAAATAGGCAGCCGCGACAGCATTCTCATACGCAACATTAGAAGTACCACGACATAAAATCACGCCGACAGTTCGTCGAATTCTGAAGCGATTAACTTCGCAAGTGAATCCACAGACGGTTATGTGGGGCATAGCGTTTTCAGCCGAGTCGCAAACACACCTTACCTTAGTATCCATCGCACGCGATATCTGAGGTGACGTGCTCCCTCTTTTCTCGCTTTAGATGATTTCTGCTTTTGCAAACAATCCTGTGCGTTTCCTTCTTCCCCGCCGCCGAGATGATACTGATAGACGCTGTCAATTTTGACAGATATAGCGGCCAGGACTGTGCACCACAGTAGAAACCTGGTCTTTTTGCGACCTATGAAGGCAAATTGAAAAATGAGGTGCTTGAGAATGAAGGGAAAAGTTTTCGTTTCTTTAGCGTATCTGCTGTTCTTTGGAACTGCCGTGTTTGCGCAGGGGTTTCCCAGGGTCGAGATTCCACTCAATTATTCCTATATGCGCTTTAATCCCGAGAACAGTAACACGGTGAGCTCATTTTCGTTGAACGGCGGGGGAGGAGGAATGGCAGTCTATATCAGTCATTGGATCGGAATTGAGGCGGATTTCGAAGGGTATGCCAGCACCACACAAACCTTTCACTTCTCAGGAAGTGTCCCGCTTTGCCCCTTAGGATGCACGGTCACTGCTAGTGGCGACCTCTTCACCTACAACGTGGGCCCGATATTTAAGTTTCGAGCGGAACGTTTCGAGCCGTTCATAGAGACGATGTTCGGCGGAGCCCATTCGAACGTTTATGGCAACATAAAAAAGGCTTGCACGCTTGGCTGCCAAACAGTAGCAACGCCAAGCAACAACGCCTTTGACTTCATCCTAGGAGGTGGCATTGACATTCCTGTCGGCCATTCCATCGCCATCCGGCCAGTGCAACTTGATTATGTGCTGACTCGTTTCGACAGCGCGTTCACTAACAGCAATCAGAACCAGAGCAATTTACGCTATCAGGCGGGCGTCGTTTTTCGCTTCTAAAGATCGGAAGTAGTTATTTGTCAATGTCCCGTCCACCCGCAACGCTGTTGCGCCTCTCCTCAGTTGCCCGAGAGCAATCACTGAGGGCCGTACTAGCGCTGACGCGTAGACTCACTGATTTGTTGCCTTTGCCTTCGACGGGGTGGCCCGAATCAGGATGCCGGCGCTATGCGAGCTCCATTACTTGTTTGCTTCTTGTATTGGCTGGTTTGCCGTTGGCTCAGAGTTCGAGGGATTTGTGTTGTCGTCCGCGACTGGTGTCCAAGAACTGTCCGGATTGAACCGCTCGGTCTTTGCAAATTCATCCAGAGTGCCTGGTCCAAGGTCCTTCTCGTAGACAACGCCGTCCTGGCTGACCATGAAACTTTTGATCCCCGTTTCGCCGTACTCAGCCGGTGCAGCTATGAGGGCGAAACCGCCGATCATCGCACCTTTTACTACGTAATCCATTTCCCCGAGAGGTGCTGCGGGACCCTGACCTTTCAGAATCTTGAAAAAATATCCGTGATAGGGTTCCGCATCAGGAGAGTAGCCTCGTTCAATTACCCGAGCAATCTTCTCACCGATAGGACCAGCCCAACTTCCATCGGGGTTCTGCCAAGCTAAACCATCTTGCTTGCCGGGAGCGCTGATGATGCGCTGAGCGTACTGATTTACGTCATAACCTTCGCGCGGCTTCAGTGCGTATTCGTACTGCGCCTCCACATAGCCGTGGCAGATGTCAATTGCATCCAGTTCGTTGCTACCGATGCGGCGATAGAGAAGTTCTTGCCTACCGGCTTTGGCATCGAAGGACCATTTGCCAGCCGACTTTACTAGTGGCACCGGAAACGGCCAATCCTCGTCGCCCACCAGGAGGAATGCTCGGTTGGCCGTCCTAGGATCTATGGAAATGCTCTGCTTTTCGCGCGCCTGTGCTGCGAAATCAAGGGCTCTCTGGCGGTCTTGCGAATATTCGCCCGAAAATATGATGTCATCACCGTCCACTCCGAAGATTTCCTGAAGAACAGGGACGTCAAACTTCCCAGCCGCAGCAATCAACGCGTCGGCAGCCTGCTGCGGCGTGTCAAACGCCTTGGCGTGGGCGGCGGCAGGAGCGGGTTTGGCAACACTCTCCTGTGCAGCTATAAGCTGCGGGGAAAGAAGAGCGCACGCCGCGGCACTTAGAACGCGGAGAAGCTTAACGGCACCTCGACTTGATTTCATAGAGAGCTCCCATGCCCCTCTTGCGGTGTAGCTCTTACCTGCGCCCACCGCCGCCTCGACCTCCACCTCCACCACGACTGAAACCTCCGCCACCACCTCGGGATCCCATGCTGGATGCTCCGCGGCTGCCGCTATCGCGCGCACTCGATCCGTTGTATCCGTTAGAGCCTCTGGACCCGCCTCCAAACGCGTCTCGGTTTCCTCCACCCCCACGCGAGAGGTCCTGGCTTCCTATTCGGTCCGCTCCTCCTCCGGTAGAAGACCGATTCCCGGCGCCGATTCCGCCACCCCCGCGATTGCTGACACCCGCTGCTCCGCCGGTTCGGTTGCCGAGGCCACCTCCGCCAGCCCGGTTGCTGGCCAGATTGCCACCCTGTCGACCGATCTGTTGGCGGGCTCCGGCCTGACGGTTAGCCAAGGAATCTCCGCGGGTTGTGCCTCCAAACCGGTCTGCGGTCGCACGATCCCGATATGGGGCACCGCCGCGATGTGCAGGGTTGTGCTGCCACCGATTGCCACCGTTCGCGATTGGGTTGGAGGGACGGTTACCACCGCCGAGGTTGCCGCGATTGCCGCCGCCCGCGATTGGGTTGGAGGGGCGGTTGCCGCCGCCAATGTTGGAGTTGCGGTTGAAATTGTTATTACGGTTGATGGTGATGTTATTGTTACCACCCCAGCCGCAGCCCCATCCCCAGCCTCCGCTCCAGAACGCTCCCATCATCACGCCAACGCCAAAGGAGATCGCCAGCCCCGCGGGGTAATACCACGCCGGCGGGTAGTAAATCGGCGGGTAGGGATACACCGGCGGACCGTACACGACGACCGGATCATAGGAAGGCACATACACGACCTGAGGATTGGCCTGTTGGACAACGATCACGGTCTTGTTCTCGACCACTTTGGTTTCCACTTTTTGTTGTTCGTTGGACTTCAGATTGCCCTTGTCCTGAGCCTTCTTGCGCATGCGCTGCACGGCATCCATGACATCGCTTTGCTGGGCCAGGAAGGCGTTTCCTAAATCCGTGGTCCACTGGATATCGTCTGTCAAACGCTTTACCAAATCGGGCAAGGCAGCCATGGCTTGCACGCTCGGGTCCCACGGCTGCTTCGCAACAGCATCAGCGAGAGCCTTGTCTTTCAAACCCGGATTTTTCTCCAGCCACTGCTTGAGTTGGAGCAATTCGAGGGGATACGTAGATGCCGCCAGAGTCTGAGCCAACACCGGATCCGGATAGAGGGCAATCGGTGCGACCAGTGAGTCTAGCTGGTCCGCTGGGATTTTCTGAGCTTGGTCTTCTGGTCTGGACGATGCGGAACCCCCGGAATATCCCAAGACGTTGCTGGGCAGAAGAACGATAGTACAGGCCACGGCCACGACGGATCGGAAGATTTGACCCGTAAGCGTTTGCCTCGGATTCATCTTCATCGCTTTCTCTGCTTTATAGATCACGGCGTAGCACGAGCGGTTTCGCAGCTGACGCTCCAAACTAGTAGCTTCACGCTAAGTTGTACGTGTGGCGGTTCACCACTGGCAGAAATGACAGTCAAATGAAGCGATCAACCTTCGCGGCGCAAACTAGACCCCGGACACAACCGGGAGGGCGCAGTGGTCACCTGCACATCCGCTAGTTCGTGCAAGGGGTGACAGCTCGGCGAGAGTCAGTTAATCCAACCCGCTCAATGCCGCCCTGAGCGATTGCAATTCGCCAGGCGGAATTACGAGTTCGGCGAAGCCACAGTCCAGGCAGGCCAAAATGCTCTGACAAACATATACCGGAAAAGCCCCCAGCCGTTTCAAATCAGCAAGGCTGGCCGTGATGTCCCCATCGAGCTTCTTAAGCCGTTCCGATCCGCATGCCTTACACGCGAGGCTCAGCGAACCCTCTCATGGAATGACGATTGATCTGGGAATTTTGAGCACGTCGCTTCCCCCGCGTTCAACGGACTGGCAAAACTGTCAGCAGCCGAGCTGCCACTTCTGAGTAAGCTACTAGGCTTGTTGACGGGTACCTCCAAGCGCGCATTTGCTGGGAGTGCGAATTGAACAAAGTGAGAGTACTTCTTGCGGATGACCACCCGCGCTTCCCGAGCACCTTCTCCCCTCAGAATTTGAAGTCGTGGGAAAGGTTGCCAATGGTCGATCCTTGGTCGAACAGACAATGAAATGACGCCCGATGTTGTCATCACAGACATCTCCATGCCTGATCTGAACGGTATTGAGGCTGCTGATCAACTGAAAGCATCGGCATGTAAATCGCGGATTGTATTCCTGACCGTTCATAGCGATTCTGACTTTGTGCGCAGATGTCTCGCTGCAGTGCCCATGGCTATGTTGTGAAATCCCGAATCGGCGGGGAGCTCCCTCCCGGCTATTCGCGAGGCCTTCGCTGGACATGTCTTTGTTTCTCGTGGCCATCAGCGCTCGTGAGAGTTGGGCCATTCCCCATGAGGATCGAACGTATGACACGGCGTAGCCCCGCGAACACGCTTCGATCTGTTTTCGTCACATGTGTGTAGTCTTCGTTTTGTGCCCATTTCCATTTCTACTCTGGCATTTAACGCGGCAGCATGAAGAAAGCCAATCTGTATTCCAAGGTTCTATTCGTCACGATGGCCGAGTTGGGAGAAATCTGAGAAGTCGGTAACGGTTATGACGGCACGAGACTACGCACGCTTCTGTAGAGTGAGTCTTCGTCGCTGTCCAATTGGATTCTCAGGTACGGCAGAGCCCAAACTTTAACGCCCAGCTGAGTTCCAAGGGAGAATGCCAGCCATGCACACTTTATTCACTCTTTCCGGTGTGGTCGCGCTCGTCACGCTGACTTCCCTTGAGATCGTGCTCGGCGTCGACAATATCATTTTCATTTCGATTCTCACGAGCAAGCTTCCCTTGGCTCAGCAAGGCCCGGCTCGGCGAACGGGACTCTTGGCCGCGATGGGTATGCGTATTCTGCTCTTGGTTTCCATTTTCTGGATCATCAAACTGACGGCGCCGTTTTTCTACGTTTGGGGACGCCCTATCTCCGGGCGCGACCTCATCTTGATTGGTGGTGGCCTGTTCCTGCTCGCCAAAGCGACAGTCGAAATTCACGAGCGTTTGGAGGGAGAAGAAGGTCGCAGCTCGGCGAGAGTGCGGCCTTCGTTTGCGGCGGTCATCGCTCAGATCCTTCTGCTGGATATCGTATTTTCGCTGGATTCAGTTATCACCGCCGTCGGCATGGCCGATGAAATCATCATCATGGTCACCGCCGTAATCGTGGCCGTGGGCGTGATGTTGTTTTCAGCGGGACCGATCAGCTCGTTCGTTAATCGCCACCCAACAGTGAAGGTGCTCGCGCTGTCGTTCTTACTGTTGATAGGAGTGTCCTTGGTCGGCGAGGGCCTCGCCATGCACATACCCAAGGGCTACATCTATTTTGCGATGGGCTTCTCAGTGCTTGTGGAATTGATCAACCTGCGCGTTCGGAGAATCACTGCACCTGTACACCTGCACGAGCCCTACGTCTGAGCGCTTTTCGATCTGTTCGCCGAGCATCAGATGGTTCCGACGTGACCGCGTTTCCCAAACCACGCAAGATCAGAGTCATAGTTAGAGGAGTTCGAACTGGCCCGATAGCCCGCCGCCGAGCATGTTGATCGCTGGCCACGCGAAGGCTGCCGATCGTAACTTCGTCACACGCGATCAGGCGGTTTGTGTTGCCCGATCACCAGGGTTTTCGCCCACGCGGCCTGCCACACGGTCATTGCTGGCCTTGTTGTGAGGACAACGGGGGCCCACTCACTCGCTTACCCAAGAGGTGAAAGCTCACGTCAACGTGGTCGGCAATCTTCATGAAGGGAATGCCCTTGTTCATCCCGTAGTCCTTGCGGTTGAAGACCATGGTTCCTTTAATCTGCCCTGAACCAGTTCCTTTGTCGGAAATGGCTAGAGTCAGCTTCTCGGGGTTTGACACTCCCCGGATGGTGAAGTTGCCGTCCACTTCGTATGTTTGATGGCCGGTCGGGACCATACGGGTCGATACAAATGTGATCTCCGGGAAATTCTGAACGTCGAAGAAGTCTTTGCTTTTCAATTTGCGGTTCTTCATCCCGCTTCCGGTGTCCACACTATCCGCCTGAATTTTGATGATAAGACTGCCAGTGGTTTCGTCAGGTGAGGTAAAGGTCAAGGAGGCATCCCACTTGTCAAATTTACCGGCGATGGAGACGGAGGCATCCACATGGAACCTAATCCAGCTTTGCACAGGAGTGACCAGGAAAACCGGAGCTTGCGCGCGACTCACCGAAACGAACAAGGCGAGCGGTGAAAGGCACAGGATCGCAAGCCACCAGCCAGTCTTGCGCCACCGGCGCTCATTGCTTTGGGTCATGAGGTCGTTTGTGGGGCAAAATGTCGCAGGTCCGAGAGAGGACCGGCCCGCCGACAGCTAAGCCCTTTTCATTCAATGTAGTTGCGTGCAAAGAGATCTCTCACGAGCGCGGACGTATTTGCAGCATAGCACAAAGGTTTTCGATCTATGAGCAGTCGCCCTGGCGATAAGAGAGATGCAGGTAGACCGTGATTTCTTCAGATCCTAGCTGCTTTGTCGGACGGGCTAACCGAGAGGAGAAAGCTCGGAGGCAATTCGGCCAACGCGCTAAGGGGTCTTACCGACTCGACCCGTAAGGTGGATCGACCCCGCTTCGAGAGAGGCCAGCAGTTGTCGGTCGGCGTAGAACACACCCGGGGCTTGTTCAGCGTTCGCCAATGGAATGGCGTTGGCCAGTTCCGGAGACTGGCGAAGACCTGATTGCCCAACCCGTTCGGTGCGCCGCGTTCGAGGGGAATGCGCCTCGCCGAGCGCGTCATGTTCGCTGAAAAGTTCGCCGAGCAAATCCGCTAAGTCCGGTCTCTCCGCGCGAAGTAGGACAAACCAGGCCGCGCGTTCCTCCGCATTAAGAGAGAGGTCTTTGTCCAAATAAGGGCTAATCTCCCTCTAGCGAACGGAGGTGAGCGTCAACACGGATGGTCAAGCCTCCAAATCGGAACGAATCGTGCGATGCAGATAGATGCGGGCCTTCTCCCATTGCCGCTGCGCGGTACGCTCAGAGATGGCCCTTAGCGCGGCGATTTCCGCAAACGTGAAGCCACAGAAGAACTTCAAATCGACGATTTCGGCGAGAAGGGGCTCAGCCTTGGCGAGTTCATCGAGGGCTTCGCTGACCTGAACAAGCTGGCGATCGTCAACCGCGCTCTCCGCCCCCGCTAGGGTCGTAATCTCAAATTGGCCACCCCGTTTCTGGGCCTGGCGGTTGCGCGCGTAGTCGATGATGAGTCCGCGCATGACCCGCGCGGCGTAGCCCATGAATCTGGCCCGGTCGGGGAACGATGCACCATCGCGCTCTGCGATGTCCAGATAGGCCTGATGCAGGAGTGTTGTTGCACTGAGCGTGACGTGAGCCGCGTGGCGGGCCAATTCACGCTGTGCTAGACGGTGTAGCTCACCATATAAAAGGCAGAAGAGCGATTCGGCGGCGGCCCGGTCTCCTCCATCGGCCGCGGAAAGCAAGCACGATACCGAGGAGGCCAAATCCCCTCCTGTTTCCTTCAGAGTAAAAAGTTTGCGCCGGAAGCATCTCGCATTTCGAAAAGCGAGTCAAGAACCCGTGGTCTCTAGGACCGGTAACCGGAGCCAATCTAATATCGCCTGGCCAAGTGGCTGCCTTGGCCCATACCGTCCCCGAGGAATTCAGAACTGGCCTACAGACCAACAGAACACGATTACCAACCATGGTGGATAGGCCACGGGTTGTGGCTAGCATGTGGAACGTGTAGCATGACCAACGCCGTGCCCTTTTCTGACCTTTTGCTTTCGAGACGTTTGGAGCGTGCAGAAGGGCATGCATGCGCTCAGCACGCAGAGGCTAGGCGCCGCGTAAACCCCGACAGTCGCGCCGAGTGGATTGAATGCGCCGGGGCATACGCGGTCTTCGACGGCCTCGACTCGCCTGTCACGCAGAGTTTCGGGCTGGGCGTATTCGAGCAGCTCAACCCAACTGCACTAGATGAGCTCGAGCGCTTCTTTCTCGACCGTGGGGCGCCGGTACTTCACGAGGTGAGCCCGCTCGCGGGGGTTGCTGCGTTAGACATGCTCTGTGCGCGCAACTACAGACCGGTCGAGATAAGCAACGTCCTCTATCGTCCGGTCGAGCAAGCCCCGGCTGAAAGCCGGGCCAATATAAGTGTGCGGATCATCGATCCGCAAGAAGCTCCGCTCTGGACTCAGATAAATGCAAGAGGCTGGGCATACGAACATCCGGAACTTCTGGATTTTCTGCTTCAACTCGGTGGCATCATAACGGCGCGCCGGGACACTCTGCTCTTTCTCGCTGAGCTTGATGGGAAGCCGGGCGCCGCGGCCACGCTCTGTTTGCATGAAGGAGTTGCGCTGTTCGGCGGCTCTGCCACAATTCCAGAGTTGCGGCGCTGCGGGTTGCAGACGGCGCTCCTGGACGAGCGTCTACGCTACGCCTTCGACAACGGGTGCGATCTGGCAATGATCGTGACTGAGCCGGGCGGCAAATCCCAGAGAAACGCTGAGCGCAATAGGTTTCAGATCGCCTACACCCGGACGAAGTGGCGGTTTAATAACTGAGTCGACCATGCCCGACGTACCGGGCGCTGACAGGTAAATCTGGAAGTTTTCCGAGCGAGACCAAGGAACGGTCAATCGGATGATTGGTTTGGACTCTCCGCTTGGGCCGATGCGTATTGTGACAGGAATTGACTGAGCCGAGCCCTGTCGCTCGGCTGCATTTGCACGAATTGGACTCCCATGCCCTTGCCGGGCTGAGAATCGCGCACAATGGCGCGGGCGCGGACCTCGCCAGCCTTCAGGTCGAAGAGCAACTCGATTACGGTTCCCAACGGCAGCGGGCTTAGGGTGTACAGAAACAGCCCACCCATACCGATGACCTCAGCACGAGAAACCCCGCGATGGCTGGCTGACTTCCAGCCAACCGACATCCCTCTCGGTGCCTTGTGCCGGGGATATTTCCTTTGGCCGTTCAGGGTTGATTGCACGGTCGTAGTCTAGTTTGAGCCTACCACGAATGGTTCCTATGGTACGCAGGCGTCAGGCCGGCCGGTGACGTTCCTATCAGTCCCAGAGCGTTATTTACGGCGCCGGGCCTTCGGTAACACCGCGCGACACGACACACAAGGGACACCCCGCAGAATACGCCAGACCGAAAAGTGGCCTGGGAAACCAACGGTTTCGCTGCCGGCCCACGTCTCGGCGCCGTAGGAAGCTATGAAGTCATCAGCCGGCAAACGGATCAAGGGACTCGATTCGATTGTCCAGGCGTTCTGAGCGCGGGCAGTCTATTGGTCAAGGCAAAACCAAACGCGCTAGAATGTCGCGTCCTTTCGGGCACTCTTGCTGAGGAGCTATGGGCATGCGTATGGCCGAAACAACGAAGCGAAGCGGCGGCGTGCGGGTTGGCCTGCTGGGAAGCATGGTCACCATGGCGATCGTTTCCTGGGCGACCGTGGGATCGACGCAAAACGTCTCCCCGCGCGATCCCGCCGAGCCACTAGAGGGCGCTCCGCAGATCAAAGTGCTCGCACGGCCGACCGGCGCGATTGAACGAGCCTCGATCGATGAGAAATCGATGCAGGAATTGATCCGTCAGTTGGTTGGCTGCGAAACGCGGCTCACGCTTTCCTCGTGGACGGACCCCCGTCGCGGGATTGGCTGCGCCAGGAATCGCGTCGCGTCGCGTTTGAATGAGATCGCTAAGGCCAGTGGCGGGAAGCTACAAGTGATCGTGGACAAATTTGAAGCAAGCGCCGAACGAACCGCCGGAAAAGCGGTGCCGCTCGAGAATGTGTATGCGGTTCTTCCCGGCTCGGAGCCGAAGTTTGCCAGAATGTTGTTCATCGTTTCCGGGCACATGGATTCGCGTCCGACCGACGTGATGGACCCAACTGCCGATGCACCCGGAGCCGATGACGACGGGTCCGGGACAGCGGTGAGTGTGGAGTGCGCGCGCTTGTTGAGCACGCTGGTGGCGAGCGCGCAAGCCTCGTTGCGGGCCACCGTGTTGTTTGCTGTGGTTTCCGGAGAGGAGCAGGGCGAGTTGGGGAGCGCCCGTATGCTGGAATGGACAAAGCAGCACGGGTATATCGTTGGGGGGATGTTGGATGACGATATAGTCGGTGCGGATACGGCGCCGGGCCGACCTCATCGCGTGCGGCTCTTCTCCGCCAGCGGTGATATCGAGGACTGCGACTCACCCTCACGGGAACTGGCGCGGGCCATCGAAGAAATCGACGGGCGGGACGCGATTCGGCTGATTTTTCGTGTTGATCGCTACGGCAGAGGAGGCGATCACTTCCCCTTCTTAAAGGCGGGATTGCCGGCGGTACGCTTCACCGAGCCGAGGGAAGATTACAATCATCAGCACCAGACGCCACGGACCGAGAATGGCGTCGAATATGGCGATTTCGAAAAGTATCTGGATTTCACCTTCATGGGCAATGTGGCACAGGATAACGCTGAGGTGTTACGGGAACTGGCGATGGCGCCGATGCCGCCGTCAAACGCCCGATTGAAGGGAGCAGTAACGCCAGACGCTAAGGTTTCCTGGAACGGGGAAGAAGATCCGGAACGTGCGGGCTTTGAGATTCTGTGGCGGGAAACGACCGATCCGCGATGGCAAGTCTACGACTTCACGACATCCGCGGGGGAAACGATTTTGAAGGGCGTGTCCACGGACAACCATTTCTTTGCCGTGCGCGCAGTGGGGAAAAATGGTGCGCGCTCGATCGCGGTTCCGGCCGAAATGAAGTAACTTGCCCTCAAGGACCTCTCAGCGAAGCTGCCTTGGTTAGCGGTGAGCAATGAGAAGTCCGGGCGCTTTGACCCCGCTTCGGTGCCCGCCGCCAACACCGTCCCGTTGTCATCAAGGGTGATGACGGAACCTCAAAGACGCAGTTTCCCTAGCGCTGGACGCCTCAATCAAAAAAAGCAGATTGGCAGAGTGTCAATTAACCATGGACGATCCTGCCTCCGGCATGAGGGTGTGTTGCCGAACCTCTTGATAACACGGACCATACCGTTTGTCGCACCGGCGAGGCCATCCAGAAGCCGAGCGATAAAACAGGATATCGACACGGCCACTGTTGGCCCTGAAAGCTGAATTTTGGTCGGAAGTCGGAGATTCTCGAACTCGAGACGATCAGGTGCGGGACTAGCCATGTGCTTCTCCTTCGAAAGGCTCAATAAGCAGCGGGCGCTGCGTACACGTGCGTTCCCACACTGTAGGGCGCCCGCTGCTGCATGGGGCTGGGTTGGGATCCCTTCAGCGCACGCATTCTCTTCCTGAGCGGCGAGAGGTTCAATGCAACGGAGGTCCTTTGTGGATAAAAGGTAGCTAAAGGAGTAAGGGATTGACGCTGCAGTGCTTAGCCCCTGCCACGGTGTGCTGTCTGAAGCCGAAGCAATCCGCCATTCAGAGGGCTATCGCCTATCTGCCAACCAAGGCTGCCGATGGCCGCGGTGATACCTTCTACGAGCTTGCCAGTAGCCGGCGGCTGTCTTCGCCCAGTTTGGCAGGGCGGGCTTCGCGCCCTCCTCACCCAGCCGCCAGTGCCAGGTCTACCTGGAAGGGAACGCGAACGTGAATAGTGGTTCCGACCATCGGCTTCGATTCAATGTTAATCGTGCCATCGACCAATCGAACTCGCTCCCGCATGCTGGTAAGACCTAGGCCGTGACCTCCCATGGCTGACTCAACGTCGAACCCTCTGCCTGGATCGCTCACGATGAGATCGACTTCATTCGACTGTTCCAGTTGCACGTCGATCTGTTTCACGCCACTGTGCTTGACGGCGTTGTGCAGAGCTTCCTGCAGAACTCGAAACAAGCAAAGCCCTACTTCGCATGGGAGGACGCTGGACACGTTATTTCTGAAGTCGATCTCTACAAACGCATATTGCCTGCGTGCGCCACGACGTGATCTGTGGGTTTTGACTGTGTTTGTTGCCTATGCCCCCATGGGTGTCAGGTTGTAACACCGCGCCAGATCGTTGATATTCGTACGCAAAGCAGCCCAGTAGCGCTCCGCCTGCGTTCCATAATTGCCCTTTACCATCACCTGATTAACACGGCGCGCGCTGTCCATGACCTGCTCCATTTGAACTTTCGTCTCCAGATAATTCGAAGTTGGATCGAACTTGCGTCGCAGGCGATTTGTGGAGCGGTTCAGGTCATCCATGCCGTCCTCGAGATCGTCTTTTGTTTGCTTGGCTTGATTCCTCCGAGCGTCTGTGTTCGCTGAGTTTGCGCTCTTTCGGCGGGTTGTGGCTCCGCTGCTCTGTGCTGAAGAGGCCCGGTTGCTGGCGTCTTCCCCGCGGTTTTCCAGATACTTCTGGAATTCGTCCACGCCGTCTTCCACTTTGCGGATGCGGTCGGCGACTTGAGCCTTCGTAAATGAATTAATCTGGGCCAGCGTGGTCATGGGAAGAATGACAGCGCAAAAGACTGCTGTTCGGCAAATTACGGTCAGCGTTGTTCTCTGCATATCGGACCTCCTCAAAAAGGTTGCTAAGTTACAAGACACCCCGTTCAAATCTCGAGCCACATCCTTACCCACGTCTACGCTCGCGGGAAGAACAGCAGAGTGTGCCCAGGCGCCATAAAGACTAGCTGACGCGCAAACCAGGCCAACTACGTTTTTTGACAGGTGGGGGGGTGCGGTCGCTCGTTTTGCGACCCAGTGGGAGTGTGCGTTAGAGCCGGGCGACTCTTCGAGGGAGTCGGTGCCCTCATCGACCGGGCCACCCAGGCCTAAGAGGTGCTTTGGGGTGTGGCAGGCTCGGACGAAGTCGCAACCCTTTTGTTGGCGAGGGGAGGAAGAAGCTGCAATCCCAGTTCCGGAATAGATCTCCTCTGTGCTTCGCTGCTGAGTAACTTCCCGGACGGAGCAAAAGAGTCTAGATCTCAAGAGTGTTTGTGCTCAACACTCTGCTGTTTGTTTCCGATGGGGTGCATTCTCGTTGAGCGACCGGTCCGCCGCGCTTGCAGCGGACCGGTACGCTTCACCTCCACGAGACTACGCAGTAGCGCGCTCGGCCACCTTCGCCTCGATTGCAGCTCGGATCAAACGCCGCGTTCGTTCTACGAACGCAAGCTTGTCGGCGAGACAAGTTTCCAGTAGCAAGCCGACGCCGTAATGCCCGGCAGCCTCAGCTGCGGCCGTCAGGGCCGTGTATTCGCCGATTCGAAAGTGCGCCAGGTGATTCAGTTTCATTAAAACGAAAATCCTCCTGGCAACCGGTGACTGTATCTCGGCAAGCTCCTTTCGGAAGTCTTCGAGAAAGGTTTCCTGAAGGCGTCCGCTGAAATTCACGGGCTGCTCGCCGATGATTCGGAAGCATTCATCCAAGGTGGCCAGCGTCTTGTTCGACACAAATGCTCGGGCGTCGAGGGCCCCCTTGATTTGTGGATCTTGAGCCAGCTGACCGAGCTCTTGGGGCGGCGCCGGTTGGACAAGCTGGCAAAACTAACAGTTCAGGATTTCGATGATCGATATCGGCCCTAACTGGCTGTTAAATTTGCCGTTCGGGGTGGTCGCCATCTAGAAAGCATATTCATTCAGCACGATGAACTTTCACAGTAGGTCCTCGCCAAGTTTAGGTTAGCCTGAAAAGAGTGAGTGAGCTGCTCGACCGATCGCACGCCGAGAGTCGCTATTGAGTTTTTTCTCGGGTTGAGCCAGCATTTTCGGGAACACTCTACGCGACCTGATCACCATATGCCAGCACTGGACTGGGCAGGAACGCACCTTAGAGCGGATCGGCGCGCTGGCCTTCGGTGAAGCAGTCCCGGGAATGATCGAAGAAGATGCAGAACACCACGCGTATTCAGACCACTCACGTGGGAAGTCTGCCGCGTCCCCGCAATCTCCTGGACTTGCTCAAAGCAAAGTTCTCCGGCGGCTCTTTCGAGGAAAAGACGTTTGATGCCCGACTCCGGCAGGCGGTGCTCGACGTTGTCCGCAAGCAGGTTCAATGCGGGATCGATATCGTCACAGACGGCGAATTTTCGAAGCCGGGCTTCTTTACCTACATCCAGGAGCGGCTGGCGGGCTTTGAAGCTCGTCCTGGCCGGACAATCTCGCTGTTCCCGAAGGAGACAGAGGCTTTTCCGGAGTACTATGCCGAATACTTCCAACAAGCGATGTTGGGCGGCACGATCGTCCCATTCGCACCCATTGTCTGCACAGGACCAGTGAAATATCGCGGAGAGTCAGCGCTGCTCCGCGACATCGAAAATGCCAAAAGCGCCGCAGCCACAATCGGGATTCCTTTAGGTCACATGTTCTTGCCCGCCACGGCGCCGTCCGGCGTGGGTGCGAATGAGTATTACAAAAGTGACGAAGAATATTTTCACGCCCTTGCGCAAGAGCTGAATAAGGAATATCGAGGCATTGTCGATGCCGGCTTGCTCGTTCAGGTCGATGATCCTTTCCTAGCCGATATTTTTGTCGATCCAGCTCTAGATGACACCCAAAGGGCGCGCCGCGCGGAAATTTACGTCGAGGCAACGAATAGAGCCCTTGAGGGCGTTGCCGCAGAGAGAGTGCGCTTTCACACGTGCTATGGCATCAATGAAGGTCCGCGGGTCTTCGAGGCCAACCTTCGAGACCTCATTCCATACGTGTTCAAGATTAACGCCGGTTTTTACAGCTTTGAAGCCGCAAATCCTCGTCACGAACACGAATATCACCTTTTCGAGGAAGTAAGAATTCCGGACGGCAAGGTCATCTGCCCGGGCGTCATCACCCATTCGAGCAACATCGTGGAACATCCGGAGTGGATTGCCGAACGCATTTTGCGTTTCGCCAATCGAGTCGGACGGGAAAACGTAATGGCGGGGGCGGATTGCGGTTTCTCTTCACAAGCGACCTATCGCACGGAAGTCCACGAGACTGTGGTTTGGGAGAAGTTCAAGGCTCTGCGTCAAGGGGCGGACCTTGCAAGCAAGACTCTCTGGCGGAATTAGGTGCCACGCGCACCCTCGACGATCGAGCGACACTCAGGGGTCGGGACCACGTGATTAGGGAATCGGTCGACGTCATCATTGTGGGTGGCGGTCCATTCGGTCTGATGTTAGCCAACGAACTAGGCCGGCGTCGAATAAACGCGGAGCTATTCGACGAGAAAGCCTCCACCGCATTCAATCCACAAGCAAACGCCACCCAAGCGCGCACGATGGAGCATTATCGCCGGCTTGGCTTTGCAAACGAGATCAGAGCTTTGGGGCTTCCGCCGGACTTTCCGACGGATATCGCCTATTACACGCGTTTCGCCAAGTACGAACTGGCGCGTTTTAGGTTGCCTTCGGCTCGAGAGGCTGAGCAGCGTGTAACGAACCTGTCGGGTTCATGGAGCACGCCAGAACTGCCACATCGCGTGTCGCAGAAGTTTGTCGAACGTGTACTCCGCCGGCATGCCGAATCTCTTCCTGGAATATCCGTACATTAT
>Ga0306920_100004790_pt1 | contig 17387 bp, 9 predicted proteins | sample flu12Cox44000170_FD_204666 | JGI IMG/M metagenome (GOLD analysis project Ga0306920, IMG submission 204666) | Lab enrichment of tropical soil microbial communities from Luquillo Experimental Forest, Puerto Rico - flux4day.12C.oxic.44.000.170 (v2)... | ecosystem: Environmental > Terrestrial >... | reverse complement strand
GAGCATTTCGAACGCGCTGTCGAGAACCGACGGCGCGAGGTGTGGAGAATCGCTGTTGACGGCGATGACGTGTCGCCGACCGGCGGCTGTAAAATGCCGAAAGACCGAGGTGAGTCCTGCCGCGAGACCATCGCCTTGCTGCGCCACGATCTCGACCGTATCACCGACGAGGGGCGCCAATTCATCGCGATCGAGCACCGGGCACATGACCGCGATGTTCACGTTCGTCAATGATTTTGCCAATCCGAGGGTGTCCTCCAAAAGACAACGATATAGCGCGGTCACGGCGGAGCAAGGAAGGTTCTGCATAAGGCGGGTTTTGACCGCGCCCGGCCTCGGAGCTTTCGCCATAACGACCAACATCCGGCTGGTCGGAGAAGAACGGACCGTGGTCTGGCTAGAGGATTCCATGAGAATTACGACCGGCGTCGCTCCGATAAACGAGATGTGTCCGCTCCTGGGCGTCGAAAATAATAACGCAGGATGAGGCTCAGGATAAACCAGGCCGCTCCGAGGGTCCCCTTGACCGTGCCGCTGATTTTGGACTTTCCAATGCGTGGGTAATAGCTTACCGGGACTTCGGCAATGCGGAATCCTGCGAGTGCGCCCTTCAAAATCATTTCGACGGCCCAACCGTAGGTCGCTTCTTCGAGGGCGAGAGCGTGCAGCACTTCCGCACGCGCGGCGCGAAACGGACCGAGGTCGCTCAGCTTCACGCCATACAAAAGCGTGATCAGGCTCGCAGCAAGGCGATTTCCGAACCATTGGTGCCACGGGAGAGCACCTCGATTGTTGTCACCGGCGAAGCGTGAACCGATGGCAATGTCAGCGCGCCCCTCGGTGATCGGCGCCAGAACCATGGGCAACTCCGAAGGGCGATCACTGTAATCTCCGTCGAGGAAAACGACCACGTCCGGATTTTCGGTCTTCGCAAGGCCAGTCAAACAGGCTCGGCCGTATCCTCGGCGAGGCTCCTCAATGACGCGCGCCCCTAGGCTCCGGGCGTGATCGGGTGTTCCGTCGGTCGAATTGCTGTCGACCACGATGACTTCCGTAACCAAGTGGGAAGGCAGATCGGCAAGCACGCGGCCAATGGCCTCCGCTTCGTTGCAGGTGGGAATGATGACCGACACTCTCACAGAGATGCGCTCGTCACCACCACGGGGAGAAGGGATTCCGCCGCGCCAACAACGCGTCGACGCCCCAAGCTCGACCGGCGCGACCCACCGCGAGCCCGAGCGATGCGAGCACGGGAACCAGTAGTTCCCAAATCCATGACGTGCCCCATTCCGAAATCCACAGGCTGCCAAGAAACAGAAAAGCCACAAATGCAGCCGGTCGAATCAGCAGACCAATAAGCAGCAGAATACCTAGAGAGATTTCGGTTAAGCCCTGCATGGGAGCGGCCATGGCTGCGTGGCTTGCCGCCAGAGCCATCACCGCCTTCCATATGGCCGGCGAGTGGCTGTTCTTGATGTAGTAATTGATCAGTCCGGCGTAACCGGCGGCCGTGTAAAGATTCTTCCCGAGATTCTCGAAGAAAACCGACACGAACATCGCACCGATGGTTACGCGAACCAGCGCCAGTCCGTTTGCTGCATGGGATGGACCGCCGATGCCGGCTGGTATGCTTTGAAGTTGCGCTACGTTAGTCGTCATCCTGAACCTCTGCACAGCAGATTCAACCCGCAACCGAAGGAAAATCCTAGACCGTCGGTCTCGCCTGTGCCAAATGGGATGCACCACGGAACGTTAAGTTACAACAATGTATACGTCTCGGAGTGACTGGTCATCCATTTTTTGCGTATGGAGTGGAGCAGCGTAATGTTGAGAACCAGCCGGGGAGCCGCGGGCCGACCGAACTTCGTCCGACGCTACGCAAAAAATCCTAACTCTTCCCGCTTTCCTGTGCATCTGTTCCTAGTTCACGTCATTCTCGATGCTACGAGGTCGCTCCCATGTGCCGCTCCTTGCCCTCCGGTACGACACTCCACGACATCAGGAAAGAAGCGAGAGACCTGCTCGATGCCTTGCTGCGGCGGGAAGATACTGCACTTAACCGCTATCGTTCGTTCGATCCCTTCGCAGGCAGGTTTGAAGCGAGACTCGACGAGGCACAGTACATCATAGCGCGTGAGTATGGCTACAGGAGCTGGCGAAGATTAGCGGAGCGAGTGAAAGGCGCCGGTAAAGCAACGACAATGCGCGCGCACTGAAGAGTGCGTTAGGTGAGCGAGTTATTTCGGGGTTGAAACATGATGAGTCGTAGCCGATCGTGTTTCGCAGCTGTAGACGATATTGCTACGTATGTATTAACTACCGAGGACGGGCGGGATTTACAATCTCCTAACATCTGCGGAGAAACGTCACGACAACGCAAAATCTGGCAATTGTAACAGTTGAATCCGCATAGAATTGCGTAATACTAGTATCTGTTGATTGCGTCAAAGTGCTGCACTGTCGTGCAGCCTTGCAGCAGCAGAATCTACAGTCTCTGCAAGTGGACGTGGATTCGTAGCGACAGAAATTCTTGGGCGGAGAATTCCTGACCTGCTGCAAGGCCGCTCGGCAGTGCCGTAACCCACCGAGGTATGTGCGCGTTTTTCGAGTGACGGCGCACGCTCCTGTCCAAGAATGCTTTCTTGATCAGGTTGAACCAATAGACGCGACTCCCACTGAATCAGCGATGGAGACGGAGTCAGATGGGATGAGTTCTGCATGTCGCCTCAGCGCCGCCTGACCAACCGATTCTCGTGAATGTTTTCGATGGAGAAGGCGCAATCACTCCACAACAAGTCCTTGCGCGTGAAAACTTCCGATAACAACATCCACGTGGTCGCCTTTTTTCACGTGGCGACCTTTATTGGAAAAGGCCATCCAGTAAACCTTGCCGGTTTCAGGCGTGCCGCTCTGTCGCAGTTGGCCGACCTTTTCGAGCGAAGGAACCACCAATTTTACGCCAGCTTGCGGATCGATCAGACTCGGCTCGAATTTTTTGTCATTAAGAATCTTGGCCTTCTTGGGATCCAGCACGCGATAGCTGAATCGGACGACTTCGCCGGATTCCGTCCATTTGACGCTAAGCGAGTCGAGGCCCCAGATGAGCTGGTAATAAGTCCCCGCGCGGCCTGCGAAGCGGTCGGGCTGATAGTGTACGGGGGCCCCGAACGACTTTGCGGCGCCAGCCCCAGGTTGCGCGTTACCCGATGCTGCCGGCGCTGCGGATTGCACTGCTGGCGGGCTCGAATTGGACTGCGCCATGGCCGGTAGAACTTGGAAGCAGCTACTCAAGAAAAAAGCGATCCATCCTATTTTCCTACTGAATCGGAATGTTGCGTACATCGGAAACACTCTCCTCGGTTACAACACAACGCTGCCCGCGGGGAACTCCCGCGAGCAGCGACTTACGATTTGATCTTTTGCCGCCCTATTGTCCTGTACCGGTGAGTGTTACGGGCGAACCGGTGACCGTGGCGCCGGTATAAGCGACGGTCAGAGTTCTGCTGAAAGAGGTCGCCGTTGGCGGCGTGAACACCACATTGTAGGTGCACGAAGCCCCTACGGCGAGCGTCGCACCACAAGTGCCGGGGCCTCCCTGGAAGAAACCCGCACGGGAGAACGGTTGAGGCGTGCCGCCACCGAAGGTGAACGTGCCACCCGCTAGCGCGATGTTACCGGTGTTGGTTACGGTTAAGGTTCTTGCAGCACTCGTCGTGCCCGTGGCCTGGTTAGCGAAAGCGAGCGGGTTCGGCGTAACGGTCGCGGTGCGCACCGCAGCTACACCTGTTCCGCTCAAGGAAACCGGTGAGCCGGTCACGGTGACGTTTGCGGTGATCGTAGCCGTCCCGGTCGCCGCTCCTGTCGCTGTCGGTGAGAACGCGATGTTAATGGTGCAAGTAGTCCCGCCAGCCAACGTAGCACCGCAGGTTCCTCCCGCGGTACCTGCGGGTCGCGAGAACGGAGCGGTCACCGCGACCGTGATGCCTGTGGCGGTGGCACCCCCTGAATTGCTCAAGGTAAGCGTCTGCGCAGCACTTGTCGACCCGACTACCTGGTTCCCGAATGGGAGCGCAGTCGGCGTAACGGCAAGGACCGCGGGGCCAGAGGCCTGGAACTCCACCGCTCCGGCATCAACCGCATTGTTTCCCTTTCTCAGGTTTCCGTAGAAGTCCAAGGAAGGAGCCGCGTTGTAGTTTGCCGTTGCGGTGCTGGGGATGAGATTGATGACCGAAGAACCTGCAGCAGGCCCGTAGTTTGACAACGGAGCGCCTGTTACCGGGTTCGCCATGGTCAGAGGGCCCCAGCTCATATTGATCCAGTTGTTGCCCTCATCCACGGTAGCGGCAGGTGTCAGGCTGAAGACCGGGTTGGGCACGGTGGCGTCGGAGATGCCCGGAGGCACCTGGTAGCCAGCGCTTTTCAACTCGGGCGGGATGCGCGAGCCGTTGCAATCCTGCAAAAGGAACCTGGGGTCGGCCCCCACATTGGCCCCCTTATTGGTCGTGCTGTAACCGGTCGTGTTGGTTATCACCGAATACGTCGGATTGAGCGTGACCGTCGAAGCGTGGTTGGTCGGACCCGTGTCGCCACGAACACCGATGTCCCAGTAGCTGACCGGTGAAACGCAGGCTCCTGTACCTCCGGTGATGATCGCACCGTTACCGTTCGGTGTCGTCAAGTCGGCGGACGGTTGGCTCGGCGCCGCCGTGGTCGTGGGTGTAAACGCATCATACAGCGTCACGATATTTTGCTGGTTCAGGGTTCCCCCGCCAAGGGCTCCCACCCCGATATAAAACGACCGGTTCTGCCAGAACACGTTGTTGTCGAGCAGCGGGTAGGAGTAGTTCCGGCATGTTCCGTTGATGATTGTTGTGCCGGCAAAATGGTTGAGCGGGCAGACTATGGCGGACGGCAGGTTGGCCTTAAGGATCGAACTGTTCTGAATGCTCACCAGACCAGCAGGCTGACCCGTAGACGTGGTCACACACGGGTTCGAAGGTGAGGGGTTTAGGTTATTGGGGCACGGTCCCTGGCTGCTCGCCAAGGGAGCCCCAATGGTGTTAAACAGAATGCCCGACGATGCTGTAGTGTCGTTGGAAGCGATGGTGTTGTTGATGATGTCGATGTTCAATGCATCGGTCAGGGAGATTCCAGCCCCATCCCAGCCGGCTACGTTATTTGTGATGATGTTGTTGGTGACGACCACATGGTTCCAAAACAGTGGAATCAAGGGGTTGCTAGTCACATCGGATCCGTTGAGATTCTGGAAGGCAATGCCACCGCCGCTACCGCTTTCGGCGGAGTTGCCCATAATCAGGTTGGCATTGATCGTGAGCTGTGGACCAACGCCATCGCTCGGCCCGACTGCGTTCGGAGCGACTTGACAATCCGTGTCGGCCGCTGCACTCGGGCAGACCGGATCGGCATCAGGAGCTCCCATGATGATCAACCCACCACCATTGGCCTGTATCGTCGGGTTGATGCTCTGGTTAAACAAGATCGAGTTGTGCTAGATATCCCCGTTGTAGCTGAAACCGAGGTGGCCAACTCCGCCGCCATCACCGGTGCTCAGGTTTCCACAAACCCAGTTGTACTGGAACTTGTAGAAGTCGGCGCCGACACAGAAGCTGATGCCACCAGCTCCCGCCGGGGTGGCGGAGAACAATTCGTCGCCCGTGGAGGAGTTGGACGTAATCGCATTGTGGTGTACGTTAACATTAAGGTTATGGCAATAAGGTAACTGGATGGGGAGGATGCTGGTTTGGCAAGAGCCAGGATCGGCATTCACTACCCCAAACCCACCAAGGTACGCCGGCGGGAATTCACCCTGACCGACGTTGATGCCGCCCGACAGGGTTCCCGAGTTGTTGTTCACGCGATTGTTGGCGATTTGCAGGTCATGTCCCCAGGCGTGGACGAAGATGCCGCCACCGCCCTGGGAGCTGTTGCGGATGCCTAGACCGTCAATGCTCGACGGGTTGCACAGGAAGTTGCTCGGGAACGGGTTAACCGCCGTGGCAGTGTTGGCTCCGCAACCTCTGGTCGCGTTGGTTGTGCCAAGCAACAGCTGGGTACCCACCGGGAAGGTATCGGCCACGAAGGGATTGGAAGGGAATCTCACGCCTTTGCCTAGGACGGTGATGGCCGCGCCTTCAAGAGCACCCATCAAAGTTGGCTCCTGCAACAGCTGAGCCAGGTTGCCATTGAGGGTCGCGTCCCATCCAACCACGGCTTCCAGCGGAAGGCGGTCCACTTGAGGATTGACGGCAGTGGCCCCGAAGCCTGTCCAGCCGGCTCCGCAGCTCTTCGACCAGGTGCTAGGCGTGCCGCTGAGTCCCAAGCCGAACAGACAATTGATTTGCGCCCGCCAGGGATTGAGCTTACCTGCCGGATGGGTATTACCGTCGAGGATACTCGAGGCGGCTCCGACACCCTGCAACCGAAGCGGCTTCCACATAATCAGTAGTTCGGAGTAGGTCCCGGGCGGAATGATGATCATGTCACCCGGACTGGCGGCGTTTATGGCAGACTGAATGGTCTGGCCGGCAGACAGAATCGTGGGTCGTTTGCCGCCGATGGTGACGGTGACCGCATCCACCGACTGCTTGCCGTTTCCGGCCGTGATGATCAGTTCACCGCACTGCGCGGTCGCGGTCGCGGCCAGATGTGAGTACTGAATCTGTTGCTGCAGCGGACACGCCGGAACTCCGGTCGGCGCGGTTACGCTGATTTGCGTATCGCTCCAGCTCGTCACCGGGGCAAGTATTCCACCGATGGTGACCGAACCAGTCCCCTGGGTGCCACCAAAGCCATAGTGACGCGTGATGGTTTTCTGGTTATACGGAGCTGTCGTGGCCGATGGCCCGGAGTAGGCATTGTTGGGAACCGTCTGGTTGCCGAGTGCATTTATCGTAAGTGTGTGACCGGCCGCACTCACCCAGGGTCCCGCGATGTCACTGCTAGTCACCGACGAGATTGCGGGCGTGGCGTCAGGATAAGCGCAGTCGGGGTTGTTGTAGCCGGCCCCGGCAAACGCAGAGGTCGGCGTGACCGGCGTGTCCATGTACTGGGTTTGCCCAGGCATGAACGGAATCTCGTAGCAGAAGTTGCTGTACTGAGGGTTGTACAGCGGGTCGGGGGTCGCCCCGGTGCCCGGATCGTTCATACAGGTAACCATCATGGTTGGGGCATAGCCCGTCGGGTTGGGGGGATTAACTTCCCAGGTCGAATACGTCAACCCGTTGTAAGCACCCCAGTGGTCGGCGTACACGCGCGAGATTTCGTTCCCGGCCCAGTCCTTGACCGAAACCGGCATGTCGGGAGGCGAGAACTTTTCGCCGAAGGTGGGGGCAAACGGATCGAATTCCGATGTGAAGTCGTCCGTGATGACCCCGGTGAAATGGGCTGCCGCATGTGCAGAAGTAAATACCCAGAATTTCGCAAGCGCAGAGGCCTGATCTGCGAGGGCCACTTCCTTGCGATCGCAGAGAGGCCGCATCGCGCCAGCAAATGGTGCCACTTCACCCGACTGCGGGAAGAGGCTGATGTAGTCGGGAACCTGGCGAAGCTGACCCACGCACGGCCAGAGTTGCTCCACGCTGCCAGTGTCGGACTCCGTACTCGGTAAGGTTGTCCTGCCCAGACCGACGGTCGGGTTCTGGGGGTTGTTGGCGTTGTAGGCGGCGCCGATTTCGGCCTGGTCCGGAAGAATGAAAATATTGCTCAATCCGCCGAATTGCTGGGTTGCCGGCGCAATGTAATTGTCGCCGATCAGGATGTTCTTGTCCTCTTCCTTCACCAGTTCATATCCCGGCGGCACAACCACTTCCACCACGTACTTGCCGGCAGGAAGCATGGGAGTGCCGAACCGGAAGGAATCGGTGGCGTCCGGGTCCGTTGCGCACTGCGCACAGTTGGTTCCGGTGGGTTTACCCGTGCTCGGATCCCGGCTGGTTACGCTCGGGAACTGGTACATGCCGTCGTACGGCGCAGGCTGCAACTGGTTCCAGTTGTGCATGCCGTCGTAGCACTTGAACTGCGAGTCATTGGGAAGCTGCGTCACGGCTCCGCCGCCGTGCTGAGAGTTGTAGAAGTCAAGATAGTTCGGTTGATCGAACAAAGAGAAGAAGAACAGATCCGCGTTCGTGCCCGTATCTCGACCCTGACCCGGGCAATTCATATTGGGTACGCTTGTACCGTCGGGAGCGGTGTGGAATCCCTGCGCCCAGGTGTCGAAGCTGCTGGTCACCGTGGTATCGAACAGGCTAAGAGAAACGGAGCCGTCGGGCGCCGTGTTCTCCTTGTAGAGGTTGATGGTGACGTTGGGCACGTCCGGTGTCCAGCTGGTGTGGATGAGCAGCGCGGGATCATCGAACGGCCGCGTTGAGGTGTAGATCACTTCGCCATGAATCCCGCCGTTCTCTCCCGCAATGTAGGGCCTTTTGCCGAATTCGAGGAACGAGTTTTGGCCGGAGAAACCCTGCCAGCCTTCGGTCACAACCCACGGCGGATCGACGCGGGCGGTGCTGTTGTAGACACCCGTCGCGCTCTTTGTGCCGGTGCAGTCCCCGTTCGCGCAGTAGATCGCGCCAGGCACGTGAAGATTGGCGGGCAGCGGGACGGCCTCGTACGAGTTCGCCATGTTCCCAGCGATAGTAGAGCTTCCGCACGGTGCGGTTGTGGAGGCGCACGTGCCGTCTGCCGGGCCGCCCGCGTCATACACCACGTGGGTTCCGGTGCTCTTGTAGCGCGTCGAATCGGTTTCGATTACGTACCAGCTGAACAATGGGAAGACTTCGTTGAAGCCCGCATTGCCGTCCAGGTCGGTGTTGTTGAAGTTGGAGTAGCTGCCATCGCGGAAGCGGATGTTGGTCGCCACCAATGCGAGTCCTTGCTCGCTGTCCTGGCGGACGCCGTCCCCGTTCGCGTCAAAGAACGTGCTGGTGTAAATGTTCGCCTGCCACTGGTTGGTGGCGATCTGGCCGAGATTAACCGTGGCCCCGCCCGCGAGACGGACCGGCGTGGAGAGTCCGTCGACCAACATATCGTTCCACTGGTCAAAGACGGTGATTCTCCAGTCGCCGTCGGGCAGACCCGACAGCGTAAAGGATCCGTCAGAAGCGCATTTGGTGAATGCGAAGTCCTGGCCGTCCGGATCGCCAAAGCTGACGTAGCACTGGGTGAATCCGAAACTGCTGTTGTCACCGCTGCTGTAGAGTCGCTCATCCGGTGTGCGGCTCATGCGTTCCGTGGTGACTGTGCCGGTGACGGAGTTGGTGCAGTTGGTGCCGGACAAGCCGAAGAGGGGGTCGCCGCCAGGGCTGCAGATAAGCGCTTTGCGATCGTTGATGATTTTCGGATTGGCGAAGCCGATCGAGACGTGGTATGAGGCCGGCCCATATTCCTGGAAGAAGCTCGGTTCACCGACGCGCAGGAATGAATCGTGGGCCTTCTGACCGTCGAGCGTATTGGTCTGTAGCCACTCTTCACCCCTTGCGATCCGGTCAGCGCCCGGCGTGGCTACCACGCCGTAGCGGCCCGGCATCATGTTGGCAACCACTGCTTGTCCTGCCAGTGGGGACTGTGTCACACCGTCCGACTCGTATTTCGGGCAAGTCACAATCATGCCTACAATGCCGACCTGGGTGGGATTGGTGCTCGCCTGTTTCGAAATGGGGCATGCATCCTTGCCAGTGGCCGGATCGATGGTCCCAGCGAGGCTGTTCGACAAGGGCATGTTGAACATGTCATAGGTCATCTGCCCGGTGGCATCGCCTGTACCGCCGGCATCGTCAAAGAGAGTAATCTCAAAGCCGCCGAGGCCCGGCTCTTGGACTCCAAGTTGGTTGTCGGCGACCTGTCCGCCTGCGTCGTTCTCGCCGTTGAGTGGGAAGTCATCCTCAAACACAAACACCGAGAGTTTCGCCGACGGCAGCGGAGTGGGCTCGGTCAACAAGGTAACGGGCGCCCATGTAGGAGCGACAGGACACGTCGGCACCACCACCGACCCGGCCGATATCGCGGTCGGGGGGCATGCAAACGGAATCGGGGCGCCACCCATGCCGTGGCCCCCCTGTGCGTTTCCGGTGTTGAAGGGATTAGCGGCATCACCCGGAAGAACGGAGATGTAGTAGCGCTTCTTCGGATCAAGGTGAACCTGGCCGGGGAGAACCACCGATTGCTGCACGGCGCTCGTTCTGCAAACGCCGTTACCGACGTCGCAAACGGCGGGCACACCGCCGAGGGTCTGGCCGTTTTCGCAGGACAGCGTCCCGGTGCAGCCGGTCGCCACCACCGGCATATAGCTGGTGTGGAAGTTGACTCCAAACGTAGGAACAATATTTGCGTTGGTGACGGAATTCGTCGTCGTCGCGCAGCCGCTCGCCGGAGGATTCGTGGTGCAATTGGGATCGATGTAGAAGGTTCGATCCTCTTCAATGATCCAGCGATAGTCGGTGATCGCCGCCTTGGTGTTGCCGTCAACCACGTTGACCGTCAGTCCGCTTCCCGCCAGGAAGGTGACCATCACCGTCTGGGCTGCGCTGAGAGTTCCGTAAGAACTCTTGGCCTTGAACGTGAAGCTGCCCACGGCTGCTGCGGCCGAAGTGCTTCCAGTGCTGGCCACGAATCCGCCGTTGGCATCCGCAAAAACGGTGAGGCCTGGAGCGGCGACTACGCTGGTGGGATCGACAGTTAAAGGATAGCCCGCCGAGTCCTTGCAGGTTGCCAAGATGCCAGGAGTCTTGACCGAGATGTAGTTGGATGAATCGGACTGAAAGGCAATCGCGTCGCAGGTGATATTGGCGCTTGCGTCGACTGTGGCCGCAGCCAACGTCACTGTGGCACTCACGCCAGACGAGCACACCCCAGCGGTCACGGTTCCGTTGGCGCAATACGTGAATGTGGCACCTGTGAAACCGGAGGCCGCTGTGAATGTGAACGTGCCATCGGGATTAAGAGCCACGGTACCCTGGGTGGCTGCGGGCGCAGACATCAGTTGCACACCGTACACATTGCTGTCGTTGGCGATGACGCCCTTGCTCGGGTCAGAGATCGCATTCATACTGCCCGGCACGATGATGTTGTAGCTGTCGGCGCGGGCGACTGCAGCCCCAAGCCCGGCTGCACCCGGCGTCCCGGCGCCGTTGACGCTGATGTACCCGAACATGCCGGTATCATGCCCGACCGCGTTGCCCGACAGGCTCAACTGGCGATCAAAGATCGGCAGAGCTTTGGCGCCAGCGGGAGGAACATTCACCATCACGTCGTACGTCTTGCCCGCAGCCATGAAGACTTCGCTCTGCACGCGCGTGGCGCCGGGGAGCGGATTGCCGTCCTCGGCGATCAGGCCGAATCCTGACGCGCCCGTTGTTCCGGTCTGCGCTCCGACGATCGACGGAACGTGCATGCGCAGGCCGGCGTTCACCAGGCGCACCAATACGGTGCCTGTGGTGCCCGGTACTACGCCCGTAACCGTCGATGCGGCAAACTGCGACGCGGATACGTTGGTCTTGTCAAAGGCTTGTCCGTTTATGGTGTAGTAGAGCGGCGTGTAGTTCACCGCCGGGGGATAGCACTGGTGGTAGGTGGGCGATGTCGGGTCACCGCAACCGCCCGGCTGTCCGGACCACACCATGGTCTCGCTGAATCCGGCAGTGGCGACCGCCGTACTGACCGCATTATTCTGCACCGGGTCGATTTCGCTCAGGATCAGTGGGATTTCCGCGTTGTAGCTGACATTCGGATAAGCGGTTCCCGCGGTGGTTCCCGTGGGCGCCGTGGTGACAACCAGAATTCCGTAAAGTCCCATAGGCCCCTGGATCGATGGATGCGTGCCGGACTCAAGCAAATACGTGCCGGGGCGCAGCGTTGCCCACGCCGGCAGAAGGGTGGTCGCTCCCACCGCCACCTCCGTACCGAATGACTGCACGCGGGTCAGCTGCGGCGGAGGGGTAATTCCCGAGGGAGAAGTTGGATCGCCCGCGATCGGCCAGGTCGCCACCGCTTGAGCCTTCGAGTGATCGGGAGGGGGCGTACAGGTTGCGCCGCCGCCCGTGCAGCCCGATCCGACTGTACCGAGACCACCGCCCAACTGGCCCACGATTGTAATCGAAGTTGGGACAGCGAGGCTGTTAGTAAGGTTAATCGTCAGTCCACCGGTCGCGCCCGTTGGCACCGTGATGACCACGGGCGACCATCCCGAAGCCTTGGTGTTGGTGCAGGTAGCCGTCGAACCGGCAACGGCCGCGCCGCAGGTGTAACCCCACATCGGCACCGTGGATCCGTCGGGAAGCGTAGTGCTGCCGGCCCCGGCAGTCAGATTGATCTGCTGCTGGGCGGAGGCCAGGCCCGCTCCGAGAAGGAGAACAGACGCTCCGAGTACCGCCGCTTTCACAATCGATCTGAGAGAGTTGAGTCGCATCGCTGTTCTCCTGACTTAGTTGGCTTCGTTGATCTGGAATTCCCGGGAATCGACCAGCATCATCATCAGCATTCCACCGGGGAAAGCATTGTTGGTCGTGATCTCCCGCTCATTGTGCGAGTGCCACATGAATGCGAAGCCGGCTTCGGATGTCGGTGGATTCGCAATCGTTCCCGATGGCGGCGTGGTCCCGGTTGGACCCACGGCGCGAACCGTCGCATTGGGACCGAGATAGGGGCTTCCGCCAAACCATGCGCCGTTGGTGAGAATGTTGGGATCGGGCAGGGTGACCGGCCCGCCGCCGGAAACATCGCCGAAGGGAACGTTTTGGAGCGGCTTATTGTGATCCTGGCACCACTCCCAGAAATTGATCTGGGTGTAGGCAGGGGTTGTTGTACTTCCGACGGTGTTGTACCCGTTCGCGTCGGGAACGCAGGCAAGTTTCGCGGAATCATCCGTGGAAGCCGGGTTGTGCCCGTACATATCCCAATTCAGCCCGCGTCCCGTGTAGTAGAAGATCCCGTCCATGGCCTGTCCGGGTGTGGTCGTGGTGGTAAACAGCGCGGGACCGGCGAGGTCCTCTGCGTTGGTCCCGCTGAGGATCAGGTTGCCATCACGCGCGAGAATGCGCACGTGGTTCCCATGTTCGTGGAACGGGTGCTGCCAGCGCCCCTGCCCGATAATGCGCAACAGAACCTGTTCGCCCGGATGCATGTGCGGATTTCCGTTGTAAGGCTGGTGCGGGTACTCGTGCGCGTAGTTTGGGTCCATGTCGTCGGGCATGGAGCGGCCATTGATCATGAAATATGCCGGGTGATAGGGCTCGGTGGGGATATCCAGACAGCTGCTGACCGGCTGGCCGGCCGCGGGGACCGGGCAGGTTGGTCTGGCTGTGACCTGAGCCAGTGCTTGGCTGTGAATGCGCGGATCCATCTCGGAGAACTGGAACAGGTATTCGCGGTCGTAGCAAGTCTTGTCGTGGTCGTATGCAGATGCAGCCAGACGAAAGTCGGTCTCGCCCCAGACGCCTTCAGCCTGGAGATTGAGCGCGTGGAGCCCACCAGTGCAGGCGGAAGGGACGTTCGCCGGCCGTACGATGATGGCACCATAGAGCCCCATCTCGATCTGCAGGTCGCTCTGTGTGCCGCTGTAATACGAGCGCGTGCCCGGCGTACTGGCAGTAAACGTGTAGGTCACGGTCCCGCCCGGCGCGGCTTCCTGGGTCATCAACCCGGTGACGCCGCCGGTTGCCGTTACGTTAAACCCGGGGAACAGGATCGAGGTGTTGCCCGCTGACGCGGGAAGGCCGTTGGTCAAGGTGACGGTGACGGTCTGGCCTTCGGTGACGATCAGCGTCGGGCCCGGAACCTGCATTGTCGGACAGGTTTGCCCCGTCATGGACGGAGCGAACCCGGCCGGAGTGACGCTACACCCGTAGCCCCAGGAATAGATCGACTGTCCATCCGGCTGGGTCAGGAACGCCGGTTGCGCGGTCAGACTGAAGGTCGGACCGGTGATCCCAGGAGCCGCAGCGCGAGCCGTCGGGGCGAGCGACGCTACCGCGGCCAACACGGTCAGGAGTATTCCCGTCTTGCGAAAAAGATTCTTCATGTTCGTCGGCCTCATCGTCGCTCTCCTAATTCACCACAACTTCTGTCATCAGCCCGCCGAAGTTCTCGGCATCGTTGGACAGGTGGTCGAGGTTGGGGGTGTACAGGTAGTAGGTGCCTGCGGGTACGCCGGTGCTATCGAGAATCACGTCCAGCGACTCGCCTCCGCCCAGCGTGATGGAGTTGGTCGTGTAGTAGAGGTTGTTTCCTGCTTGATCGCGCAACAGTTTGGCGTTGTAGCCGATGACCTTCATGGGAATTCCGAGCGAAGCCAGGGTCTGGTACTCGGTAACGTCGAGGTCGGAGATGCGCAGCAGGGCTTTCTGTCCCGACGTGAGGCTGATGATGGAAGGTAGAGGCTGTGAGTAGTGGTTGACGCCGTCCACCGATATCGTCGTCAGCGGACCGGGTGTCACGGTATCGGGATAGCTGCGCCCGTTCAGAAGGAAGTACTTGTCCTTCATGTCGCTGAACCCTTCGGGGTTGAAGGTCATGCCAACAAAGTGGAAGTTCGGATCGAAGCCGTGAATCTGGATGGGATACTCGACGTCGTAGTAGGTGGAGCCGTCGCCGTCGTTATAGGCGTACTTGCCGGTGGATGCCCGCGTTGCAGTGTTGGCGGTTGCTCCGCCGGTCGGCAACGGATTGGTGCAGACAATGTCCGCGGCGGGATTGCAGGCGGTGCGCAAGTCGCCCTGCTGGGCGTTAAGAGCGCCGTAGAGACTGCCTCCCACTGCTACCCGGTTCTGCCGCGGGCGAACGTAGATTTGTCCGACCATGCCCATCTGCAGGTGCTCGGGCGGCGTAATGTGGCAGTGCCAGAAATAAGTCCCTGCATCGGGAGCCAGGTAGTAATAGGTGAAGCTGCCGCCGATGTTGATGGCGACCGAAGCGTCTGGCACGCCGTCATAGAAGGACGAAGCGTTGGGGTAACCGTGGAAGTGGACGGTATGCTGCTCGAACAGGTCGGGCCGCATGATCATGCCCACGTTGGTGAGCGTCAGGAAGAACTCGTCATCCTCGTCGATCGCCATCAAGGGGGCGGGGATGTTCCCGTTCATCACGCCGACATCCATGATGGGCCGCGGATCGACGTGCCCATCGATCCCGCTTGCAGGGAGATTCGGGCAGGGGAGTGGCGATCCGGCGGCGACTGCCGCGGCATTATCAGCCACGCAGTCCGCGTCGACCACCTGGCCGATAGCGCCGTTGTAGCTGAAGCCGGGGATGCCAGTGGTTGCCGGGTCGCCCGGCTGCAGGGCAGGACCCGAATACGGAGTATTGAATACACTGGGAGACTCGGTGCCCGGCAGACCGTTTGCGATGTCGGTGAGGCCCGACAACGGGCCAAACGAGAACATATAGGTTTGGGTGCCGTCGCCCATCGTGGCGTAGCCATCACCGCCTGAAATCTGCTGGCACTTGATGGCCCCGTTCACGTGGGCAGGCGTCGATGGATATCCTGCTGTGCCGGCATATGTCGGGCCGACATATGCGGGCTCTCCGTTGTTGTTTGCAGCAGTCGGGTGAGTGATTGTGCTGTTGGGGCATTGCACCCGGAATGACTGAGCGGTGGCGGGCAGAGCCAACGCGAGAAACAGCACGAAAAATATCCCCGCTGTCCCTAACTCCCTGTTCCTCATGCATCCTCCTTCGTTGCCGCCGACGACGGCACTATCTCTGTCACGCGACGGCGAAATTTGCGCCGTGGCGAGATACCAGAAACTCGAGTGTTACGGCTTTGGAAAACCTGGCTTCACCCAAACGCCGGGGACGACGTTTGCTTTCGGATGGAGCCCGGTGTTCTGACAACCGCGAACTACCAATTCGACACAACCGACTACCTTGGGCGTACTCGCTTGGCGTGACCAGTTCACGAGTACAACCCCGAGAGCCGCAGAGAATCGTGGATTTCGATACGTTTTCTGTGAACTCTCAAGAGACCTTGAGTTTCCCAACCGCTAAGAATCCGGTTCAGCGTAAACAAGCCCATCGCAGTCATCTGCGCGAGGGCTTCCTGCGGAATCTTGATTTCCACGTGGCTGTTGACCTTGCGGCCCATTTGATTCGCGAGATCGACCAGCTCATGGGCCAAGCGCTTCGAAGCCACTTGAGTGGAGGAGATGCGCGAGATCCGACTTTGAATGTCGCTGACGCGACGGCGGAGAATGTTATTCACGTTGCGTTGCAGCACCGGAAACTGACGCAGCGTCGCGTCAAACACGCCTGACGCCCAAACGAGCACTTCACAATCCTGTAGTGCCTGGGCCGTCGAAGAATGTTTACTGCCGTGGGGTAAGCCGAGTTCGCCGATTAATTCACCGGAAGCAGCAATTCGAAGGACGACTTCTTTGCCGCTCCGAGTGACCTGGGTGACCTTGGCGCAACCCTCGACCATCAAGAAGATCTCGTCGATGGGGTCGTCGATCAGAAACAGCTGTTGCCGATAAGAAAAGAAGCGCGCACGGGCCGCGGACAAAAAGTTGTTGCGAACATTCGCGGGAGCATCCGTGAACATCTCGGACGCTTGGAGCCCTCGATCTTTTTCCACTGACTCCGCCATCTGACTCTCTCCGACGCGCAGTCACGGATACTCGGGAACCGAAACGAGCATCGTGCCTGTTCGTTGTTCACCGCATTGGGCGACCGCTGATTACTTGCGAGGAACAAACGGCATGCGTGATGGGCACGAGATTAGCGAGGCAGGTCTGAGGCTTTATTGCGACAGCGCAAAGCAACAAAGGCCAAGGCGACAATTCACAAATAGTTTGCAGGAGGCGATTTCATGCAAAGTCAACTTTGCATGATCTAAAGTCATACCCCTTCCTGAATCAAATGGCGCGATTTTCGCAGTCAAGTCGGCGCTGTAAGGGGCCTAAATTGGGGAAAAATCAAGGAAATCTAATGAGGATCCTCTTGCGTCGGCGCAGCGAACTTGTAACCCACATTCGGAACCGTAAGGATGAAGGCCGGCTTCGCGGGATCCTCTTCGAGCTTGCGGCGTAAGCTGCCAACGTGCGTATCGACGGTGCGGGTAAACGCGCTGGTGTCGTAACCCCAAATCGAGCGCAACAGCTCGCTGCGCAGAACGGGAGTTCCGCGGCGCTCTAACAAATAGCAAAGGAGCTGGAGTTCACGGCGCGTCAAATAAACATTCTTGCCGTCCCGCAACACCTCTCCCCGAGGGGCATTGACGTGGACGGAGCCGAAATCGTACACCCCCTGACCGGTGCGCACCGGAACACGCCGGAGGAGCGCTTGGATGCGGGCGATGAGTTCAGCGGCCTCGAAGGGCTTGGTCATGTAATCGTCCGCGCCGAGATTGAGTCCTACGACTTTGTCCACGAGTTGATCAC
>Ga0306920_100004789_pt1 | contig 17388 bp, 16 predicted proteins | sample flu12Cox44000170_FD_204666 | JGI IMG/M metagenome (GOLD analysis project Ga0306920, IMG submission 204666) | Lab enrichment of tropical soil microbial communities from Luquillo Experimental Forest, Puerto Rico - flux4day.12C.oxic.44.000.170 (v2)... | ecosystem: Environmental > Terrestrial >... | reverse complement strand
GAGCTCCGGCGCGGGCTTGGGCGGCGGCGGCGGGGCCGGCTTTGCGGCGGCGGTCGCCGCGGCCGGCGCCGCGGGCGCCGCGGCGGCGGGGGCGGCCGGCTTCGCCGCAGCAGGGGCGGCGGCGGCAGCGGGCGCGGCGGCCGGCGCGGCCGGCTTGGCAGGCGCGGGCGCGGCAGGCGCGGGGGCCGCGGCAGGCGCCGGGGCGGGCTTCGGTTGCGCATCCACCGGTCCGGTGATGAACAGCAGCGACGCGACGGTCAAACCTCCGATCAGCTTCTCCATGGGGGGCCTCCTCGGCGCCGCAAGATAACGCGCCCCGCGCGGCCAGCGGCAAAAAACCGCCGGCAAAATGGGCTGCGGGCCGCCGCGTCAGCGGGACCTAGCGCGGAATGAACCGACCGGCCGCCGCCTCGATGCGCCGGAATTCCTCGATCTGGGCGAGGAACAGCGGAACGATGTCGGGGTCGAACTGCGCGCCGGTGCAACGTTCGAGCTCGCCGCACGCGATCTCGTGGGGGAGCGCCTTCCGGTAGGCGCGGTCCGAGGTCATGGCGTCGTAGGCGTCGGCGACCGCGACGATGCGGCCGATGAGCGGGATGTGATCGCCCATGAGCCCCTGCGGGTAGCCCGAGCCGTCCCAGGCCTCGTGGTGGCAGTAGCACCCGGGGACGATGTCGCGCATGAACGGGATCGGCTCCAGGATCCGCTTCCCCTTGGCGGGGTGCGACCGGAACATCGCCAGCTCCTCGGGCGTGAGCTTCCCCGGCTTGTTGAGCTTGTCGTTGCGGACGCCGATCTTGCCGACGTCGTGCATGAGGCCCACCTTGACGACGGTGTCGATCTCCGGGCCGCTCATGCCGAGGCCGATGGCGATGAGGCGGGCGTACATCGCCACCCGCTCGGAGTGGCCGCGCGTGTAGCGGTCCGACTCCTCGAGCGCGTGGGCGAAGCCGATGATGGTCTGCTTGAAGTTCTCCTCGAGCGAGACGTTGGCGGTCGTGAGGTCCTTGTTGGCGTCGACGAGGTTCTCGTAGAGCCGCGCGTTCTCGATGGAGACCGCGGCGCGGCTCGCCAGCACGTACAGCATCTTCCGCTGCCCCTCGCTGAACTTGTTGCCGCGCGTGTAGCTGTAGGCGTTGAGCATGCCGATGATGCGCTGATTGAGCTTGAGCGGGATGCTGCAGAAGCTCACCAGCCGCTTCTCGAGGTCGTGGGGGGGCGAAGCGATGTAGCGGTAGGCGCGGCTGCCGCTCACCAAGAGCGGCCGGTCTTCCTTGAACAACGGCAGCACCTCGTCGAAGTTCAGCGCCGGCGCCCCCATCCCCGGGTCGGCGCGCTCGGAGACCTTGCGCATCCGCTCGGTGAACCGGCCCTCCTGCTTCGGTTCCTCGAGCAGCAGGCTCACCACGTCGGCGTCGACGGTGTCGATGGTCGCCTCGAGCACGAGGTCGAGCACCGTCTCCACCGAGAGCGACGTCGCGATCGCCTCGCTGATCTTGTAGATCGAGAGCGCGTCCTTGAGGCGGATGTTCTCGTGCTGCAGGCGCTGGCGATCGAGCCCGCGCTGCACGATGTGGATCACCTCCTCGACCTTGAACGGCTTGAGGATGTAGTCGTAGGCGCCCTTCTTCATCGCCTCGATCGCGGTCTCGACGGTGCCGAAGCCGGTCATGATGACGGTGAGGACCGGGATGCTCTCCTCGGCGATCTTCTGGATCAGATCGAGGCCCCCCATCTTGGGCATCTTCAGATCCGAGATGACGAGGTTGTAGCTGCGGCGCTTGAGCTCCTCGAGCGCGGTCGCGCCGTCCTCCACGGCGTGCACGACGTACCCCTCCATGCTGAGGAAGTCGGCGAGGATCTCGCGGATCACCTTCTCGTCGTCGACGACGAGGATCCGGGCGGTGTCCCCGGTCAGCACGTAGTCGGGTGGTGATTCCGGCGCCGCTTCGCTTGGGGTCGCGGTCGCGGTCGCACTGGCCGCGAGGGCCTCTCGATCGCTCGTGCTCAAGGATTCCCCGGAGATTTCGCTGGCTGCCGATCCAGCCTAGTCCAGGGCTCGTTTAATCGCCAGCCAAGAATCCGCGGGATCCAGGAAGCCCGCAGCGGACGGGCGCTTGCTACCCCCCCTTCAACTTGGCCTGCTGCGCAGCAGCGTCCTTCCACTTCTGCTCGCGGTCCTTGGTCTTTTGGTCCTGGGACTGGACGTCCTTCTTGGCCGACTCCCAGTCGCCGTTCCGATCCTTCCACTGGCTCTCGTAGTTGCCGACCTCGAAGTCTCCGGAGGGCTTGATCCCCTTCTGCTGGGCGACCTTGGCCTTCTCCCACTCCACCTTGGCCTCCGCCGCCTTCTGGTGGGCGTCGGCTGCGTCGCCGGACGCCTTCAGCCAGTCGCGCTTCTGATCCAGCCAGTCGAGCTTGGCCTCGGCGACCTTGACCGCGAGGTCGGCGACCTCCTTGCCGTGCCGGGCGGCGTTGTCGCGGTTCTCGTCGTGCGAGGCGACCGCGGACTGCTGCTCGGTGGCCGCCTTCTCGACCTCCAGCTCCGCCTGTTTCTTCTCGTTCTTCGCCACGTCCTGGTCGCGGTCGAGCGCGTCGAGCTGGCTCAGCGCCGTCCGCTTCTCGCTCTTGGCCATCTCGACCTCGCTCTGGGCGGAGAACACCGACTGCCGCTCGCCCGCGGGGACCTGGTCCAGCGCCGCGTCGTCGACGTGGTACTTGAGGCTGCTCGAACAGCCTGTGAGGGAGATCAGGGAACCAACCGTGACGGACGCCAGCAGGAGGTTTTTCATCCCCCCATGGTGAGCTGGACAAACGCAGGCCGTCAAGGCTCTGGCAGCAGATCCAGGGGCGCAGTATAGTGGCAGGTTGTGAGTTTCAGGCCGGTTTTGTGCCGTCCGCTCACGTTCGAAGTATTCCCACGGAGCGCGCCCCTAATGAAGCCAATGCACTTTGAATACGGTCAGAGCTTAATCACGTCTCGCACGCGCCTCGTGCTGTCGCTCGCGGTCTTGCTTTCGGCCGGCTGCGCGGGCGTCCATCAGAACAGCACCTCTGGCAGCGGCGGATCCGGCGGCACGGGCACGGCGATGATCCCGGGCCTGTCGATGCTGGTGATCAACCCGCCCACGAGCACCGTGGCCCTCGGCCAGGCGGCGAGTGGCGGGCCGGCGCCCACCACCGTCCCCCTCACCGCCACGGGCACGGTCATGGGTACCCCGCAGGACGTGACCGGCCAGGTGGGCTGGACCGTCAGCCCGGTCGGCGCCACGGTGTCAGGTGGCATGGTCACCGTCAGCGCGCCGGGGACGTTCACGGTCACGGCTCAGAGTGGGACGATCACGGCCCAGGCCACCGTGACAGCCACGTTCATGGGCGACGTGTTCGGCACCGGCTTCAACACCACCAACAACAACAAGGCGGCCCTCGACGGCACCCCGGGCGGCGGCTCGGCGTCGATCGCCTATCCGCTCGACCACGCCGTCTTCCCCTCCAACCTCACGCCCATCTACGCCCAGATCTCGGGGACCGGCTCGATCGCCCGCCTCAACTTCGCGGCCACCGGCCTCAGCATCAACTACTACGCCAACTGCCTCTCGGCCGACGCGGACACGGGCGATCCCATCCCGAACAGCGGGTCCGGATGCTCCGTGGACATGCCGCTGTCGCTCACGCAGCTCCTCATCGCCGCCAGCGCGAACGAGGACATCACGATGAAGGCCCGCCTGGTCGGCTCTTCGCTGATCGAGTCGCAGAGCATCAGCGTCGCCTGGTCGAACGTGAAGCTGTCGGGCGGCCTCTACTACTGGTCGATCATCCCCAACCCGCCGAAGAGGAGCGACACCAGCAACACCCCCACGCCGCCCACCTACATCCTGCTCGATCCGCAGCAGACCAGCGGCACCGCCATCTATCGCTACGCCTTCGACGCGCAGAACGGTGGCGCGCCCACGCCGACGCAGGTCTGGACCGACGACGGGGGGCCCTCGAGCACCCCGCCCTACGACGGCGCCCCGCAGGCGTTCGACAGCGGCACCGCGGGCGGCCACTGCATTGGCTGCCACTCGATCAGCAACAAGGGGAACTTCATGGCCCTGACCCTGGGCGGCTCGTCGTCCACCGACGGGGCGAACTTCTCGCTGCTCGACATCGCGAGCCAGACGCTCATCAACATCAACCCGTCGGCGAGCACCGACCCGTCCAGCTCGCCGACCCAGGACCCCACCGACTACTGGAAGAAGTTCCGCATGGAAGGCCTGGCGACGGAGAACGCCTGGGGGCCGAACGAGGACCGCGTCGTAAGCATGTACCAGTCGAAGCTGTACATGACGCTCATCACCGCCACGCCCGGCATGCTCACCGGGAGCGCGATGCGGATGGGGCCGGTGGTGCCGACCTGGCAGGCGCAGGAGCCCTACGGCACCGACCCGTTCTGGAGCCAGGACGGGACGCTGTTCGCGTTCACCTCGTTCGCGTCGCCGTCGACGGGCCTCTACAACACCACCGGTCTCAACGGCGACATGAAGAAGGGCGGGCAGATCGTCATCGCCAGCGCCGACGCCACGGGCGTCCACGACGACGCCCACGTGCTCATCAACCGCGGCAACGGCGTGACCAGCTACTACCCCAGCATCAGCAACGACAGCAAGCTCGTCGTGTTCAACACCAGCACCTGCGGGACCGATCCCGACAGCGACAAGTCCTCGACCGACTACGGCAACCAGAGCTGCGACGGCTACGACGACAGCTCGGCCCAGCTCTGGATCGTCTCGCCGGGGGGCGGGGCCTCGACGAACCTGATGCGCGCCAACGGCACGGGTGCCTACGACAACTCCTGGCCCCGGTTCGCGCCGGACAAGGGGATGTTCCGCGGCAACGACCTCTACTGGGTGGCGTTCTCGTCGCGGCGCCCCTACGGGGTCCAGCTCAACACCGGCGGCGGCACCACCACCAAGCCCCAGCTCTGGATCGCGGGCGTGCAGCGCGGGGAGATCATCGTCGGTGACCCGAGCTACTCACCGGTCTGGCTGCCGGCGCAGAACCCGAAGCAGATGGCGCCCAACGGGAACCACGTCCCCCAGTGGGTCAAGGTCGCGGTGGTCATCAACTAGCGACACGAGGAGACGCCGAGGTTGATCCCCCCCACAGCCCGGCTCCATCGCGCCCGACGGCGAAGCCGTCTGGCGTTCGGCCTGCTCGATCTCGCTGCGGGCGCGCTCGCTGCCGCCTCGCTCGGTGGCGGCTGCCGCGTCGACAAGTCCGGCCTGTCCGGCGGCTTCGCCGGCTCCGGCGCCGCGCCGTTGGTCGACGCCGGTGGCCAAGCCGGCTCCGGGGCCACCGGCACGGGCGGCGCCGCCCCCGGCGCCGCGGGGACCACCGCGACGGTCGGCACTGCGGGGACGACGGGGACCGGCGCGACGACGGGCGCCGCGGGAACGACCGGCGGCGCGGGAATCACCGGCACGGCCGGGACCACCGGGACCGGCGGCGCCAACGCTTGCAACGCGGGCCCCCCCGACGCGGGGACCTGCGCCGATTGCGTCGCCGCGGGCGGCGCCTGCACCCCGACCGGCGTGTGCCAGTTCGCCTGCGGCTCGGGCTGTAGCCCGTGCAATGGGAGCATCAAGTGCCCGACCGGGATGCCGTGCTCGGTCATGTGCCCGGCCTCGGGCTGCAGCGGCACGATCGACTGCCGCGACGCCACGACCTGCGCGGTCACCTGCGGCAACAACGCCTGCACGGGCAACATCGAGTGCGGCGGCAGCACCTGCACCGTCATGTGCAGCGGCTCCAGCTCCTGCCGCAACGGCGTCACCGCCCTCGGCGCCACCAGCACCGTCACCTGCTCGGGCCTCGGCTCCTGTCAGGGGATGGTGACCTGCTCGGGCAACAACTGCACGGTGAACTGCGGCGGGTCGATGTCCTGCGCCTCCGGCGTCTCGAGCAACGCCGGGATGAACCGCATCAACTGCATCGGCAACAACTCGTGCGCCGGCAAGCTCCCCTGCAGCGGCAACGTCTGCATCATCGACTGCACCGGCCCGGGCGCCTGCTCCGGCGGCTCCTGCTGCTCGGCCGCGAGCTGTCAGAAGATGCCGACGAACATCCCCTGTAAATAGCGCTAGTCGCTGCCCGCGTCGGGGGCGCTGAAGTCGATGCACTGGCCGCCCGGCAGACAGGTGTCCGGCGAGCAGAAGTAGCCGGCGCTCATGTACGGGCAGCAGGTCGCCGCCGTGCCACAGGTTCCGGCGGCGACGGCTTGGCACGCGCTCGTGTACATCGAGGGATCGGGGTTGAGGCCGACCAGCGTGCAGACGCACGGCACGCCGTAGAGCTGGATCCCGAGGTACGGATCGCAGGTGCAGTACAGCGGGCTCGAGCACTCGCCGCCCCCCATCGTGCAGACCTTGCCGACCCCTTTCTCGTTGGGCGTACCCGGGCACCCCGGCGGGAGCTCGAGCGACAGGTCGAAGACGGCAGCGTCGTGCGGGGTGTTGTTGTCCTTCGATCCCGACGAGCACGCCCAGGCCGTGCACACGAGCAAGAGCGAAAGGCACAGGGACGACCGGCGCATGAGGTCAGCCTACCGCGTTCGGCGCGTCAATTGAACGCCCACGTCCCGCGGACGGTGTAGGAGCTCGTGCCCGCGTACTCGAGCACGCCGTAGAGCTGCTGCCCGCGCGACAGCCCGAGCCGGGCGATGAGGTCGATGCGTAACGCGCCGAAGTGGAACTGCAGCGCCGGCGCCACCCAGACCGCGCGCACGCCGTTGAACTTCTGAAAGTCCATGCCGCTCACGTTGTTGACCTGGATGTCGGTGGCGAGCTCGACCGAGGCGCCGACGAGAGGGATGGGGGCATAGCTGACGGCGTAGTGCGCGTCCCAGAAGACGATGGTGGGCACGGTGATGACCTGGTCCTGGAAGTTGCCGTCGGGTCCGAGCAGCACCACGGCCCCCTCGTTGACGACGAACACGAACCGTCCCAGCGCGCCGCCTAGGATCAGTGTCGGCTCGATGTGGAAGTAGTAGGGGAAGGCGTAGTCCGCGAGCGTGAAGTCCGCGAGCGTGAACTGGAAACGGGTGGTGTGCGTGGCGAGACGGGCGCGCAGGCCGAGCCCGCCGACGAGCGTCTCCTCGCCGACGAGCGGCGTGGTCCAGTTGACGCCGACGCGGACGTCGCCGAACGAAGGGACGGTCTGGTGCGCGTCCTGCGGCATCGGCATCCCCCCGGGCACCTGCGTGACGTCGAGGATGGTGACGTTCAGGAACGGGATCTCCCCCTCGAACGAGAAGCGCCCCCAGCGCAGGGCCCCGCCGGCGGCGAACCGGAGGTTCCGCGCCCGCCCGGCGATGAAGGGGAGCGCGGACAGGTCGTTGGTGTAGGCGTAGGCGCCGTCGAGGTAGACGCGCGTCGGCGAGATCGGCAGGCGGAGCGCCGGCCCCTCGACCGGCGGCGGGTAGTAGGTCGCCAGGTTGGAGGCGGCCTCCCCGGCTGGCGGCGGTGCGGGCGGCGCCTCGGGCTTCTCCGCGGGGGTGCCGGCGGCGTCGTCTTCGGCCTCCTCCGCGGCCCGGGCCGCCCCGGCGGGGGGGGCCCCGATCACGGCGGCGGCGAGCACGATCGCCCGCAGGAAGTGTCCGTATTCCCGTCGGGGCCGCGCCAACGCCGTTAGGGAATCGCGCCGGGGCGTCCGTGTCAACACCGCTTTCCCAAAAGCCGGAAATGAAGCAACATCCAGCGCTGTACGACTAACTTTGGAGGCTTGGCTATGACCCGTCGCCCCCGTGGTCTGCTCCTCTTTCTTCCGGCCCTGCTGCTGTCAGCGCACGCGACCGCCAACGTCACGCAACCGACCGGCGAGATCATGCCTCAGCCGACCCCGATGGCCGAGATCAACGTCCTCACCAGTCGTGGATTCCCGGCCGACGCGGACACGCTCGCCGGCCTTTTCACGTACCACCAGATCAACGGCGTCGCCGGTGGCGACATGGCCATAGATCCGATCGCTGACGCACATACGACGCCGGAGACCTTCTCCCCGCAGTGCGGGCTCTCCGGGACGATCGTCGACCACGGGGGGGTCTGCCAGAACGCTCTCGGCTGGTACAACGCGACCATTCCGGCGACGATGCCCTCCAAGATCTACACGCTCGTTCCAGCAACCCTCCAGATGCCTTATCCCAACGGGATCAGCTGCGCCGACAACGATTTCTGCCCGGTCGGCACCCGCATGACGAACCAAGCGCCGCAGCACAGCTGGGCGAATCCGCTTCCCGACTTCGCCGCCAACATCCGCACTGATCCCAACTGGAAAGGCGGGCCGGTGGGCTTCGCGCTCATCGGCGTGCCGGGAACGACTTGCAGCGAGACGAAGTACACGCAGTCCGCGCTGAACGACAAGTCTCCGTCCGGCGTACCCTGGGTCGGTTCGCTCATCTATCAGTCGATCGCCGATCCGAACTCCTATTACATCTGCTTCGAGGATCAGCCGACCTGCGCGGCGAGCTGGCGCGGATGTGACGGCAACCAGCCCAAGGTGGCGCCGAATGGTAGCGACGGCGACTTCAACGACTTCGTCTTCTTCGTGAGCGGCCTGTCCTGCAGCGACGGCGGCCAGCCCTGCACCGTTCCGAATCAGATGGGGATCTGCGCCGGCGGGGTGACCCAGTGCGCGGCCGGGGGAACGACCACCACGTGCAAGCAGACCGTCATGCCACAGCCCGAGGTCTGCGACGGCGTCGACAACGATTGCAACGGCATGGTCGACGACAACGTCACCTGTCCCAACCCCGGCTTCGTCTGCTCGCAGGGCGTGTGCGTCCATCCCTGCAGCGACAGCGAGTTCCCCTGCATCGCCGGGTACACCTGCGACACCGATGGGCTTTGCAAGGAGACGAAGTGCGTCGGCAAGGTCTGCGGGATGGATCAGATCTGCAAGGCCGGCGTCTGCGTCGGCGGTTGCGACGGCGTCACCTGCCCGCACGGCCAGGTCTGCCGCATCGGCAACTGCGTCGACCCCTGCGCCGGGGTCACCTGTGACACGGGAACGGTGTGCGAAAACGGCGCTTGCCAGCCGCCGTGCGGCGATTGCCGCAACTGCGCCAGCGGGACGATGTGCACGACGTCTGGCGCGAACAAGGGCGTCTGCGTGGAGACTGGCTGCCAGAACGTGACCTGCCCTGCCGGCCACGTCTGCATCGCCGGCAGCTGCCAGGACGGGTGCACGAACGTGGTCTGCCCGGGCGGCCAGGCGTGCATGAACGGATCCTGCTCGCCGATCCCGGTCCCCGACGCCGGCACGCTGCCGCCGCCCACGGACGCGGGGACCTCGGGCGTCGCGGGCTCGACCGGAACGGGACGTGGCGGCACTTCTGGCACGGCCGGCACGATGGGCGCCGCGGGCGCCGGCGCGACCGGCACCGGCGGGACGATGGGCGGTCCGCACATCGGCGGCGTGACGACGTGCCACTGCGACGTCGCGGAAGGACCAGGCGCGGCGGGCGTCGCCCTCATGCTCGGCGTGCTCGCGATCGCGGCGCGGCGCGGGCGCCCAGCTCCGGGCCGAGCGCGCCGGCGGTGAAGCTCGTCGCCCTGCTGGGGCTCTGGCTCTGGGGCGCGTCGGCGCCTGGGCTCCCGCAGGAGATGGCGCCGGAGAAGATCCTCGAGCCGCCGACCGTCCCCGCGACACCGGTCGCGCCGGGCTCAGTCCACCTGGAGACGTCGTCCCCGCCGCCAGCACCACTGCCGGGCGAGGCCTCCGCGCCGTTCGACGCGCCGCCTGCGTCCGCTGCGCCGCTTGCGCCGCTCGCGCCGCCCGCGCCATCTGCGCCGCTCGCGCCGCCTGCGCCCTTCGCCGCACCGCCGGCGGCTCCCGCGCCGACGATCCCGATTCAGGCGGCGGCGCCCCCGGAGGAGGCGCCGCGGTTCGGCGCGACCGGCCAGGTCGTCCTCGGCGCGGCGATGGGGGCCAGCCTCGGCCACCTCGGCGTCGACACCGGCGACAGCCTCGTGACGGGCGTGATCGTCGAGCCGTCGATCCAGTACATCCAGACGCCGAACGACTCCGACGGCCTCGAGCTGTTCTTCCGCTACGACCAGACGACGGACGCCGCGCAGATCCGCGAGCAGAGCGTCTCGTACGGTGCCGCCGCCGCGCTCGGCGTCAATCGCTGGCTCGGCCAGCGCGTCTCGATCTGGCCGCGGCTCGGCCTCGGCGTCGCGCAGACCCGCGCGACGCTGTCGACGACCAGCGGCGTCGTGCAGACGATCGGCGGCGTCATCGTCACCTCCGGGCAGCCCGCCAGCGTGATCCAGAACGCGATCGTCTTCCGGCTCTACGCGCCGTTCCTGCTCCACGTCGGCGCGCACGCGTTCGTCGGGATCGGTCCCGATGTGTACCTCGACGTCATCCACACCGGCCCGAAGATCGCCGACCGATCGTTCGTGGGCCTCTCGGCCACGGCAGGTGGGTGGAGATGAGGCGCATGCCCACCGGCATGTGCAGAAACCTGCTCAACGCGCGTCGAGGTTTCACCAGCGGCTGGCACTGAGCGGCGCGGGAGCGGCCCGGGAGCGGCTCTCAAACCGAGCGATTCTCGATGTTGGCGAGGTCACGCGGCCTTGTCACGTCTCTTGCAATTCGGTCGCGGCATGCACCCAAACTCTCTTCGAAGGCTGCTGACCGCCGCGTTTGTGCTGATCACGCCGGCGATCGCTCGGGCCCAGGGTATGACAGCCGCGCCGCAGTCTCCGCAGCAACCAGTGCCGCAACCGGTGCCGCAGACGCCGCAGCAACCGCCGGCGCCGGCGCCCTGGCAGCCGGCGGCGCCGTGGGGCGCGCCACAGCCGCTGCCCGCGCCGCCACCGCCGCCCGCTTCGGCGATCGCGCCGAACGGCGAGTACGTCGCCCCCCTCGCGCAGACGACGCAGCCGGCCTACGTCCCGCAAAGCGTCGCGCTGTCAGGTCCCCGCTTCATCAAGGACTGGGAGCCGCGACAGCCGATCCCCTACGGCTATCACGCGGAGAACCGCGCCCGGAAGGGCCCCATCATCACCGGAGCGGTTCTGTTCGGCGTCGCTTACGGCTACTCGGCGTTGGTCGCCTCGATCGGTCAGGACTCCGCGGGCTCGGGGACCAACCAGGTCGGGTCGCTCTTCATCCCGGTGGTGGGCCCGTTCGCCCAGATGTTCGACAGCCACTCGGCCGTCGAAGACTACTTCCTCATCGTCGACGGCGTCGCTCAGGCCGTGGGCGTCGGGCTGTTCGTCTACGGCGTGACGGTGCCGCGCCCGCTGCTCGTCCGCAACGACCTGGCCTTCGCGGTCACCCCGGTCAAGCTCGGGCGCGACGGCAACGGCGTCGGGTTCATCGGACGGTTCTGAAGTGATAGCGTTCGGGGCATGGCACCGGACGACGAGCCGCCCGACAGCTTCGACAACGACCCCACCAACATCGATCCCACCAACATGGCCGGCGAGGGATCGCTGCCGGTGGCGAAGCGCGACACGAAGACCTACGACAAGAGCCCGGAGTTCCTCGCCGGGCGCGAGGCGGGGTTCAAGGAAGGGACCGACGTGGTGATCGAGGCGCTGAAGGTCGAGCTGGTCCGCGCCGGGTGTACGAAGGACGAGATCGATCACATCGTGGCACGCATCCGCGCCGGCGCGGTGCTCCCCCGCTAGTCAGCGTTAGTCAGCGTCCGACGCCGAATCGCCGAGGGCCGCGAGCGCCCCTTCGAGCTCGCCGCGCGCGTGCGCGTCCCCCTTGCGGACGCAGGCGGCGATCCCGCGCTCGTAGACCTCGCGGGCCTGGTCGCGCTCGCCGAGCGCGACCAGCACGTTGCCGGCGTGCAGGTAGGCGGGGGTGTAGTCGGCGTGGTCGCGCATGAGGACGTCGAACTCGGCGCGCGCCTCGGCGAGGCGCGCGGCGTTCTTGTACTCCTGGGCCAGGCCGTAGCGTGGGAACGGATCCGCGGGGTGCGCCGCCACGAACTGCTTGAGCATCTCGAGGCGGGAAGGCATCCGGCGGCGTTCGGGCGTGGGGCGGCGGGCGTCGGGTCAGACGGTGCGCAGACGGCGCCCGGGGCCGGGGACCTCGCCCTCGATAGGGACGATGCGGTTCTGGGCGTCGACGTGAACGACGATGGGCGACCAGGCCCGCGCCTCCACCTCGTCCTTGGCCTCGGCGAACGTGGCGATGATGACCAGGTCCCCGGGGCGGGCGAGGTGCGCGGCCGCCCCGTTGACGCAGATGACCCCCGAGCCGGCGGGCGCCTCGAGCGCGTAGGTCTCGAGCCGGCTGCCGTTGGTCCGGTTCCAGATGTGAACCTTCTCGTACGGCAAGATGTCGGCGGCGCGCATCAGCTCCGCGTCGATCGTCACCGACCCTTCGTAGTCGAGGTCGGCTTGCGTGACCGTGGCGCGATGGATCTTCGACTTGAAGAGCGTCCGGCGCATTGCATCCTCCGTCCAGGCCGCCTGGTGGCGGTCCCGGCGTCGTTGAACAAAAGATACCCGCCAAAACCTGGTCAGTCAAAGGCGCAGGGCGGAGGGCCGGGGCTGAGGAAAAGGCTGAGCACGGGAGCGGCGGAAGCAGTTGACGGCCGAGGCCCAATCCCGCACGCTGACCGAGGCGTGCAGCGCGATTTTGTCCACGTTCTCGGCGTCGACCTCGGCGGTGGAAAGGGGAAGAGCACCGCGCTCGCGACCCTGCGGGTCGACGGGCGGACGGCCACCGTCGTGGACATCGCCCCGCGTCCCGGCGCGTTCCCGTTCTACGACGCCGCGCTGCTCGAGACCATCCGCCAGTACGGCGACGAGACGTTGCTCTGCATCGACGCGCCGCTGACGCTGCCGCCCTGCTTGCGCTGCGCGGTCCCCATCTGTCCCGGGCAAGAGGCCTGCGTCGATCCGGCCGTGGTCGAGATGCGCGCGCTGGTCCGCGAGGCGCCCGCACCTGACGGCGCACGCCCGCGCGGTTCCGATCGGGACGCCCGGCGCGGCAAGCCGCCGATCACCCCCTACACCCAGCGGGCGACGGAGGTTCACCTGTCGCACCGCCTCGGGATCGTGGCGCGCGAGGGGCTGGGGCAGGGGACAGGCCCGCTGGCCGCGCGCGCGGCGCACCTCGTGCGCGCGCTCGCCGACCGGTTCACGCTCAACCAGAACCTGATCGAGGTCTATCCCAAGGCGACGCTCGCGCTCCTGGGGCTCGGCTCGCCGTTCAAGAAGCACCTGCGTGAGCGCGAGACACGGGCCCGTATCCTCGAGGCGGTCTCCGACGAGCTGCGCTTCGGCCCCGGGATCTGGCGCGAGCGCTGCGTGCAGAGCGACCATCTGTTCGAGGCCGTCATCTGCGCCTTCACGGGCTTCTTGTGGGCGCGCGACGGCTGGACGCTCCCCGCGGGGGCGGACGCCGCCGAGCGCGCCGACGGCGCCCGGCTCGCCGACGGCTGGATCTGGACCCCGCCCGCCTCCGCGGCGGTCACCGCCGCCGGCGCGCGAAAGTCCGCCGAAGCCTAGAGCGCTCTCGCGGGCCTAGAGCGCCTTAGCGGGCCCCGAAGGCGGGCTCGGCCTCGTCGTCGTCGTCGTCGAGGGGATCGCGCCGACGCTCGCCGGTCCCGGCGCCGAGCAGCGAGCTCGGGCCGCGGTCGCGCAGGAACTCGAGGAACGCGAGCGCCGGCGGCAGCTCGGCCGCGGGGATCTCGTCGAGCAGCTCGCGCGCCTGACGGCGCAGGATCTCGCCCGGCGCCTCGCCCGACGGCACGACGCGCGGGATCTCGGCGGGCTCGGCCGGCTGGGCGACGTGGCCCCAGGGCGGCTGGTTCCCGACCTCGATCTTCATGTGGTCGAGCCAGGTCTGGATGTGGAAGTGCAGGAGCTCCGACCGGTACGCGAACCAGCGCTCGCGCTCGGCCGGGAACGCCAAGAGCACATCCTTGAACCTGCGGAAAGCCCCCTTGCCGTCGATGGCGATGAGCAGCCGCTCGCGCAGCGCCTGGTCGGAGACCGACGAGACGAAGCGCTCCATCCAGCGGTACTGCTCGCGCGACGACGCCGGGTCGACCCGGAGGTAGCGCTCCGGGTTCGACGCCACCCGCGCCCGCCGGGCGGCCGCGTCCGGCTCGCCGTCGACGATCGACAGGAGGTCCCCGTTTTCGAGGTCGAGAAAACTCTCTTGATCAGGAGAATTGCGCTCGAAAGCGATCTCCAGATCGCTCCAGTTCACGGTAATAGCCATCGGTCTCGGTCTACTTTCCCCGCACCCCTCCTCCCCAGAAGGAAGCACGGAAAACTAACCCTCCGAGTCTAGGAGGTCGTCCGGACCTTTGCAACCAACGGCCGAGCCTGCCGGCGGAAACCTGCCCGCGGCGCAACCAGGCGATCGCTTTGACCTCGCTTTGACATCCCGGGGGGCCGCAGCTAAGCTGCGCCGCTTCGTTCGTTCATTTTTGGAGGTCGTCTTGGCGCGCGTCACCGTCGAAGATTGTCTGGAGAGAGTCAACAACCGCTTCGCGCTGGTCATCCTGGGCGCCGAGCGCGCCCGCCAGCTGGCGAACGGCGGCCGCCCGCTCCTCGTCTGCAACAACAAGCCCGCCGTCACCGCCCTGCGCGAGATCGCCAAGGGCGAGGTCCGCTTCAACGAGTCGGTCGAGGGGACCGTCCGCCAGTACCTCGAAGAGGTCAAGGCCCGCGGCGCCCGCCCCGATCCGCGCCGCGGTGGCTAGGCGCGAATCGCGATCGCCAGCTTGAGGTAGTTCCCCTCGGGAAAGCCGGGAGCGACGGGGAAGTCCGGCGGCAGGCCGACCCGTTCGATGATGCGGAGGTCGGCGCCGGCCTGGGCGGCGCCCTCGCCGAGGGCGCGGTCGAGCTCGGCGGCCGAGACCTTGGTCGAGTTGGTGGCGAACGCCAGCAGGCCGTGCGGGGCGAGCACGCGCGCGCAGTCGGCCGCGAGCGCGGCGAGGTCGCGGGCCACGGAGAACTGGCCGGCCGGGCCGTGGGAGAACGTCGGCGGATCGCAGATCACGAGGTCGAACGACCGGCCTCGCTCGGCGAAGCGCCCGAGCGTCTTGCGGGCGTCGCCGGTCACCGTCTCGAGGCGGGCCGGGTCGAGGCCGGAGAGCTCGAAGTTGCGGCGCGCGCGCGCGTGGACCTTGGGGGCGACGTCGACGGCCACGAGCTCGGTGGCCCCCGCCTTGGCGGCGTAGACGGAGAACGCGCCGGTGTACGAGAACAGGTTCAGCACGCGCCGGCCCGCCGCGCGCGCCGCGACCGCCGCCCACCCGAGCCGCATGTCGGGGAACAGGCCAGTGCCGAGCGGCGCCGTGACGTCGACGCCGAAGCGCGCGTCGCCGTCGGCCACGATGAGCTCGACGGGGGCCTCTTCGCCTGCCGCGCGCACGGCCGGCTCCGGCGGGCCGGACCCGCCGAGCGGGCGCAGGCGCCGCTGCTCGTAGATGCCGCGCGGCCGGAGCGTCGCCTCGATGGCGCCGAGGAGCTCGTCGCGCCACGGGAGGGCGCCGCCGGACAGCCACTGGACCACCGCGAACTCGCCGTACCGGTCGACGGTCACGCCCGGGAGGCCCTCGCTCTCGCCGGAAAAAACCCGGGTCGCTTCCGGAGGACGGGTGCCGAGGAGCTGGCGGCGAACCTCGACCGCACGCCCGAAGCGCGCGGCGATCGTGCCGCTGCCGGGGGCGACCGCCTCGCGCGGGTCGCGGCTCAACATCCGGACGGCGATCGCGTGCTCCCGGTCGACGTAGCCCCGGCCGACGAAATCGCGGTTTCCCGATATCAGCTCGACGACCGCGCCGGTCTCCTCGGCGACGCCCCGCGCGCCGAGCGCCTCCCGAAACACCCACGGGTGGCCGGCCAGCACGCGGGTCGCCACGTCGCCGGGGATTCGGTACTGTCCCACACGGATTCTGACGCCGGGCGCCTTTTGGGGGGGGCGCGGGGCTCGGCCTTGTCTCCTCACGGCGCGGCACGATAGAGATCGCGGTGCCCGGTGTCAAAGCCGGCCAACGCTTGATTTTGACCGCGAAACCGGGGAGGCTTCCCGGTCAAGGAGTTTTCGGGAATGACCATGAAACCCCCGTCCGGGCTCGCCGAATCGGAATCAGAGGGCAACGAGGTCGATCCCGAAGATCTGAGCGACGAGGTGGCGGTCGATCCCTCCGATGACGTGACCGTGGAGGCGAGCGAGGACGTCACCGTCGAATCGGTCACCCGGACCATCCCCGCTGACGCCACGCCGCCACCGCTGTCGTCGCTCGCCAGCTCGGCGCTCGGCGGCGACGGGACGCCGCTCCCGGTCTCCTCGTCGGTGCTGAGCGTCCTCTCGCCGTCGCTGCCGTTGCCGGGCGTGACCGCTGCCCGCGAAGCCGACCGCGCCATCGACGAAGATGTGACCACGCTGGCACGCGGCCTCAACGATGACGTCACGCGGCCGGCGATCACCGACGACGACGAAGAGGAGACCAAGGTCGAGCCGGCGGAGACCGCCATCCACGCGGCGGCGACTCGCGACGACGTCGCCACGGCGCTGTCGGAGCAGGCCAGCCTCGAGCGCGAGAAGGCGCTGCGCAAGTCCGGCCTCGGCTTCGAGGTGCCGGCCCCCCGCGGCCGGGACGACGTGGAGTTCGCCGATCCCGGCGAGGACGACGACGATGACGTGGCGACGATCAGCAGCGCCGACGCGATCAGCGCCGATCCCGTCGATGACGACGACATCGACGACCAGGAGGTCGAGCCGGTCGCCGCGTCCGAGGAGAACGAGCTCGACGACGGCTCCGACGACGACGCGACGGCGATGTTCGCCAAGGCGCGGGAGTCGTCGCCGCTTGCGGCGGCGCTCACGGCCCGCCGTCCGGGCTCGCCGCCCACCGGATCGCCGTTCGGGCGCGACAGCTTCGGCTCCGCCCGGTTGCCGTCGCCCACCGGCGCTTACGGCGCGCTGTCGCTGTCGAGCCCGGCCGTCGCGGCCCAGGCCCCCGCGCCGTCCAGCTCGCCGTTCGGCAAGCTGGCGGCCGTCCCCGCCGGCTCGCCTTTCGGCGCGCGCACGACGACGCAGTCGCTCCCGGCGCTGCAGATTCCGGCTCCGTCGGGCGCCGCGGCGCCTGCCACGGAGGCGACCGGCCTGCTCAAGCGGATCGAGATCCCCGTCGGCGGCATCGTGGTGGCCTGTCTGCTCTGCGCCGTCGTCGGCGTGATCATCGGCGCCAAGTTCTTCGGCGGCAGCACGACAGCGCCCGCCCCGATCGTCACGATGCGTCCGGCCCCCGCACCCGCTACCGGTCCTGTCGTCCAGCCGGTGACGCCGCCCGCGCCGGCCGTGGCGCCGACGCCGATCCCGGCCGCGACCGGCGCGACGCCCGAGCCCACGCCGGCC
>Ga0306920_100004786_pt1 | contig 17391 bp, 18 predicted proteins | sample flu12Cox44000170_FD_204666 | JGI IMG/M metagenome (GOLD analysis project Ga0306920, IMG submission 204666) | Lab enrichment of tropical soil microbial communities from Luquillo Experimental Forest, Puerto Rico - flux4day.12C.oxic.44.000.170 (v2)... | ecosystem: Environmental > Terrestrial >... | reverse complement strand
CTTCCAGAACCTTCGGAAAAAGGTCCATGCTGCTCACCGATCTCGTCGCGCCTAATGCCATCATTCCGGCGCTGAAGGTCAACAGCAAGAAGCAGATTCTGCAGGAGCTGGCCGCCAAGGCCGCCGAACTCTGCGGCCAAAGCGAGCGCACGATCCTGGAGATTCTGCAGCAGCGCGAGAAGCTCGGTTCGACCGGCGTCGGTAACGGCATCGCCATTCCGCACGGCAAGCTGCCGAAGCTCAATAAGCTGTTCGGATTGTTTGCGCGACTCGAAAGGCCCGTGGAGTTCGAGGCGCTCGACGGTCAGCCGGTCGATCTCGTGTTTTTGTTGCTCGCGCCGGAAGCCGCCGGCGCCGACCATCTCAAGGCGCTGGCGCGCGTCGCGCGCCTGCTGCGCGATGCCGATGTCGCCCGCAAATTGCGCGATTCACGCGACGCCGAAGCGCTCTATGCCGTGTTGGCGATGCCGTCGGCCTCGGCGGCTTGATGGCGCTTCGGCGGCGTAGGCGTCAGCGATCTTTTGCAGCGATCTTTTCGCGCGACGGGACCTCGTGCAGCCGCTTTTCAGCGTGGCTGCAAACACGGGCTCAATGCAGGCTGACGGTTTCGATCTCGCGTTGCGCCGCATCCGCCATTACCGCTTCGCGGCTCTCGGCGAGCATGATCGGCGTGCCGTCGGCCGCGTGCAGCACGAACACGCAGTGACCGGGTGGGAGCAGCGGCGCCTCCGCGCACAGGAATGCGACCTGCTCCGAGCGGATTGCCTTGATGTAGGCCACACGATTCTCGCCCAAGGCCGCGAATCGTTCGGCGGACATCGCCGGGCGGGGCATTGCGGACGGATCGAACATGACACGTGCTCCTCGCGCTTTCCTCGCGCGTGGATGCACTATCGTTCAATTCGGCCGCTTTGACTGTGCCCTGGATCACACAGTCGGGCCCAATGTTACCCCTGGCAAGGTTGAGGCGTCACCGCAGCGGTTTCCGGTGTGTCCTAGATCACACACTGGGCCCAAATTGTATTGGGACCCGCGGAAACCTCAGTGCACGCTGACGGTCTCGAGCTCCTGGCTCCAGGCGTTGGCGATGGCCGCCTCGCGGCTGTCGGTGAGCATGATCGGCGTGCCGTCGGCCGCGTGCAGGGCGTAGAGCAAGGTGCCCGGCGCGAGCTGCGGGGCCTGCGGGAATTGCTTCCGCACGTCCTCGGAGCGGACCATCTTCACGTAGGCGATCTTGCCGCCGCCCAGAAGCGCAAGCGCTTCGGGCGAGATCTTGGGTTCTCGGGAGGTGATGTTGTTGTTGGTCATGGCACTCGACTCCTTGTCTATTTAACGCGTCGAGCCCTACCCCGGTTCAATCACGATCCAGGATGCTGATCGTCTTCACGATCCGTTCCGGTTCTGGCCGGGCGAGATCGATCGATAAGAGCCCGTTCTTCAAGTCCGCGCCCAATACTTCCATGCCGTCGGCCAGCACGAAGGTGCGCTGGAACTGGCGTGCGGCGATGCCGCGATGGAGATAGTGGTGCTCCTTGTCGTCCTGCTGGCGCCCGCGGATCACGAGCTGGCTCTCCTCGACCGTCACGTCGAGTTGATCGCGCGTGAAGCCCGCGACCGCGAGCGTGATGCGCAGACGCTCGGGCTGGCCGTTCTGGCGGGCGATCCGCTCGATATTGTAGGGCGGGTAGCCGTCGGCGGCCTTGGCGACGCGGTCGAGCGCACGCTCGATCTCGTCGAATCCGAGCAGGAACGGGCTGGATAGAGACGGAACTCGGGACATGGTCTCAAAGCCCTCGTAAGCGACTTTGAGGGGCCCTCGCGGCGCCCCCGACCGTCCGACGGGCGGATTGCACCCGCCGGGCCGATCGAGCCCAATATGGGGACTTCCACTTAAGCCTGCAAGAACGCTCGCGAAGCGGACTAGAGGCCCGAGCCTGGCGCGAGCGCCTCAAAGCGGCCCCGCGCCCAACCGATTGAGCGGCGAGCGCCGGCACAGTATTGCTGCGTCCGCTTGTGGCTGGAGGGTGTGTCTTGCGAATTGCGATCATGGGCTCAGGGGGCGTGGGCGGGTACTTCGGTGCCCGGCTCGTCAAGGGCGGCGCCGATGTTCATTTCGTTGCGCGCGGGGCGCATCTTGCCGCCATGCGCGAGCGCGGTCTCGCGATCGAAGGCGGGCCGGAGCCGCTCCATTTGCCCAAGGTCGCCGTGACCGACGACCCCCGCACCATCGGCCCGGTCGATATGGTGATGTTCTGCGTCAAGCTCTGGGACACCGAGAGCGCCGCGCGCCAGCTGCTGCCAATCATGACTCCCGGCACCGGCGTCGTCTCGTTTCAAAACGGCGTGCAGAAGGACGATATGCTGCGGCCGATCCTCGGCGACGAAGCGCTCATGGGCGGCGTCGCCTATGTCGGGACCAATATCGGCCGCCCGGGCGTGATCGTGCAGACGGGTTCGCTGCAACGGCTGGTATTCGGAGAATACGACGGGCGCCGTTCCGCGCGCGTCGCGGCGTTCTACGAGGCCTGCAAGCGTGGCGGCATCAACGCCGAGATCAGCGACGATGTCCGCCGCTCGATCTGGGAGAAATACGTGGCGCTGGTGGCGATGTCCGGTGCGACCACCGCCATGCGCCAGACCATCGGGCCGATCCGGGAGAACCCGCTCACGCGGCAATTTCTGCTCGACCTCGCGCGCGAGGTGGTCGCCGTCGGCCGCGCGCATGGAGTCGCGTTGCCCGCGGATTACGCCGAACAACGCATTCCCTTCTTCGACGGCTGGCCGCGCGAAATGACGACGTCGATGCACCACGATCTGCAACAGGGCAAGCGGCTCGAGCTGCGGTGGCTCTCCGGCGGCGTGGTCGACCTCGGTGCCGAGGTCGGCGTGCCGACGCCGATGAACCGCGCCGTGCGCGACATGCTGGTGCTTTACGCGGAGGGCGGCGCGGGGCTCAAGCCCGCGCCGGCCGCACACCAAAAGTGATCGATGGTGAGCGGGGCCAAGCGTCCATCCACGCCACGCGTCCGCCATTGCCGGACGCGAGCTTCGCGCTCATGCCCCCGGTAGCTTGAACAGCCTCATCGCATTCGTGCGCCCGATCTTGCGGCGATCGCTCTCACTGATCTGCGCATGATCGAACCAGTCGGCGGCGTCGCTGAAATCCTCGAACGGATAATCGACGGAGAACATGACCCGTTCCGCCCCGACCTCGGCCACGGCGTCGATCAGCGCGGGCGTGCTGAAATGCCCCGACGTGGTGAGATGGAAGTTGGCAAGGAAATAGTCCGCCACGGGTTTGCGCGCCGCGTATTTGTGCGGCGCCTTCATCCAATTGTTCCGGTTGTCGATGCGCCAGAGGTAGTAGGGCAATCCTTCGCCCAGATGGCCGAGAATGATTTGCAACCGCGGATGTTCGTCGAACAGACCGCTGCCGATCAGCCGCAACGCGTGCACCGAAGTTTCCTCCGCGAAGGTCCAGGTCGGGCCGAGCAGCCATGAATGGCCTTCCCAGAGCGGCGAGCGTAGCGAGGGCGGCCGCGGATGCAGATAGAACGGAACGTCGAGGCTCTCGACCGCGCGCCAAAACGGCCGATATTGCGGCAGATCGTAATGCAGCACCCGGCTCGGATCGTTCGTCTGTGAATAGCCGTTGACCAATGCGCCTTTGAATCCGAGGTCTTTGATGCAGCGCTGCAGTTCTTGCGTCGCGCTCTCCGGTTCCTGCATCGGCAGGGCGGCCACGCCGACGAACCGGTCGGGACGCTTTGCGATCTCCGCCGCGAGCACGTCATTGGCGCGGCGGGCGACTTCCGCGGCCTCTTTGGCATCGCCGATGCCCTGAATGGCCGGCGCATTGAGCGACGCAATCATGATCTCGACGCCGCTTGCGTCCATCAGCCGCAGACGCTGGTCCTGAAAGTCGAGGAGGCGGTGCCGTAGTTCTCCCCAGACGTGGGGACCGAACGGTTGCGAATCGCCGAGGGTGGCTTCGATCGCGAAATGATCCTCGAGCGTGACTTTTCCCTGCATGTGCTCTCCCGAAAACGCGCGTGATGCGCCGGACGAGGCGCGGAGTGGACTATGCGCGCACTTGACTATGCGCGGACTTGGGAGGCGTTGCCAACATCGATCACGTTTGCCGGACTTTGCGGTCGCCGCCGCGGCGACCTAAGCTTGCGCCATGAAGCCGCCGCTCCTGACCATGCGCGCGATTCGCTCGATTGGGGTCGAGGTCCCGATGACGTATGCGCTGGGCACGAGCCGCGGCGTGATCACCAAGGCCCCGCTCCTCCTCATCGACCTCGAGACCGAGGAGGGCGTCACCGGCCGCTCCTATCTCTGGTGTTATTTCCCGGCCGCGATCCCGGCGATCGCGAACATCCTCGAGGAGGCGGCGCGCGTGGTAAAGGGCGAGCGCCTCGCGCCCGCCGATCTCTGGAGCAAGCTTGCGGAGCGTTTCGCGCTCATCGGCGTGCAGGGCATCGTGCGCATGGCGATGGCGGGGTTTGACGTGGCGGCCTGGGACGCGCTCGCGATCGCCGCCGGTTGGCCGCTGGCGACGCTCATCGGCAGTGAGCCAAAGCGCATTCCCGCCTACAATTCCTGCGGCCTCGGTCTGATGGCGCCGCAACGGGTGGCCGACGAGGCGGAAAAACTCCTCGCCGGCGGCTTCCGCGCGGTCAAGCTCAGGCTGGGCTATCCGACGCTTAGGGACGATCTCGCTGCGCTGCATGCGGTGAAGAAGCGTCTCGGCGGCGAGATCGCTGTGATGGTCGATTACAATCAAGCGCTCAGCCTCGCCCAGGCGCTCGAGCGCGGCCGCGCGCTCGATCAAGAGGGCATCTACTGGCTGGAGGAGCCGATCCGCCACGACGACTATGCCGGCAACGCAACGCTCGCCCGCGAACTCAAGACGCCGATCCAGATCGGGGAGAATTTTTCCGAAAGCGCGGCCATGGCCGTGGCGCTGGCGGCCGGCGCCGCCGATTACGTCATGCCCGACCTCGAACGCATCGGCGGCGTCACCGGCTGGCTGCGCGCCGCCGCGCTCGCCGCCACCCACCGCGTCGCGATGTCGTCGCACCTCTTTCCCGAGGTGAGCGCGCATCTGCTCGCGGCCACGCCCACCGCCCACTTCCTCGAATACGTGGATTGGGCCGACAAGATTTTGGTAGAGCCGCTCGAGATCGTGGACGGCTTCGCGGTGGTGCCGCAGCGGCCGGGCAACGGGCTCACGTGGGATGCGAAGGCGGTGGAGAAATATCGGATCGCGTGAGGCGCGCGCCGTCAAATCTTCACCCACCCTGGCGGCGGCCGCTTGCCCGGGTGAATGGCGCCGCAGTTCTTGCACTTGCGCGCCTTTTCGTCGGCGTAGAACGCCTCGTAGAGCGGCGGCAGGTCCTTCACCAGGTGCTCCACCTTCACCTCGATGCGGTGGACCAATGCGCGGCACTCGAAGCAATACCATTCGAAGGCGTCGAGCTCGTCGGGCCGCGCCGCCTCGACCACGAGGCCGACCGAGCCCTCCTGCGGTCGCTGCGGGGAGTGGCGCACGTGCGGCGGCAGCAGGAAAACCTCTCCTTCGCGAATGGGGACGTCGTAGAAATTGCCGTTGTCGACGACCTTGAGCAGCATGTCGCCTTTGAGCTGGTAGAAGAACTCCTCCACCGGATCGTCATGATAGTCCGTGCGCTCGTTCGGCCCGCCGACGACCTGCACGGTCATCTCGCCGTCCTCGAATACTTTCTTGTTGCCCACCGGCGGCTTGAGCAGATGCTGATTCTCGTTGATCCAGTTCTGAAAATTGAAGGCGTGGAGTCGTCGCATGTCGTCTCCTCGTTCGCTCAAGCCGCCGACGAACGCTCGCTGCCCGCGCCGAGCTTCAAGCCGCAAGTCTCGAACGCGCGGCGCGTGGCGTCTCTCTCCGCCGGCGCGAGCTCGAGCAACGGCCGGCGCACCGCGCCGCCGGTTTGTCCCAAAAGCTCCTGCCAGCATTTCGAGTGGGCATGAAATTTTTCCGCCGGCCGCGTGCGCCGAATCGCCTCGCGCACCGGATCGAGGCTGTCGCGTACGGCCTTCGCGCGCGCGACTTCGCCGCGGAAGGCAAGATCGGTGTATTCGCGCATGCGGCGATCCGCCTTGGTCTGCAGCAAGTAGGGTGGGGAGGAGCAGAGATAGAGCCGCCACCCGAGCTCGACGATGTTGTCGAACCATTCCTCTTCGGAGGCGGTGCTGACCAGGATTTTGTCGCCGGCAAGCCGCGTCAGCCGCGCATACATGTCCCGCGGCACGCTGTATTTGATGGCGACCACGTTCGGGATGTCGGCGACGCGGGCGCACAATTCCGGGCTCATCAGATAGCCGCTGTCGGGATGGCTCCACAGCGCGATGCCGATCTCCACCTGCGCGCTGATGGTTTGGTAATATTGGTAGAGCGTGTCGTCCTGCGTGTGGGCGAAATGCAGCACGGGCGCATGCACCACGATGTAGTCGGCGCCGATCGCCTGCGCGTGCCTGGCGAGATCGATGACGGTGTCGAGATTTTGATCCGAGCACGACAGGATCGTGCGATGGCCGCCCAGCTCCTCGACCGCTACGTCGAAGCTGCGCTTGCGCTCGGCGACCGACATGGAGAAGAACTCGCCTTGCTTGCCGCAGACGAAAACGCCGTCGATGCCGAGATCGTCGACCCAGTGGCGCAGGTTCCTGCGCAGGCCCGCCTCGTCGAGCGCCAGGTTGGGCGCAAACGGCGTCAACGCGGCCGCCCAAATGCCTTTGAAATGCTCGCGGGCATAATCCTTCGCGTCGCGTCGGTCGTAGTTCATCGCGTTCCTGGCTTCGCAGGGCCAATCGGCTGTTCCGGATCAAGTCTCGGGCCGGCTTTAGCCGGATCAGGCCAGCGCCCTATTTGATCAGGCCGGTGATTTTAGCCACGATCGGCTTGGGCGTCGCGTAGATTTTCATGATCGACGCCGCGAGATGCTCCCCATCGTCCGGCTCTCGTTTGGACGCCTTGGCCGCGGCGGCGAAATCCGCGTCCTTCCTGCGCGCGCCAACCCTCGCTCGCCGCGCATCGCCGCACTATGATGTGCGATCGAAGCCGCGGCTGTTGTTCCACCGCCGACGTTGGCGGCAGCTGCGGCCTCGCGATGCGCCACCACTGACCCCCCAACCCTGGGAGAACGTCTTGCCCGTCATGTCCGGAAAGCGCGCCTTCCTCGATCTGCTCAAGCAGGAAGGCGTCGAGATCATGTTCGGAAATCCCGGCACTACCGAATTGCCGCTGATGGACGCGTTCGCGACCGAGAATGAGCTGCGTTACCTGCTCGGCTTGCAGGAGGCAGCCGTCATGGCGATGGCGGACGGCTATGCGCAGGCGTCGGGCAAGCTCGCGGTGGTCAATCTCCATGTCACGCCTGGCCTGGGCAACGCCATGGGCATGCTCTACGACGCGCAGAAGGCGGGCTCGCCCATTCTCGTGACCGCCGGCCAGCACGAGCAGAGCTTCAACGCCACCGAACCGATTCTGTGGGCGGACCTTCCGACCATCGCCCGCCCGCTGGTGAAATGGTCGTCCGAGGTGCATCGCCTCGCCGATCTGCCGCGGCTCGTGCATCGCGCCGCCAAGACCGCGCTGGCGCCGCCCACCGGGCCGGTGTTTCTCTCGCTGCCCGGCGATATCCTGCGCGCCGACGGCAACATCGACCTCTCCGCTCCGACGCGCATCGCGCCGCGCCTGCGCGGGGATCGCGCCGCGGTCGAAGCGGCCGCGGCCTTGCTCGCCGATGCCAAGCGTCCGCTGATCATGGCCGGTGATGCGGTGGCGCAGAGCCGCGCGCATGCCGAACTCATCGAGCTCGCGGAGCTCCTCGGCGCGCCCGTTTACACCGAATTCGTCCCGAGCACGGCGTCGTTTCCGGCCTCGCATCCGCTGTTCCGCGGCTCCATGATCCGCCTGGCGCCGGACGTGCGCAAAGTGCTCGACCAGTACGACGTGCTGTTCTCGGTCGGCGGCGATCTGTTCACCCTGTCGCTGCCCTCCGACGTCGATCCGATGCCGGCCGCGATCAAGCTGATCCATCTCGACGTCGATCCCTGGGAGCTCGGCAAGAACTATCCGCCGGCGGTCGCCATCCTCGGCGATCCGAAGGCCACGCTGCCGGACATCACCGCCGCCGTGCGCGAACGCTTGAGCAGCGGCGCGTGCGGCGCCGCGCGCGAGCGGTTCGCGGCTGCGACCAGCGCGATCGCCGCCGAACGCGATGCGCTCACCGCGAAAGCGCGCGCGCTCGCGCAAGCGAGCCCGGTGCAGCCGCTCGCTTTGCTGCATGCCATCGGAGAGATGCTGCCGAAGGACGCGGTCGTCATCGAGGAGGCGCTCTCCTCCGCCCCCGGCATCCGCCAGCTCATCCGCAGCGACGACCCGCAGAGCTATTTCGGCTTGCGCGGCGGCGGCATCGGCTGGGGCCTCCCTGCCACCATCGGCGTCAAGCTCGCATTGCCCGAGCGGCCGGTGGTCGGCCTCATCGGCGACGGCAGCGCGATGTATACCTGCCAGGGGCTTTGGACCGCCGCGCGCTATCGCATCGACGCCGTCTTCGTGATCCTCAACAACAGCTCCTATCGCATTCTCAAGCAGCGCCTGCACGCCATGCGCGGGCTCGCCGAGCAGGCCGACAGCTATGTCGGCATGGAGCTGCTCGATCCCAAGATCGATTTCGTGGCGCTGGCGCGCTCGCTCGGCGTTGCCGCGGAGCGCGCCAAGACCGTGCACGAGACCACCGATCTCATCGCGCACGCTTTCAAGAATGGGGGCCCGACGCTCATCGACGTCGAGGTCGACCGGGCGTTCAAGCCGATGTGACAGTGTTCCGGCCCTCAGGGAAGGTTTTGGCCGGGAATAAAGCGCCCAGACCCCGAGTCTTGGCTCCGTCGGCGCAAGCGGCGCCGGCGGCGTATTTTTCTCGAGGAGATGGCCCATGCTCAATCTGTCGCGTCGCGACTTCGTGGTTTCCACCGCCATGGCGGCGGCGCTCGGCCTCAATGCCCGGCTCGCGGTCTCGCCGGCCTTCGCGCAGAAGACCCCCGATCCGGCCAAGGGATTCATGACTTACAAGGTGGGCGCGGCCGAAGTCACCGCGCTTTACGACGGCATCTGGGAGAAGCCGCACGACCCGGCCTTCATCGCCAATGCCTCGGTCGAAGAAGTCAAGGCGGCGATGGTGAAGGCGGGATTGTCGCCCGACTTTGTCTCGATCCCATTCACGGTGCTGGTGATCAAGACCGGCGGCAAGACCATCATGTGCGACAGCGGCACGGGCGGACAGGTGCAGCCCACCGCCGGCAAGCTCGCGGCCAACATGAAGGCGGCCGGTATCGACCCCGCCAAGATCGAGACCATTCTCATCTCCCATTGTCATCCCGATCACATCTTCGGGCTGATGGAAAAAGACACCAACAAGCCGGTGTACCCCAACGCCGAGCTCGTCATTTCGGATGTGGAATACAAGTTCTGGACCGACCCGGCGGTGATCGACCGCCTGCCCGAGGCGCGCAAAGGACTGGCGCGTCGCATCCAGGCCGTGTTCCCGACCTGGAAGAACATTCGCCAAGTGGAAGGCGAACCCGAAGTGGCGCCCGGCATCCGCTTCGTCAGCTCGCCCGGTCACACCCCCGGCCATCGGGCCTTCCATCTGTCGTCCGGCTCCAGCCAGCTCATGATCTCCAACGACACGGCCTATGTGCCGGCGTTGGTGGTGGCCAATCCGGGCTGGCACGGTCAGTACGACCAAAACGCGACCATGGCCGAGGAGTCGCGCCGCAAGCTGCTCGACCGCGTGATCGCCGACAAGGTCATGATCTGCGGCTATCACTTCCCGTTCCCGGGCGCGGGCACCATCAGCAAGGACGGCGCGGGCTATGCGCTGACCGTCATGAAGACGTGAGCGGCAGCCTCGGCGACTTAGCTCACGCTGCAATCGAAACGGAGATCATCATGAAAACGCCTGCGCTTTGGCTTTCGGTGTTGCTCGTCGGCGCCTCTCTTGCTGCCACCGGCGCGCTCGCCGTGGATAACGTCACCTCCCGCGACGCGCCGGACCTCACCTCCGTGCGCGCCAAGATCAAGGCCAAGGATTACAAAGCCGCGATTGCAGAGCTGACCCCGATGCTCGAGACCCATCAGCACGCCGATGTCTACAACCTGATGGGTTTTAGCCTGCGCAAGACCGGCGACTACAAGCAGGCCTATACTTTCTACCGCAAGGCCCTCGAGTTCGACCCCGAGCACAAGGGCGCACTCGAATATCTGGGCGAACTCTACGTGGAAACCGGGCAGGTCGATAAGGCGCGCGAGAACGTCGTGCTCCTGAAAAAGCTCTGTCCCGGCGGCTGCGAGGAGCTGGCCGATCTCGAGCACGCGATCGCCGGAGCCTCGGCCAAGGTCAACTGAGGCTCGACGATGGCGTCACCCGTGATGGCGGCGGCCGCGCTTGTCGGCCGCCTCCTGCTCGCGGCGATATTCCTGCACGAGGCCTGGAGCAAGCTCACGGGCTATTCGGCCGCGCTCACCTACATGCAGGCTTTCGGCGTGCCCAGGCAGCTGTTGCCGCTCGCTATTGCGGCCGAATTGGGGTGTGGAATTCTGATCCTCGGCGGCTACCACACCCGCGCCGCCGCGCTCCTCCTTGCCGGATTTTGCCTCGCCACCGCCGTGCTCTTTCACACCAAATTCGGCGATCGCAATCAGCTCCTGCATTTCGAGAAGGATTTGGCGATCGCCGGCGGGCTCCTGGTGCTGTTTGCCCATGGCGGCGGCGCGTGGGCGCTCGACGCGCTGCGCCCGTCACGAGTGAGGAGGCGGGAATCAGGTGTGGAGGGAGCCACGACGTGAAGCCCGCGCGCTTTCCAGCCCCTGAGGCCTGATCCGGACGCCACCCGCCACAATTAACGAAAATTCGGGCCTTGCCGCCCTCGAACCTTTTGGCGTCCCACGCGACTAACCCTTTGAGCCCAAGCGGGTCTCATAGGAGTTCCGCGTCACGGCGCACCAAAGGGGGGATTTCGTGCAGAAGTCTCAGCGGCCCAATGCGGGCCGGTCGGCTTATTTCCGCAATCGGGAGAGCCTCTTAGCCATGACGGCGAGCGCCGCCTTGCTCGCCGGCCTGACCTCCGCGAATGCCTTTCCGTTCAACGCACCTCCGCAGTACGAGGCCGGACGGTCGGTGGTAAAGGCGAACCGCCTGGTCGTGGCATCGCGTGAGAAGTCCCCGGCAAAGGCGAAGGCGAGCACGGACGACGTGGCCGCCAAGGCGAAGGGGCTACTCAGCGTCGTCATCTCGATCGACAAGCAGCGGCTCACCCTCTATTCCGACGGTGAACCCATCGCGCATTCGCGCGTCTCGACCGGGGTGCCAGGCCATCCGACGCCGACCGGGGTGTTCAGCATCATCCAGAAGGATCGCTGGCACCGCTCCAATATCTATTACAACGCGCCGATGTATTTCATGCAGCGGATCACCTGGTCGGGTGTCGCCATGCACGAAGGCGTGGTCCCGAACTCGCCGGCATCGCACGGCTGCATCCGCCTCCCTGGCGCGTTCGCCCGCCAGATGTGGGGCATCACCAAGCTCGGCGTGCGCGTCATCATCGCCCACGGCGAAGTCACGCCGGTTGCGATTTCCAACGAGCACTTGTTCACGATCAAGCGCGAGCCGGCCGAGCCGAAGGGCGAAGCGCAAGCCGGTTCGGCAGAGACGGTCGGCGGCGCTTTCAATGCGCTCGGGTTGGCGCAGCTCAGCGCGGCGAAGCGCGACGGGCAAGCATCCAACACGGTGTTTGACGTCTCCAAACCTCTCACGCCAGCGCTTGATGCCATGGCCTACGCGCTCGGGACACCGCGCGAAACCACGGGACCGGAGCTCAAGCCGGCGGAGCCGAAGCCACTCAAGCCCGGCCCGATCTCCGTGTTCATCAGCCGCAAGGAAGGCAAGCTGTTCGTGCGCAAGGGCTTCGAGCCGGTGTTAGATGCGCCGGTGACGTTCGAAGAGCCAGATCGGCCGCTCGGCACCCACGTCTTCACCGCCTTGGCCGTCAATGACGACAATACGACGCTGCGCTGGAACGTGGTGTCGATGCCGGGCGCCCGATCGGCGCCGGTCAAGAAATCGGTAAAGGGCAAGCGGCTTGAACCGGCGGCAGCGCCGGTGGTAGCGCCGGCATCGACCGCGAGCGAAGCGCTCGCTCGCGTCACCATCCCGCAGGATGCGCTCGAGCGGATTTCCGAGCTGATGTCGCCCGGCGCCTCGCTCATCATCTCGGACAAGGGGCTTGGCGGGGAGACCGGCAAGGGCACGGACTTCATCGTGCTCACGCGCTGACCTTCAACGCAGACGTCTCGTCACATGCCCGGCTTGTGCCGGGCATGTGCGTTTCGACCCATTTCGTCATTGCCGGGCATAGCGCGTCGGAAGACGCGCGTGAACGCGCTTATGACCCGGCAATCCATCCTCTTCGCAAAAAGTACTTGCAAAGAATGATGGACCACCCGAAATCGGGTCTACCCGATTTCGGGCGCTTTAGTGCGCAAGTCGGGTAAACCCGACTTGCGTGGTCAAGCCCGCGGGTGACGTGTGTGGGTGCGGAATGCTGAGGCAAACCGACCGGAACGCGCACTAGCTTCGCGCGAGCGCTGCCAGCGCATCCGCCGTGGCGACCGGCGGCGTCCAACCGAGCCGCAACAGCGCGGCGGGGTCCGCCACCAGCGAGCCGGCCAGCCGTTGGTAGATTTCCGTGCGGCCCGCCGCGCGCAACGCCGTTTTGAGCAAGGACTGCGGCACCGGGATCAGGCCGGGGGAGCGCCCGAGACCGCGGCGCATGGCCGTAATCATCTCCGGAATGGTCAGCGCCGCGGGATCAGCCACAAGCAGCGGCCGCCGCAGCGGTCCCGGCGCGGCCAGCACCGTATCGATGGCCGCCACCAGATTGTCGAGCGCGAGCAGCGATCGCCGCCCGTTGAGCGCGCCCAACGGCAGCGGATAGGGCGCGCGCGCAAAGCGCAGGAGCTCCGCCATGTTGCCCTTCACGCCGGCGCCATAAACTAGGACCAGCCGCAGCGCGACCCAGTCGAGGCCGAGCTCCGCCAGTCCCTGCTCCGCCGCCAGCTTGGAGCGGCCATAGGCCTCGGTCGGTTGCGGCGCGAGATCCTCGGTCAGGACGTGGTCCGCGGTCGGCCCGGACTGCGCGCGGATCGAGGACAGAAAGATGAAACGCTTGACGCCCGCGCGCTGCGCCGCGCGTGCGAGCGCGATCGTAGCTTCGGTATTGAGCACGCGGTAATCGTCCTCGGGCAATCCGGACATGGCGTGAGCGACGCCGGCCGAGTGAATGACCGCACCGACGTCGGCAAGCGCGGCGGCCATGTTTTGCGGCCGCGCGAGGTCGCCGACGACGGCGCTCGCGGACTCCATGGGCACCACGCTCGGGCGTCGCAGCAGCACGCGCAGCCGGTAGCCGCGCTTGGGCAATTCCCGCAACAGCCATTGCCCGATGAAGCCGGTCGCTCCGGTGAGGGCAATGAGGGGTTTGGCGCCGACGGGGTTCACGCTGGTTTCGGCCGTTCGGTGGATGTTTCGCGCCAATATAGCGCATTCGGCTCATACGGATTGCATCGTCGGGCTGCGGTGCTCGTGTGGCCGGCGATTGCCTTGCGACGATGATCTGCGTCGGCGCCGTCGTTACCGCTTCAGCCCGGCTGCGAGTCCCGCCGCCGTCGCGACGCGCGTCCATTTGGCCAAGTCATCGCGGATGAAGGCGGCAAATTCCTCGGGGCTGCCGCCGGCCATGTCGAAGCCCTGCCGGGCCAGCGTGGCAACGACGTCGGGAGATTTCGCTGCCTCGTTGGACGCCGCCGCGAGGCGCTCGATGATTTCGGGCGCCGTGCCGGCCGGCGCCAGCAGCCCGAACCAGCCCGAGGTATCGAATCCGGCGAGCCCCGCCTCCGAAATGGTCGGCAGATCCGGCGCCACGCTCGCGCGGCGCGAAGCGCTCGAGGCGAGTCCCACGAGCTTGCCCTCGGCGACGAATTGCAACACCGTCGATGCCGGCGAGAACATCACCTGCACGCGGCCGCTCAACAGGTCGGTGGCGGCTTGGGCGGTTCCCGGATAGGGCACGTGGACGAGGTTGGTGCCCGCCATCACGTTGAACAGTTCGCCGGTGAAATGCGACGTGCCGCCCACGCCCGCCGACCCGAAGGACAATTGGCCTGGTTTCTCGCGCGCGAGCTTGATGAGCTCTTGCACGGTCCGCACGCCGAGCGAGGGGTGCACGACCAGGATGTTCGGCAGCGTCGCAAACAGCGAGATCGGCGCGAAGTCCTTGACGAAGTCGAATCCAAGATTGGGTGTGATGACGGGGTTGATGGTGTTGGCGACGGTGCCTTGCAGCAAGGTGTAGCCGTCGTTCGGCGCGTGCGCCACGAAATTGGTGGCGATGTTGCTGCCGGCGCCGCTGCGGTTCTCGACGATGAATTGCTGCCCGAACCGCTGGCTGAGCGCTTGCGCGAGCACGCGCGCGGCGATGTCGCCCGAGGCGCCGGCGGCAAAGCCGATGATGATGCGCACCGGCCGCGTCGGGTAGCTCTGCGCTTTGGCGACGCGCGTTCGGGCCGCGAGCGCTGCCGCGCCGGCTGTGAGCTGCAGGAATCGACGACGCGGAAGTGTCATGGCGTTCGCTCGCTGAAAGAGGGGCGACGACGCCGTGCATTCTGCCTTGATTGTTGGATCGGGGGTAGGGAAGAAGAGCTATTCGGGTCCTGCGGCCCGCGCAGCGTCACGGGCCCGCCGACCGCCTTGAGCTTCATGGAAAAAGTTGTAGACCCGGATTATCTGCGTCGGAAAGGAACTGCAGTGTCGGCAAAGCTTGCTCTCGCCGTTCTCGTTGCCCTCGGTGGCGCCGCGATGGCGGCCGAGCCCTATCCCGATCATCCCGTTACCCTCGTCGTGCCATACGCGGCCGGCGGCAGTTCCGATGTGCTCGCCCGCCTTCTCGGCGAGCGGTTGTCGAAATCGCTCGGCCAGCCGATCGTCATCGACAACCGCGCCGGCGCCGGCAGCCGCCTCGGCATCGAGGTCGCCGCCAAATCCGCGCCGGACGGCTACACCCTGCTGCTCGCGGACATGCCCCACACCATCATTCCGGCGATCCAGAAGGGCGTGCATTACGATCCCGTCCGCGACTTCACGCCGATCGGTCTGATCGGCACCGCTTCGATGGTTTTTTTCGTCAATCCGGCGGTGAAGGCGGAGACCGCCCGGGACTTCGTCGCGCTCGCGAAAGCCGACCCGGAAAAGATCACCATCGCCTCGGGCGGTATCGGCAGCGCCACCCACCTCACCGCGGAGCTCTTTCAGGCCAGAACCGGCATCAAGCTCGTGCATGTGCCGTTTCGCGGCGCCGGCCCGGCCATGAACGATCTGGTCGCCGGTCACGTGCAGTCGGGCTTCACCACGCTCGCGACGGCAAGCTCGGTTCTCGATCGCGTTCGTGCGCTCGCGATCGCAAGCGAAACGCGGCTGGCGACGCGGGCGAGTATTCCGACGTTCAGGGACAACGGCATCGATCTCGTCGTCGAGCATTGGTGGGGCGTGCTCGCTCCGGCCGGCCTACCGTCGGAGATTGCCGCGCGCCTCACGCGGGATCTCAAAGCCGTTCTCGACTCGCACGAGTTTGCGACGCGCCTTGAGCCGCTGGGCGTCACGGCGTCCCATGCCTCACCCGCGCAGTTCCAAGCTCTGATCGAGAGCGACACGGCGCGCTGGGCCGAAATCGTCAAGTCGGTCGGGATCAGCGTCCCGTGACGGACGCCGCATCGACGGGGCGTCCACTCTCGCCACCGGCAAGTCCCGGCGACCCGGCGATGTGGGCGGACTTCCAGGCGCTGTGCGATCTGGGCGGCCGCGTCGCTGGCTCGGCGAGCGAAGCCGCGGCTCTAACCTTCGCGCGGGAGCGGCTCGCGGCCGTGCCGGGCGCAAAGGTTCGCGACGATCCCGTGGACTATCCGGGTTGGCGGTGCCGGACGGCGCAACTGGTGAGTGCCACGACGGGCGTTTCGTTCCAATGCACGCCACTTCTGGGCACGGCGTCGGCCGCGGGCGTGGTGGCGGAAGTCCTCGATCTCGGTTTGGGCCGGCGTGACGATTTCGAGCGGCACACGGATCGCGTTCGCGGCCGGATCGTCATGGTCCGCCACGAATATCCGTTCGCGACCGGACACGTGCACCGCCGCGTCAAGCTCGCCTTGGCGCAGCAGATGGGCGCGGTCGGGTTTCTGATCGCGCATCCGGAACGTGGCGTCGGCGCCGTATCGGGGTCGAGTGGACGCAACGGCGGCGCCGGAATTCCGGCGCTCGGCATCGGTGTCGAAGCGGCGGAGGCGTTCCGCCGTTCGCCGGACGGCACGCTCGCAACTGCCCGCATCGTCATCGACGGCGATGATTATCCCGGGCGGACGCACATGCTGATTGCCGACCTGCCGGGCCGAGGCCCGGATTGGGTCGTGGTCAGCGCCCATATCGACGGCCATCCGCATGGCGAAAGCGCGATGGATAACGCCACCGGCGTTGCGGTAGCGCTCGGGCTTGCCCGCCTGCTCGCGCCGCACGTATGTGAATGTCCGCGCGGCTTGCGCATATGCTTGTTCAGCGCCGAGGAATGGGGCCTCATCGGATCGCGCCTTTGGCTCGAACGAATGGACGAGGCCGCGCGGCGGTCGATGGTCATCAACGTCAATCTCGACAGCGTCGGCGGCGCATTCGGATTGACCGCGCTGACCTCCGGCTTCGAACGTCTCGATGCCTGGGTCAAAGACACCGCCGCGCGCGCCCGCCTGCCGATCGCGACGCACTTGCCGCTCATGGCCAATTCCGACCACGCCAATTTTGCGGCGCACGGCATTCCCGCCGTGCGGCTGCTCGCCGGGTTCAACGCGCCCGACAGCAATCTCCGTCTTTTGCTGACCGCCGCCGACACCCGCGACAAGGTGCACCCGCACGAGCTCGATCAGGCGTTGCGGCTCGCGTCTACGCTGACGTGGCAAGCGTTGGCCGCTACCGATGCAACGCTGTCGAGCCTGGCGGAGGGGCGCGATTAGGCACGCGCGTTAGCCTTCTCGCGGCAACGATCGCCACCCGAGTTGGCCCTCAGAGCGTCCGATCAAATGATCGCGTCAAGGCGGATAGATTAAATGCATGCATTTCGGTGACTTAATTGGTGGAGCCAAGGGGAGTCGAACCCCTGACCTCTTGAATGCCATTCAAGCGCTCTCCCAACTGAGCTATGGCCCCACGCAGGACGCGGTGTCGGGACGACCGCGTCCGAAGCTTAAAATGA
>Ga0306920_100004785_pt1 | contig 17393 bp, 17 predicted proteins | sample flu12Cox44000170_FD_204666 | JGI IMG/M metagenome (GOLD analysis project Ga0306920, IMG submission 204666) | Lab enrichment of tropical soil microbial communities from Luquillo Experimental Forest, Puerto Rico - flux4day.12C.oxic.44.000.170 (v2)... | ecosystem: Environmental > Terrestrial >... | reverse complement strand
TGCCGCACCGTGATCCCCGGCGTCTTCATGTCGACGAGCAGATAGCTGATGCCGTGATGCTTCGGCGCGCCCGGGTCGGTGCGCACCAACAGGAAGCACCAGTCCGCGAAATGCGCGCCCGAGGTCCACACTTTCTGCCCGGTGACGACAAAATGTTCGCCGCGGTCGACGGCGCGCGTGCGCAGACTGGCGAGATCCCCGCCCGCGTCGGGTTCGGAATAACCCTGGCACCACAGCTCGTCGGCGCTCAGAATCCGCGGCAGGTGGCGTTTTTTCTGTTCCTCGGTGCCCCAATGGATCAGGGTCGGGCCCAATAAATTGAGCGCGCTGGCCGCCGGCAGAACCGGCGCGCGGGCGCCAAAATACTCCTCGTCGAAGATCACCTGCTGCATGAAGCTGGCACCGCGCCCGCCATATTCCTTGGGCCAGGAGATCCCGACCCACCTGGCGGCGTGCATTCTTTTCTGCCAGGCGATGCGCTTTTCGAGTGTCTCGCGGTCGGGTGCGACGCGCTGGTCCGCGGCATCGTCGACGCAGATCTCGGCTGGCAAATTTTCTTCGAGCCAATGGCGGAACTCGGCGCGGAAGGCGGCGTGCTCGGGGCTGTCGGCGAAGTCCAAAGTTCGGCCCCTTTTGCGGAAGTGCGAGGCAGTCGGTCTGATCGAGGCTATGCAGAAGCCCTCGTTCTGGCAAGCGCGGTATAGAAGAGAACCGGCCGCCAGGGCGGTCCGTTTCGCCGAAAAAAGCGGTCGGGGAGAAGATCCGGCTCTGGCAGGGTTTCACGCCGCAGCGCGTGAACGCCTTGCGCTGGTTTGGACCCTGGGCGCCGAGCCGACCGGCCCGCCGCCGATCACGATCGCGTCAAAACGCGGGTCACGGATGCCGGGCGTGGCCTGAAGCGACCTCATGCACGAGCCGGTGATGCGCCGACCGCAACGGCCTCAGCTCCGCGAGCGCCGCGACGGCGGCAACCGCATTCATCAGTGCGGCGACGACAAAGACCTCGTGCCAGTCGCCGGCCTCATTCTTCGAGCCACACGTCGCTGAGATCTTGGCCAATGTAGTGGCTCGGCGACATATTCCAGCCCTTGAATTTTTCCGCGGTGACAACGATGCGGTTCCACCACAGAAGGGGAACCGTATAGGCGTCAGACAGCGCGTGCCGCTCGAAGTCGCGGACGATCTTCGCCCGTTGCTGCGGATCAGTACTGATCGCCTGACCAATATAAAGTGCGTCGAGAAAGCGGTCGGTCGAGCCGGAATGGTTGATCGGCGAGAGGTCGCGGGAAACGTATCTCGCGAGCTGTATCGTCGTATCGTCGAAATAATCGGCGGCCAGATCGGTCGCCGCGGCAAAGCGGCCGGTTTCGAGCGCGGTCTGCCAGTCCTTGGTGCTCAGCAGCTCCTGGGTAGCCTGCACGCCGATGTCGCGCCAAGCCGCCACCACGTAGTCGCCGGCAGGGCCGCACGGCACCGGCACATCTTTACGGTTCGTCAGCGTGACCGCGAGGTTTGGGACTCCCGCTTCGGCCAGAAGCCGCCGCCTTCCGCGCGTGAAGCGGCGATGTCGTGGGAGAACCCGGGAAGCGTCACCAGCTCCGCTTCGGGCATGCTGGTCGCGGTGCCGGGCCGCATCAGCCCGCCGACATATTTGAGAAAGGTGTTGTCGGCTAGCGTCTCGGCGCCATGCCACCGGTCGATGGCGAGTGACAGGGCGCGCCGCACCCGCGCGTCATCGAATGGCGGGCGGGTGGCGTTGAAGACGATCGCCAGGTAAGTGATCCAAGGACCCTCGCGCAGCTCGAGGCGATCGCCGGCCGTCTTCACCATCTCGTCGCGCTCAGTGGGGGTAAAGCTGCGGAACTGGGCCATGATCCGGCCGCTCTCCATGGCTTTCGCCGCTTTTTCTTCAGCCATGAATTCGGCTCGGTAGCCGTCGAGATAGGGCCTGCCCGGCTGGAAATACTTGTCCCAGCGCTTGCCGGTCCAATGGTCCCCCTTCACGTGCTCGACGAAGACGAACGGCCCGCTCCCGAGAATATGTGTCTTTGGGAAGAGAGGATCTTCTTTGAGCTTGGCGGCATTGTAGATGCAGTTCCAGGGCGAGGCGAAGTTGGCCAGCATGGCTGCGTCAGGCCATTGTAGATGAAAGACCACTGTCGCCGGATCGGGCGTGTCGATCCGGGTGATCGCGGCATAGTCGGCCTGTCGCACGGAAAGGACACCCTGCGAAGGGTGGATAATGCGGTCGTAACTGGCTTTTACATCGGCGGAAGTAAGTCGTGAGCCGTCATGGAACAGCACGTTTGGCCGCAGCTTGAATGTGTAGGTGAGTCGGTCGGCCGAGACGTTCCAGTTTTCGGCGAGGTCGCCCACCACCTGCGGATAATTGGCTGTGTCAAATTTGAGCAGCGTGGAGTAGTGGGGGATGACCGGATGAATGAAGACAAACGAGAAATTGGAGTGGCAGTCATAATTGGGCGGCTCGGCATCGACGGCAAATGTCAGTATGCCGCCACGGTTCGGATGCGGCTCGGCAGCGACCGTCGTATGAGCGGCGAACATTGCGGCGAGCGCGGCGAGCATTGCAGCGAACGCGGCGAGCATTGGCTGCCGGCGCCGGACAGCCATACCGGGGAGCGCGGCGATCTGCGGATTCGTCATTGAACACACCATCGAAGGGTTGGCAGCGGCGATCACCGCGGCTGAGCAGTTTGCCAGCGTTGATATTGTTGGAAGAGGTCTGATTTTTCCTGCTCCGTCATTGGCGCCCCACCCATCGATTGGCGGCGCTCGTCGACAAAGCGCGCAAACATGGTCATGACTTCGGACTGGTTCGGCACTTTGCTTACCTGCTGGTTGCGCTGCAGCCATTGCTCGGCAGGCGGGTAGCGGCGCCAGCCGGTAAGCTCGGCCCCTAGATTGACCTCGCGCCATTTTGGATGGTGACCGGGCTCGAGCAGGGATTGAAAGCCAGTAAAAAAGGCCTCGACGAAATTCGCTACACTGCGATTGCGCTCGGGGGCCTGCTGAAGATTGGCGGCGACCAGTACGGTGCCCACCCCGACGGTGTCGATTGGCCGGCTCTGCGGAACGAGGTTCGGATAATCTGCCGCAGTCAGGCGTGCAGGCATATAGCCTGCGGCCATCACCGGATTGAACGGCACAGCCAGCAAGTGCAACCCGTCATCTCCTTTGATGTCGCGAAAGAGGGGAGCGGGCTTCCCTGCTACGAAGGCGAGAGCTGTTATCTCGCCATTGCGCAGCTTTTCGAGCGCCACCTCGGGAGGATCGTTGGTCAGAGTGACCGGGAGCTTGAGGAGGTCGAATAAGCGGCGGGCGGTAATTGCGGTGCCGCTGTCGCGTAGATCGACATTGACCTTCCGATTGGCCAGATCCCCGACGCTGTTGATCTCGGGACGCGCCAGCAGATGGAATTCCTCGTCGTAGAGCTTGGTAATGTAGGTGATCGATGCCTCTGCCCCCGGGAGCAGCTGCTGCTCCCGCGCGTAATCTAGGGTGTCCGTCTGGAGGATGGCAATGTCGATGCCGTGCAAAAGTTTGAGATCAGTGAGGTTCGCCAACGATCCCTTGCCGACCACCGGCACCAAGCGACGGGTCGCGCCGTCATTGATGACATTCGCGAGATCCTCGGCGATACGCACCGAGATGCCGGCCGAGCTCCCGGTCTCCAGCTCGACGACCCCTCTGTTGATGACGATCGAGTCGGGAGAGGGCAAGGCCGGCCGTGTGACGGCGCCCACCGCCGGCATGGCCGCTAGTCCCACAAGCAATGGAACGATTACCGTTCCAGCAATGATGAACGACCGAGGCATACTTATAACTCTTCCTATTGGGCTTGCGTGCTGTTCAGCAAAACTTCGGCTTCTGCAGTGCCGAGATCGCGGGCGCGCCGATACCAGGACCGGGCCGTCTCCAGATTGCCGCGGACGCCGCGCAGGTGGGCGTGGTCGAGAAAGCTCGGATCATAGGTCTCGCCTAACCGGAGTGCCGCCTGGGCCTCACCGGCATCGGCTGCGCGTTCGTAAAAGGTGCGTGCGGCAGCGAGATCTCCGGTGCTGAAAAGAACATCGCCACGTGCAACGAGCGCTGCGATCTCTGGGCCGGGGAGGCGGGACGCGGCCGGGGAGGGCAAGTCAGGGGAGGGAGTCGCGGCGGCGGCGACATCAGCGCTCGGAATCGCCGCAACGGGCCCCGCCGTGGCCGCTGGCCCCGCTGGTGGTGCGGCCGAAACTGGGCTGGCAATGGCCGGCGCCGCTTCCCGCGCCAGTACGGCAGTCGCCGATGCGGCCGCGGTGGCAGGCTCACCGGATGACCCCGAAAGAGCGGGCGTCGTGACAATCGGTGTGGCCGGCGCCATCGGGCCGGTGGGCGGATTCGCTGCCGCGACCGGAGCTGGGCTGGCAATGGTCGGAGCCGATTCCGGCATCGGCGCGTCAGTCGCCGGTCGGACCGCAGTGGTGCGTCCACCAGGCGATACCGGCGAAGTGGGAATTGCAGCACTCGGAGCGGCCGCCGGCATCGCCCCGATGACGGCGCTCGTTGCCGCGACCGGTGCCACGGAGCGCTCTGGCGCTTCCGCAGTGGGTTGCGGCGCCTCCGAGGATCGCTCTTCTGATCGGATGCTCGTATTGCCGGCGCTGCCCGTGACGGCATGAAGCCACAAAGGAACAGTAAGAGAAGCCGCGGCCAGAATCCCGATTGCAACGAGCCGTTTCGGCTTCGCACGCCGCGGGATGGGCATAGGGCTGGGCGGCGGTTTTGTCTCTGCCATCGGGGCGCGCTCGCAGCCGGTTTCCGGCGGCAGGTCGACTACCTCGATATCCTGCTCAACGGAGGAGCCGGATGTGACTACCGCCTCGGCAGAGGACGGGGATAGGATGACGAGGGCATCACCACTCCACGCGCGCTCGAAATCCTCTCGCAGTACCGTTAGGATTTCGCCGTCGCTGTGGAACGGGTCCCAAACGCTGACCGCCCCGGCTCCGGGGCCGTCCGTCCCGGTCACCACGACCGCGTTGGTATTCTTGAGAAAAACCAGGGTCGGATGGGTGAACTCAGCTCTCGTCAGTCCGTTCCAATCAAGCCGCATGCATTCGGCTCGAAACCCGAGTTTGCCAGCCAGTTCGGTCAGCCGCGAGGCGGGCAACGTGTTACCGTCGAGAACGGCGCGGTGCCGAAACTCCTCTATTTCCGGGTCGTCTCTCGTACCGACACCCAGGCGGACAAGGCACGACAGCGCCGTGTCGCAAGAGACCACTGGTTCGCGTAGATGCTCAGTCGGAAGGTCGACGGACATGGCCATTGGGAGCGCGGTTTACTTCGATCCCCAGACCAGGGCTCGATCCATTCGTGCGGGAACGGATGCGCCGAGTATCTGACAGCGAGGTTTAAATATTTCCTAATACCTGGCGTGCGGCATCGCGAAGCGCGTCGGCGGGTCGAGCGAAGCAACCAGATTAATGCTTTCGCAATGCAGCGGCTACAAATATGTGCGCGCTGAGACTGTCGCGGCGCCCTCGCGCATTGAGTAGCTGGAGAGAATAGTGAATGACGGTGTAAACGGTTCCACGCGAAATACAACTGAAATCGAAATGGTCGGGGCCAAGGAAGCCCAGAGTGTCCATCGACTGTCGGATGGCACTACACTCCGAATAAAGCCGGTCATGATTGCTGTTTTCCGCGCCGGTGGAGAACAGAGCGCCGCCCGTGAGCCGGCTTACAGCATAAAATCTACGCCGACCAGCGATGCGAGAGCGCCCGCTGCAGCCACGAGACCCTGCTAGTACGATGAGCGACCCCAACATCATACATTCCACTTTGTCGAGTGCGAAAGTATTTGTTTCGAGCGCGTCACGCCCTACCACGAGCCGATTGGTGCCCGACACCAGCGCGGACGGAGCGTTCACGATGGCGGCCGGGACTGCGACAGCCCTCACCAGCACAAATCGGACAACCTTTTCGCGAATTCTGACCAATCGGGCGCGCAACAGTTTGCGGGTCAGTTTTGCGGCTCCGCGGCCCGTCGAAGGTAGTGCGGTATCGCCGGAAGCATCTCCGGCACCGGAAACCGAGGAAGTGACGCCCCCCGGCCCACCCAACGTGCTTCCCGAGGCCGACATCCCCGCTCCCGCTCCCAAAAAATCGGCGAGAGCGGAGAAAATCGAGTTGGCTATCGACAAGCTTCCCAATCACGAGCTCATCAAGCCGATCCCCGTTCTGATAGAATCATTGGGTGACAAAGTCTTTATCGCCGAAGTTCCCGGTTTGGACATTTCCATAACCGGAAACAGCATGGGCGGAGTCCTACTCCAATTGAAGGAGCATATCGCCAATATTTACGAAGGACAGCGTGCGAGCAATAACCTGAAACCGGAGGCCGCGCGGCAACTCAAGGTCCTGGAGACCTATATCGGTAAAACCCGACGGAATTGGTTTTGAGATGCTCGAACTGTGGTCCCCATTCAGGAGTGCAACGGGCGGGCGTCGGCAACCTCCTGGATCCCCCGGTGATGCGCTAACCGCAACGGCCTCAGTACCGCGAGCGCGGCGATGGCGGCGACCGCATTCATCAGCGCGGCGACGACAAAGACCGCATGCCAGTCGCCGGTCGCGGCGGACAGCACATTGGCGAGTGGCACGAGGAGCGAAGCCGTGCCCTTGGCGGTGTAGAGCAAGCCAGCGTTGGTTGTAGCGTACTTGGACCCATACGCGTCGGTGCAAGTCGACGGGAAGAGGCTATAGATTTCTCCCCACGCGAAGAACACGACCCCGCTTAGGATCACGAACAGCAGCGGGTCGCGACCGAAGACCCCGAGCGCCCAGATACCGATCGCTTCGAGACCGAAGGCGATGAACATCGTGTTCTCGCGCCCGAGATAGTCGGACACCCAGCCAAAGAACGGGCGTGTCAAGCCGTTCAGGATGCGGTCGATCGACAATGCGAAGGTCAGTGCCGGCAGGGTCAGGCCGAGAATGCTGACCGGAATCTTGGCGACCTGGAAGTCGGCGGCGATCGGCGCCAGCTGCGCCGTCGCCATCAGGCCGCCGGCCGCCACCAGCACGAACATCACATACATGACCCAGAACACCGGCGAGCGCAGCACCTCGAGCGGGGTGTAGTCGCGCGCCGCCTGCTGCAAGCGTCTCGACGCCGGCGTCTCGCCGGGCCGCGGCGCCCGCAACAGCAAGGAGAGAACGATCACCACCAGCCCTTGGCCGATCCCAAACCACAGAAAGGTGGCCTCATAGCCGCGCGACTGGATCATCCCCTGGATCGGGATGATCGTCAGCGCAGACCCGGCGCCAAAGCCCGCCGCAGTGAGCCCCGCCGCCAGGCCGCGCCGGTCGGGGAACCATTTGAGTGCATTGCCGATGCAGGTGCCGTAGACCGCACCGGCGCCGATGCCGCCGATCGCCGCCGCGACGTAGAGCATCGTCAGCGTGTCGGCGGCCGAGTTAAGCGCCCAGGCGATGGCGACGAGCACGCCGCCGACCAGCACGACGATCCGCGGCCCGAATCGGTCGACCAGCCAGCCTTCGACCGGGACCAGCCAGGTTTCGAAAAGGACGAAGATGCTGAAGGCGATCTGGATCGACGGGCGGCCCCAGTGGAACTTGTTGTCGATCGGGAGGACGAACAAGGTCCAGCCGTATTGCAGGTTGGCGATCATCACCATGCAGACGATGCCGACCACCAGCTGGACCAAGCGGGTCGCCGCCGGCGCCACGTCGGCCGAAGCCCTAGCATATGACACTGTCGCGGTCCTCCCTCCGGCATTGGAGTTTTACGCCCGGAAATTGTACCATAGCTTGATACTGGAAAAGAGCTTATCGAACCGGTTGCTGCTGCGGCCGTTTACCGACCCGCGCCTGTATTTCGAATTCGAGGCAGATGAGCTTTGTTGGCTGTATCATCGCCGAGGCTCGCTCGTATCAATGCGGCTGATGAGCGGAACGTGAGCCCCCACCCAAACCCTCCCCGCACGCGGAGCAGGGAAGGGGGATGATCGCACTCGAGATTCGCGACCGGGAATCACCCAATCACAGCTCCCGGGGTGAACCGGCGCGCATCGATATGTTGGTCCTCCATTACACCGGCATGGAAAGCGCACCGGCGGCCTTAGATCGATTATGCGATCCTGCCGCGAGAGTCAGCGCCCACTATGTCGTCGAGGAGAACGGCAGGATTTGGCGCCTCGTTCCCGAGGCCCGGCGGGCATTTCACGCGGGCATTTCGTGCTGGGAAGGCGAGAGTGATCTCAACGCCGTGTCGCTTGGCATCGAGATCGTCAACCCAGGCCACGAATGGGGTTACCGCCCTTTTCCGGAGGAGCAGATGTCGGCGGTCGAAAGGCTGTGCCGCGGTCTCCTCTCGCGCCATTCGATCCCGGCGCATCGGATCGTCGGCCATTCCGATATCGCGCCTGAGCGCAAGAGCGATCCCGGCGAGCTCTTCGACTGGCCCCGCCTCGCCCACGCCGGCATCGGCATTTGGCCGCCGGCACGCCCGCGCCCTTCCGCGCGCGAGGTCGACACCGCCCGCGCGCTCGCCGATCTGACGGCGATCGGATATTGCGCTACCGAGCGCTCACAAATCCCGGCGCTCGTGGCCTTTCAACGCCGCTTTCGGCCACGCCGCTGCGACGGCCGGCTGGATCTCGAGACGGCCGGGCGCCTCTCGGAGGTACGGGCGGCATTCGAGCGATTACGGACGGCCCGCGGCGGGCCTCGCCTATAGAGCCTTGCCCCTCGCAGGGCCTCTGCGAGTAGGTCGGGCTATCACAGAGTTCCGGTTGCGGGCGTCAATTCAGCCGGGAGCGGCGGGGTCGCTCGGCCTGCCGCCGGACGAGTTGGGCCGGCGTGATGATGGGCCATTCGCCACCCGCCGCCTTCACGGACAAAAAAGTTGCTGGCGGCGAGTGTGCCGCCTTCGAGCTCCTCCTCGCACAGCACCAGCGCCGCATCGCCGTAAAGAAATACCTGCTCGTCATAGCAGGCGATGCGCGGGGCACCCGGGTTTGACAGGATCCCAGCCCAGCTCTCGATGATCGCGTTGCGCTCTTTGAGCGCGCTCCACCCCGGGTGAAGGCAGGCGACCGGCGCCTGGCGCGCCCAGAGGGCATCCATCGCGGCGAGATCGCGCGCCGCGAATGCCCGATAAAACTCGAGATTTGCCGCGAGCACGGCATCCTGGTCGGTCATACGATCCTCAAGAGTTGTCTTTGCAGCTTACGGTTATGGCGCACACATCGCCAGCCGGTCAGCAAGCCTGCCGGTTTTTTGGGCATGCCGCCGGTCGCGGCATCGATTTTGCAGCCGATTTCGGCCCTGGCCTTGCGATGTATGGGCAGAAAGTGAAAGCTTCGGGCGGCTTGGTCGAGGTGATGAATACCAACCGCCATCTCTCGGTGCCGGTCATGATCGGCGAGATCCAGGCCAATAGACAATTCGATATCGTCTGGCAGACAAAGGACACGATCAAGGCGGACGCCTGCAGCCCCTATCTGACCGAGGACAAGGGCAAGGTCGCGGATTGGACCTATCCCTGCCTCTGCGGCAACTGTCCCTCGCCGAAATACACGAACTGAGCAATTAGGCCTGGCAGGCATGCCCCTCACCCTCCCGCTGACGCGGGTCCCTCCCTCTCCCCGCCCGCGGGGAGAGGGTTGGGGTGAGGGGCGTGTCTAGACCGCGCGTGTTATGCGCCTGGTGATTGCCATCACCCTCCTTCTGCTCGCCGCGCAGCCGGCGCGAGCGGACGAATTCGCCACACTCGTCGCCGCTTTGGCCGGCGACAGTTTCGCCGACAAGGAGCGCGCAGTCAGCGCCCTCGGAAAACTCGGCGACCGCAGGGGCGGCGCCGTTCTAACGGCCCTGCAAGACGGGCATCTATTGCGGGGACCGTCACGACCAGAAGCAATGGCTCGAGATCGGCATGCTGTCGATTCACGACCGTACGCTGCTGCTTCTCGACGAGCCGGTCGCCGACATGACGGACCGCGAGACCGAGGAGGCCGCTGAACTGATCCTCGATCTCGATGCCGTGCGCGGATGTCTCACCGTGTGATTTCGACCTGCGCGGCGGTCACACGGGCTCAGTTCACCTCAACCATGGGTGTAAAGATGTAGCCGCTCCCCCGCACCGTCTTGATCATCGTCGGCCTCTGCGGGTCATCCTCGAGCTTGCGGCGTAACCGTCCGACCTGAACGTCGATTGTCCGGTCAAAGGGCCCCGCCTCGCGATTGCGCGCGAGATCGAGAAGTCGGTCTCGGCTCAGCACCTGGTTGGCATTGTTGACGAAGGCGGCGAGCAGATCGAATTCGCCGGTGGTGAGCCGGATCTCCTTGCCCGCAGGCGAAAACAGCTCCCGGCTCGCGAGGTCGAGATGCCAGCCGGCGAAACGCGCTTTTGAACGAGGCTGGCCTGACTGTCTTTCCGCCCCGGTGGATGAGGCGCGGCGCAGCACGCTCTTCACCCGCGCCAGCAGTTCGCGCAGGTGAAACGGCTTGGGCAGGTAGTCATCCGCTCCCATTTCCAGCCCGATGATGCGATCGACGATCTCGCCGCGTCCGGTCAGTATGATGATGCCGACATTCGGCAAATCCTGACGCAGCGAGCGAGCCAATGTGAGCCCGTCTTCACCGGGCAGCATCAAATCCAGGATCACGAGGTCGACCGGGGACTGCGCCATCACCCGTCGCATCTCGGCGCCGTTTTGCGCGGTCGACGTCCGGTAGCCCTCACCGGAGAGATATTCCTGGACGAGGTCGCAGATTTCCCGCTGATCGTCGACGATTAGGATATGACCATTGTCACTCATGATCGCGAGCTTCCGCTTGCCTTGTTATGTCCCGGCCCCTTCGACCGGGGGTAGGGCCGGGAGCACCTCTCCATATAGGTCCAATTTCTTAATACATATAGTTACAATTTCTTACACAAAATCGGGCTAGCTGACATCATCGGATTACGGGTTCGCTCATAGACTCCGGGAAGGTCCAGATCGGCCGCGTGGCCGATCGCCGACTGCCGACAGGAGCACGCGTGGCCGACACCAACAGGGACATCGAGGCTGAAATCCCGCGGCTGCGGCGCTACGCTCGAGCACTGACACACGACATCATTACTGCAGACGATCTGGTTCAGGACTGTCTGACCCGCGCCCTCGGCAAACTGCACCTGTGGCAAGAGGGTACGGATCTGCGGGCGTGGCTGTTCACAATTCTCCACAATCAATATGTAAACCATATCCGGCGCGCCGTACGGGAGGGCGCTCAGGTCGGATTGAGCGAAAGCGAGCCGTTACTGAGGCGCGCGCCGCCACAGACCAAGCGGCTTGAGCTACGCGACCTGGAACGCGCAATCGCCAAGCTCCCTGAAGAGCAGCGCACAGTGATCCTGCTCGTCGGGCTGGAGGGGATGCACTATGAAGAAGTCGCCGCGGTTTTGGATGTGCCCGTAGGAACGATCCGCTCGCGACTGTCGCGCGGCAGAGAGGCGCTGCGCAGGCTGACCGGCACTTGCCTGGAAGCACAGAACGAGTGTCCGGTGGACGCGTCGAAAACCTCCGCAAGGCAACGCGGACGTCACTGTGGCGGCTCCGACGCCGTGGTTGATGGTCGCCTGCTGACGCACAGTTATCGGGTCGACCGTCTCGAAAAGACGCGGTATACTGTCGGCACGACATAGCCGAGGACGGCGTGTCAGGGTGGATCAAAAATCGCTGCACGCGGTTGGAACTTTTCCGGAGCTAGCGGGTTGACCCGCTAGGCGAGGTGCCGGACGCTCGCCTTTTCCTTCACAGTCCGGCTTGGCAAAGTCTCCCTGTCGCGGGTTTGCCACCCGCAACCTTACCGGTGTCGGCTGTCGCCGACGCCGGTTTTTTTGCGGGGATACACCTCTGTTGCTGCCAATATGGGTGGGACGAGGTGTTCGCAGATCGATTCGGTGCAATCGCGAAGGACGCGGTGGTGCCGGAACGCGGGGGTTTACCGGGTCTGTCCAAGCTGGATGAAAATGGATGTTTGGCAATGACCTGGTTGAGGAACCCGTGGCCTGAGCCGCTCGACCGCTCCCAAGACTGCCGCCTGGGAAAGGAGTGGGCATGCTTTCCTCGGATCTCCAGACAAGGGTCTGTCTTTCCTCCGGCGATATCACCCGTCTGGAGGTCGATGCGATCGTCAATGCAGCGAATGCGTCCCTTCTCGGTGGAGGCGGGGTCGACGGTGCAATCCATCGCGCCGCCGGCCCCGCACTTCTTGCTGAATGCCGAACGATCGGCGGATGTCCAACCGGGGAGGCGCGGCTGACGCGAGGCTATCGTCTGCCGGCTTCTCACGTGATCCATACGGTCGGGCCGGTTTGGCGAGGCGGCAACGCCGGAGAGCCGGAAGCCCTCGCGAGTTGCTACCGTTCGTGTCTGGAAGTTGCCCGTTCAACACGATTTCGGGAAATCGCGTTTCCCGCCATCGCGACCGGAATTTACGGATTCCCGAGGGACGAGGCCGCGAAGATCGCAGTGACAGCAGTCTCGTCGCATTTGGCGCAGCACGAGTTCCCGGAATTGGTGATATTCGTGTGCTTCGACGCGGCAACCCGCGAAGCCTACCGTGTCGCACTCGGCCGGGAGGATTAGCGCGCCAGCGGGGAGCTGCCGCCGTCAAACGCAATCGATCGCGCACCGCACATCCGTCCTCTCCGGGCGGTGCCCGCATGAGCAATAGCCGGCCGTTGCCCGGAGTGTCAGCCTAGGAGCGATCCAATCGGCCGGACGCCGCGCTGACAAGTGAGATGATCCAGCCGGGTTAAACGCCGGAGTGATTTTTCGGCCCTCCCCCGCAGGCACCTCGGCGCTTATTTTCGTCGCGCTGCGGCGGGACACCGCCTAGATTTGACCCGATGTGAGAGGCCGGCCGTTACCCTCGCGTGCGGAGGAAGAAGTATGGCGGAGAAGGATCCAGCGGAAAGTGGTCGCCGCCTGCATGTGACGACGCTCCTCGTTGCATCGCGTCGCGCGCTCGACAACGCCCTGTCCGAGCTCGGTTTTGCCGAGGACGACGACCGTGTCGTCGAGCATGATGGCCGCCTCGCGTTCTTGACCTGTTCCCACGAGGAGGACTGCGATGACATGTTTGCGCTGATCGCCGAATTGTCGTCGCGCGGCGAAAGCTGGGAATTGCAGTCACGGATCGATGCGGAGCCGGGTCGCGCGATCTACCAGTCTTTCGCGCGATATCGGCCGGTGGAAGCGGTCGATGCGCCGGTCGAAGAGGAGCCCGAGCCGGAAACCGCCGAGACCCCCACCTACGATGTCGAAACTGCCGAGGGGGTGCAGGCCTTGAAGCGCATCTTGAAGCGGACCGAGCCGGCCGACGCTTTTGCGACGATCAGACCCGGCCGCGACGGCCGTGCTACCGCCCGCATTCTGCGTCGCGGTTCGCGGCGGCTGCTCGCCGCGGCAACCGCGACCGATGAATCGACATTGCGCGCCGTCATTCGCGAGATCCTGCCCAACGTCATGCTCGACGTCGCGATGAAGCCGCCAGGCTAGACGCCGTTCCGATCGCTGTTCCTCGCCTCTGCCGTGCCGCGAGCACCGGCAATGCCACCGCAAACGCGCGTGCTCGACAGGCTGGCGACCCTAACGGAGTGGGTGCGTCGCCGCACCATCCGGCTCGCAGTCACCGGACTGAGCCAGTCCGGCAAAACCGCGTTTATCACCAGCCTCGTTCAGAACCTTCTCAGCGCGACGGAGCAGTCGGCTCGCCTGCCCTTTCTGCACGCGGCCGCGGAGCGGCGGATACTTTCGGTGCGGCTGCTGACGCCGGAGGACGTTGGCCCGCCGCAGTTCCCGTTGCGCGAAACGGTCAGCGAGCTTGCCGCCGATCCGCCGCGCTGGCCTGCGAGCACAACCGATCTGCGGCGTCTATTGATATCGCTGGAGTTCCTGCCGACCGGTCTTCTGGGCCGCGGCCACAGCGCCGAGCTCCGCCTCGAGATCCTCGATTATCCCGGCGAATGGCTCCTCGACCTGCCATTGTTGCGTCAGAGCTACGCTGAGTGGTCGCGCGCCACCCTTGCCTTGGCCCGGCGCGGGGTACGCGCCGCGCTCGCCCGCGATTGGCTCGATCACCTCGCGCGCTATCCGGCAGATCGCGCAGCGGATCCGGAAGCGGCGCGCGAGGCGCACCACCTCTACAGCGCCTTTATCGCCGCCTGCCGCGCGCGCGAGCAGCTGAGCCTGCTGCAGCCGGGGCGGTTCCTCAACCCGGGACAGATCCCCGATCGCTCGGTGTTGTGGTTTTGCCCGATGCCGCTCGCCATCGGGGCGCAGGCACGCCCAGGAAGTCTCGCAGCCCTGATGGAGGAGCGCTTCGAAGCCTACAAGCGCACCATTGCCGAACCGTTCTTTGCCCAGCTCGCTCGCGTCCATCGCCAGATTGTCCTTGTCGATGTGCTGCGCGCGCTCAATTCCGGCGAGGAAGCGTTTGCCGATCAACGGCTGGCGCTCGATGCGATTCTCGCTGCATTCCGCTTCGGCAGGCGCAACCTGCTGCGGCGATTGTTCGGCGCCCGCATCGACCGGGTGTTGTTTGCCGCAACAAAAGCCGATCACGTCCCTGCGTTACAGCGCGACCACCTCGAAGCGCTGATGGCCAATTTGGTGGAAACGCCGAGCTTGCGGGCCAAAGCGGCGCATGCGCGAGTCGCTGCGACCGCGCTCGCCTCGATCCGTTGCACCGAAGACGGCACAGACGTGATCGACGAGCGCAAGGTCGATGTCGTGATCGGATTGCCCGAGGGCGGCCAACGGCGCATCCGCTTCTTCCCCGGGATCGTGCCGATGGCGCCGCCGCCCGGCGGTTTTTGGGGCGAGCGGTTCACCGAATTTCCGGTGTTCCAGCCGCCGCGGATCACCAGTGCGGCCAACGAGGGCATTCCCCATATCAACCTCGACAAGGCGCTCGAATTTCTGCTCGGGGATATCCTCCTATGACGACCGAAACCGCGGCCGACAACCGACTGAGACCGCGCATCCTCGAAATCGAGGAGACGGGCCGCCTCGATCTGAGCCTGCCGCCGGCTCCGGAAACCAGTCTCCCCATTCCGATTCCGCGCCGCCGCGGCTCCCGGTCTTCACTCGCCGTTGCGGCCACCGGGATCGGGATTCTCATTCTCGCCGTCCTCGGGATCGACCTCGTACAATTCATCGACCGTGCGTTCGCGCATGGCCGCGCTCTCGGCGTGGTGGCGATAGCCGCAGTGGCGGCGGGGTGCGGCGGCGCCGGCTATTGGCTGGTCGCGGAGCTGCGCGCGCTTTGGCGTCTGCGCTCCACCGAGCGTCTGCGGAGCCTGATCGCAAGCGCAGTGTCGAGCGAGCTCAAACCGGAGATCGACACCGCCGCGGCGATCCTCGCGCGCGACCCGCAGCTCGGCGGGGCTGTCGCCCGCTTTCGCGCCGCCGTCGAGCCGCATCACAGCGGGCGGGACGCCCTCGAGCTGTTTTCCCGTTTTGTCCTTGCCCCGGCAGACCGGCTCGCAGAGGCGTCGATCCGCCGGGCTGCGGGGCAGGCTTTCGCGATCAATGCGGTCAGCCCGACGGCCCTTCTCGACACCTTGCTGTTTGCCGCCCGCGCGATACGCCTCCTTCGCGAGGTCGCCGAGACCTATGGGCAGCGTCCGGGGCTGGCGGGCACCATCCACCTGCTGCGCCGCCTCGCCGGCGGCGCCGGCATGGTCGGCGCCGTAGATCTGGTCGGTGGCGTGCTCGTCCAGCAACTCGGCGGCGCGGTGATCGAGCGGCTCAGCGCGAGCGCAGCCGAGAGCGCCTACGCCGCACAAAAGATGGCCCGCCTCGGGATCATCGCGATGGTGCTGTGCCGGCCGGTCGAGTTTCATGCCGGCGAGATTCCATCGCTGCGCAGCCTGGTTTCGGGTCTGCTCAAGACGGATGGCAAAAGATAGGCTTCATGCGGCCGATTAGGCTTGCTCTCGCACCCCGGCTCGCACGACATTTGCGCGAGCAAAGACGTGGGTAAACCGGGAGGCCGAATTCATGTTGACGCGTCGCTCTTTCATCATCCGCCTGTCCACGACCGCGCTGGTCGGCACTCTGACGAGCCGCTGGCATACGATCCGCGCCGCCGACAAGACGATCACAATTGGCATAAACCTGCCTTTCACCGGGGCCGACGCGCACGATGCCGAACTGATCAAGGACGGCGCCCTGTTGGCGATCGACGAGGCCAACCAGCAGGGCGGTGTTGCCGGCTATAAGGTCGAGGTGCTCCAGCTCGATGACGGGACCGCCACCGCCGGTCAGTACGACCCGGCGCAGGCGGCGACCAATGCCCGCAAGATGGTCGCCGACAAAGGGGTGGTCGCTGCGATCGGGCCGCAGATGAGCGGCTCGGGCAAGGCGATGTCGCCGATCCTCAGCCAAGGCAATCTGGCGACGATCACGCCAAGCTCGACGAACCCCGACATTACCGACTCGAAATTCGCCGGCCAGTATCGGCCCAAGGGCAAGGCGATCTATTTCCGCACGGTCACGACCGACGCCTTCCAGGGGCCGAATATGGCCAATTATTACGCCGACACGCTCAAGGTGAAGTCGGTCTATGTGCTCGACGACAGCGGCGCCTACGGGGTCGGCATCGCCGATGCGTTCCAGGGCCAGGCCGAAAAGCGCGGGATAAAGGTGCTCGGCCGTGACCAGCTCAATCCTAAGGAAGCCGATTACGCGACGACCCTGACGAAAATCAAGTCGCTCAATCCCGACGCCCTCTATTATGGCGGCGTCGCGCAGGCCGGGGTAAAGGTCGTCAAGCAGGCCTCCGACCTCCTTCCCCATTTGATCAAGGGCGGCGGCGACGGCCTCTATGGCTCAGAGATATTGCGCGGCGCTGGCTTTCCCGCGGCCCAAGGGTGGTACGCGACCATCGCCGCGCCTAACATCCTTGACAATCCCGATGCGAAACCGTTCGTCGAGAAATTTGCTAAGAAATACAGTCAGCAGCCTGAGAATTACTCGATAACTGCCTACGACGCCGCCCTCGTTATCCTGGACGCGGTCAAGCGGGTCGCGGCATCCGGCAAGGAGGTGACCCGCGATGCGGTGCGTGACGCCATCCAGTCGACGCATCTGAAGACCCTGCAGGGCGAAATCAGCTTTGACGACAATGGCGACATCACCAACCGGGTGATCAGCGTTTTCCGCATCGAAAAAGACGACAAGTATCCGCTCGACGATGTCCTTCATCAGTACAAGTACATCGGCATCGCACCGCAGAGCGCGTGATTTTTCTGAATTGCCTGATGAAACTTGTGTCGCTGAGTTCTGTAAAAGTTGCCCCTCACCCTCCCGCTGCCC
>Ga0306920_100004784_pt1 | contig 17396 bp, 15 predicted proteins | sample flu12Cox44000170_FD_204666 | JGI IMG/M metagenome (GOLD analysis project Ga0306920, IMG submission 204666) | Lab enrichment of tropical soil microbial communities from Luquillo Experimental Forest, Puerto Rico - flux4day.12C.oxic.44.000.170 (v2)... | ecosystem: Environmental > Terrestrial >... | reverse complement strand
CGGGACGGGACGAGCACCGGCGCGCCTTCGCGGACGCCCTCGGCCAGCTGCCGGAGCTCGTCGGCGGTGACGCACGGCACGTCGCCCGGCACGGTCAGGAAGACACGGACACCACGCCGCGCTGCCACGGCCTGCGCGAGCGCGACAGCGGCCGTGTGGCCCCGGTTCTCCGCCTCGGCGACGGGCTCGGCGCCGAGCGCGCGCGCGATCGCCGCGGCGGCCGGATCGCGCGTGACGACCCACACGCGCCCGAGGTCGGCCGCCGCGAGCGCGCGGAGCACGTCGCCCAGCATCGCGCGCGCGAGCTCGCCGCGCTCTCCGACGCAGAGCACGCTCGTCAGCCGCTGCTTGGCGTGCGTGAGATCCTTGATCGGCACCGCGACGACGAGCCGCGGCCCGGCTCCGATCTTCATGTCGCGCGCCGCTCCTGTGCGACTTCGAGCACGCGGCGCGCGAGCGCCGTCTCGTGCGCGCGGCCGGTCATGATGATGTCGGCGACGTGGCCTTCGACGCCGGCCCGCGCCAGGTCCGGCACGCTCGCCGCATCGCGCGGGTCGATCAGGAGCCGGCGCAGCCAGGGCGCGTACGCGCGCGCGACGCCGAGCGGCGAGACCGGGAGGCCGCGAGCGCGCATGAGGGCGGCGGCCGGTCCGCTCACCGCCGCGCCGCCCACGATCGGGCTCACCGCGACGACGGGCGCCGCCGTCGCACGGAGCGCGTCGACGATGCCGGGCACGGCGAGGATCGGCCCGACGGAGGTGACAGGATTCGACGGGCAGACGACGATGACATCGGCGGCTCGGATCGACTCCACGACACCCGGCGCGGGGCGCGCGCTCGACGCGCCGTCATAGTCCACGCCCGCCACCTCGACGAGCGCTTTCTCGCGCACGAAGTATTCCTGGAACGTCAGGCGCCCGCCGGGGCTCCGGATCGCCGTGCGGACCGGATCGTCGCTCATCGGCACGATGCGCGCCGTGACGCCGAGGTCGGCCGCGAGCCGCGCCGTCACGCTCGAGAGCGGCTGGCCCTGGCGGAGCGCGCGGGTGCGGGTGAGGTGCGTCGCCAGATCGCGATCGCCCAGATTGAACCACGTGTCGGCGCCGTGCGAGGCCATGGCGGCCAGGCAGTTGAACGTCTCGCCCGCGAGGCCCCAGCCGCGCTCGACGTCGAGCAGACCGGCGAGCGCGTAGGTGACGGTATCGAGGTCCGGCGAGACGTGGAGGCCCCAGACCTCCGTGTCGTCGCCGGTGTTGCCGATGACGGTGAGCTCGCGCGACGGCACGCACGACGCGAAGCCGCGCAGGAGCTTGGCGGCGCCGGTTCCGCCGGCGAGCGTCACGACGTGCATGGTCAGTCGCGGGGGTTTTCGCGCAGCGTCCACAGCGCGGTGCCGCCGCGCCAGGCGTAGAGACCGCTCTCCGGCCGGCCCGCGAGCTCGGGCGGCAGCGTGCCCTCGGGCACGGGGATGAAGCCGAAGCGCACCCAGACGCGGTCGAGGCTCTGCGGGCGCGCGAACAAGGTGACGACGCCGGAGGCAACCGCGTGGTCGATCACCGCGGCCACGAGCTGCGAGGCGACCTCCAGCGGCTCGGACTCGACCCGGAGCACGGGCCCGTGCAGCAGCATGGCCGGACCGCTCCGCTCGCCGAGGACGGCGCCGATCAGGTGCTGACCGCCGTCCGTGGCGCCCCACGCGACGGCGACGTCGTGGGTGGGGGGCCAGGGGACCGCGGCGAAATCGAAGAGCGGGCGGGCCATCGCGGCGTCCGGCAGGGGCCGGTAACCGATTCCCTGCCAGACCCGCGGAACGGTCGCGGAAGCGAGTGAGGGAGCTGGGGCCGCGGCGGGCCGAGCGCCCCCCGCGCGTTGTCCAGTCCTACTTCTTGCCAAGCACCGCGTCCTTCAGGCTCTTCGCGAGGCGGAACTTGCACACGCGCTTGGCCGGGATCTTGATAGGCTCGCCGGTCTGCGGATTGCGACCGATCCGCGCCTTGCGATTGGCGAGCACCAGCTTGCCGAAGCCCGGAAGGACGAACGCGCCGCTCTTCTTCGCTTCCCTGGACGCGAGCGAGAGCGTCTCGTCGAGGATACCCTCGATCTGCTTCCGGGTTAGGCTGGTCTTCTCCGCAAGGTACGCGACCGTTGCAGTCTTCGTCATCGTCTTCGCCACAGGTGACCTCCTGTCGATCGAGGGTGGTGGTTGAACGCGAACTGCATTATTACCACAGGCCGACCCGGCGCGGCTAGCCGCGAGTGAAGCGGAACTCTCCCGAAGCGATCAATCGGCGGTACGACCCGAAGCGCGCCTCGGCATCCTCGACTTTATCCAGGGGCGAGTCGGGGTTTTCCCCGTCTCTATAGGTTCGAAGCAGGCCGTACACCGTGTCGCGCTGCGCGGGAACGCGCCCGACGTCGCGGATGAGCCGATGGAGCTCGGCCGGCCCGACCAGCTGGCCGTACTGGGCGCCCGCCGAGGTCGAGATCGACTCGTTGATCAAGGTGCCGCCGAGGTCGTTGGCGCCCGCGTCGAGCAGCAGCTGGGCGAGCTTCGGTCCCTCCTTGACCCAGGACGACTGGATGTTGCGGAACGTGGCGCCGAGCATCAGCCGCGCGAGCGCGTGCATCTTGACGACCTCGGCTCCGGTCGCGCCTGGCCGCACGCCCGGCACCAGGCCCTTGGAGTACATCGGCGCCTCGGAGTGGATCAGCGAGAGCGGCACGAACTCGGTGAACCCGCCGGTGTCCTTCTGGATCGAGCGCAGGAGCGCCATGTGCCGGATCCAGTGGGCCGGCGTCTCGACGTGGCCGTACATGATCGTCGAGGTGGTGCGGATACCGAGCGCGTGCGCCGTGGTGATCACGTCGACCCACTGCTCGACGGTGATCCGGCCCCGCGCGATGGTATCGCGGATCGCCTGGTCGAGGATCTCCGCCGACGTTCCGGGAAGCGTGCCGAGCCCGGCCGCCTTCAGCTCCGTCAGATAGTCTCTGATCGGGAGCCCTGATCGCACCGAGCCGTACAGGACCTCCTCGGGCGAGAACGCGTGGATGTGCAGCTCCGGGAGCGTCGTGGTGATCGCCCGCGTGAGATCGATGTAGTAGCGCCCGTCGAGCTTCGGCGGCAGCCCCGCCTGGATGCACACCTCGGTGGCGCCGAGATCGCGCGCCTCCTGCGCGCGCCGCACGACCTCGGCGACGGGCAGGAAGTAGCCTTCCTCCTCGCGGTGGTCGCGGCTGAAGGCGCAGAACGTGCAGTGCTTGATGCAGACGTTCGTGAAGTTGATGTTGCGGTTGACGACGTAGGTGACGACGTCGCCGGCCTGGCGCCGCCTGAGCTCGTCGGCCACCAGGGTCAGCGCGTGCAGATCGCGTCCCTCGGCGCCGGCAAGCGCAATGCCGTCCTCGACCGACACTTCCTGGCCGCCGAGGGCCCGGGTGAGGATCGGGCGAAGAGTGCGCGAGACCCAGTCGAGCGAACCGAGGAGGCTACCAGCGACGCCAGCGTTCATGGGATTCCTTGACGAGACCGCGCTCGTCGACCAGCGCCTGGACGCGCGCGCGCAGGCTCTCGTCCAGGTACTCGGCGCGCGTCGCGAACTCCGGATAGATCGCGAGGCGCTCGCGCAGGACGAAGCCCTGGCTCTCGGTCGCGCGCCGGAGCTCGGGGATCAGCGGCCACGGTTTTTCTGGGTTGATGTGATCGAGAGTCAGCGGCGAGATGCCTCCCCAGTCGTTGAGGCCCGCCGCCAGCAGGCGCGGATAGACGTCCGGTGAGAGGTTCGGCGGCGCCTGGATGTTCACGTCGGGGCCCAGGACGAGCCGCGCCACCGCGAGGGTCCACAGGAGGTCGTCGAGCGTCGGCTCCGGCGCGTCGCGCATCGGGATGCGCGGCTTGGCCCGGAAGTTCTGGACGATGACCTCCTGGATGTGGCCGTGCTTCTCGTGAAGGTCGCGGATGGCGACGAGCGTGTCCACGCGCTCGCGCCGCGTTTCGCCGATGCCGATGAGCAGGCCGGTGGTGAACGGGATGCCGAGCTTGCCGGCGAGCGCGATCGTCCTGAGGCGCCGCGCCGGCACCTTGTCGGGCGCGCGGTCGTGCGCCATGCCCCGCGCGAGGAGACGCTCCGACACCGTCTCGAGCATGATGCCCATGCTCACGTTCACCTCGCGCAGCGCGGCCAGGTCGCGCTCGCCCATCACGCCCGGGTTGGCGTGGGGCAGGAGCGGCGACTCGACGAGCACCGCCGCGCACACGGCGCGCAGGTACGAGAGCGTCGTGCGATGACCGTAGCGCCGGAGGAACTCGCGATGGCTCGCGAAGCGCGCCTCCGGCTTGTCGCCGAGCGAGAACAGCGCTTCCTTCGCGCCGAGCCGACCGCCGGCCTGCGCCAGCGCCACGACCTCGTCCGGCGACATCGTGTGAGCGCCGGGCTCGCCCGGATCGCGCCGGAACGTGCAGTAGCCGCAGTAGTCGCGGCACAGGGTCGTCAGCGGTACGAAGACCTTGGCGGAGAACGAGACCGTGCGGCCCCGGCCGCGGTCGCGCAGCTCGCCGGCGCGGGCGAGGAGCTCCGGAAGCCCTGCCGCGGGCGTGTCGACGAGCGCGCACGCGTCCTGGTGCGAGATCATCAGCGCCGGCGCGCGGCCTTCTTCTTCGAGGACGGCTTCGCCCCGGCGGGCCGCGACGCGGCGCGGCCGCCCTTCGCGGGGCGCGAGAGCTTCGGCCGCACGTCGTGCGCGAAGCGCTCGATGTTCGCGAGGACCGCCCGGAGCTCCTGCACCGTGTGATCGAACACGAAGTGCGAAACGCCGAGCTCCTGATAGCGGCGAATGTCAGCCACGATCTCGTCCGCCGTGCCCTGGAACGGCGGGCGGTCGCCGGCCGCCGCCCTGGCGTTGCGGCCGCGCACCTCCATCGGGACGCGAATGGTGAGCGTGACCGATTTCGGATCGCGCCCGGCACGCCGCGCCCAGTCGTGGATCTCCTGGGCCTTCGCCGCATACTCGTCCGGCCGCAGCATCGCCGGTGGCCGCATCGCGATCGGGTGCCACCCGTCGCCGATCGTGCCGGCGCGGCGGAGGGCCGCGGGGGTGTGGCCGCCGATCCACACGGGAATGCCGCCGCGCTGCGCGGGCTTGGGGAGCACGTGGACGTCGCGGACCGCGTAGTGCTTGCCCTCGAAGCTGACCGGATCGGTCGTCCACGCCGTGCGCATCAGCTTGATGTAGTCCTCGGTCACTCGCCCGCGCTCTTCGAACGGCGGCGCGCCGAGCGCCTCGAACTCCTCGCGAAGCCAGCCCACGCCCGCGCCGAGGATGACGCGGCCCTTCGAGAGCACGTCGATGGTCGCGAGCATCTTGGCCTGCAGCAGCGGGTTGCGATACGGCACGACGAGCACGCTGACGCCGAGCCGGGCCCGCTTCGTCGCGTGCGCGAGATGCGCCAGGGTCGCCAGGGGCTCGAGGTAGTCCTGCGCGAGCCCGCCCGGGAACTGGCCGCTCGTGGTGTACGGATACACCGACTTGCCCGACGCGACCGGCATCACGATGTGGTCAGTGACGAACAGCGAGTCGAATCGCAGCGCCTCGGCCTTCTCGGCGAGCTTGAGGACGACGTCGATCCTGGCCAGAGGCCCACGACCCGGAAGCGAGAACCCGAACTCCACGACCGTCCTCCGAGATGTCAGGGGGTTTCCTGGAACGCGACGGCCGATATGGTATCACTAAGCGGAATGCAATTCTTCGACGTGCTCGTGATCGGGGCCGGCCACGCGGGGTGCGAGGCGGCCCTGGCCTCGGCCCGCATGGGATGCCGGACCATGCTGCTCACGATGAACCTCGACGCGATCGGTCAGATGTCATGCAACCCCGCCGTCGGCGGGACCGCGAAGGGCCACCTGGTGCGTGAGATCGACGCGCTCGGCGGTGAGATGGGCCGTGCCACCGACCGCGCCGCGATCCAGTTCAAGACGCTCAACGCCTCGCGCGGCCCGGCGGTCCGGGCGTCGCGCGCCCAGTGCGATCGCGCCCGTTACCGCGCCGCCGTGAAGCGGACCGTCGAGGGCCAGCCTCACCTCGAGGTGCGGCAGGGGCAGGCGGTGCGCTTCCTTCTCGACGGCGGGCGGGTCGCCGGCGTCGAGGACCAGATCGGCGTGCGTTACCACGCGCGCGCGGTCGTCGTCACGACCGGGACGTTCCTCCGCGGACTGATCCACGTCGGGCTCGCCCGCCACAGCGCCGGCCGCGCGGGCGAGTTCGCCTCGGTCGACCTCTCGAACGCGCTGGGCGAGCTCGGGCTCACGCTCGGGCGGCTCAAGACCGGCACCTCACCCCGGTTGCGGAGCTCGACGATCGACTACGCGCGGCTCGAGGAGCAGCGGGGCGACGCCGCGCCGTGGCCGTTTCACTGGGCGACCGCGCGGCTCGAGCTCCCGCAGGTGGCCTGCCACATCACGTACACGACGGCGCGCACGCACGAGATCGTGCGCGAGAATCTCGATCGCTCGCCGCTCTACTCCGGCGTCATCGCCGCGACCGGCGTGCGGTACTGTCCCTCGATCGAGGACAAGGTGAAGCGGTTCGCCGACCGCGAGCGCCATCAGGTGATTCTCGAGCCCGACGGGCTCGATACCGAAGAGGTGTACGCGAACGGGATCTCGACGAGCCTGCCGCCCGACGCGCAGGAGGCGCTGGTCCACTCGATCCCCGGCCTCGAGCGCGCGGAGATCATGCGGCCGGGCTACGCGATCGAGTACGACTTCGTGCACCCGACGCAGCTGGCGGCGACCCTCGAATGCCGCGAGGCGCCCGGACTCTATCTCGCGGGCCAGATCAACGGGACGACCGGGTACGAGGAAGCGGCCGCCCTCGGCTTCTGGGCCGGCGCGAACGCGGCCTCGGCGGTGCTCGGTCGCGAGCCCTTTCTGCCGGACCGTTCCGAGTGCTACATGGCCGTGCTCGTCGACGACCTGGTGACGAAAGGAGCGCTCGAGCCCTACCGGATGTTCACCTCGCGTGCGGAGTATCGGCTCTTGCTCCGTGAGGACAACGCGGATCTCCGCCTCACACCGGCCGGCCACCGGCTCGGGCTGGTCTCGCGCGAGCGCTACGACGCCGTCGAACGCCGGCGCGCGGAGACCGCCGCGGAGATCCGGCGCCTCGAGGGGACGCGCGTGGGCGGCACACCGCTGCTCCAGCTGCTCCGCCGGCCCGAGGTCACCTACGCCGATCTGCAGCGCCTGGACCCCGGGGCGATCCGCGACGTCGCGGTGGCGCGCCAGGTCGAGGTGTCCGCGAAGTACGAGGGCTACATCCGCCGCATGCTGGACGACGTGGCGCGCTTCAGGCGCCTCGAGCAGCGCTTGATCCCCGACGGGCTCGACTACCGCACCGTGCCGGGTCTCTCGACCGAGATCCGCGAGCGCCTCGCGGAGGTCCGGCCACGCTCGCTGGGACAGGCCTCGCGGATCCCGGGCGTGACGCCGGCAGCGATCTCGATCCTGACGATCTGGTGTCATCGAGGCCGGATCGCGGAGGCTGCGCACTGAGCCCTGCGCCTTCCGTCGCGCCCGAGGAGTTCCTGAGGCGGCTTGCCGGGTGGGCCAAAGGCACCATGATCGAGAGCCACGGGACCCGGTTCGTGTCGGTCGGCTCCGGCGGCGCCGTGGCCCAGCTCGACTTCAAACCGGGGCTCACGCAGCTCACCGGCCGCTTCCACGCGGGCGCGATCGTGGCGCTCGCGGACGAGACCGCCACCTGCGCGTCGATGTGGGAGACGAACCCCTCGGGCGAGCTCCGTCCCGAGCTGTTTCCGTTAACCCTCCAACTATCGGTAAACCTTATCCGAAATACCGGCAGCGGGACCTTGACAGCCGAGGCCAAGATCGTCCATCGTGGTCGTACGACTCTCGTCGTCGACGTCGAAGTCTTCGACGATCAGCGGCGGCTCATCGCCAAGCTTGCGGCGACGCAACTTGCTCCGGCGGCCCCGCCGGCTGAGGTTCGATCTCGCTCAGGGTGAGAGGCGGAATGCGGCTCGCCTCGAAGATATTTCTGACGTCGGCCGTCGTCGTGGTCGTGCTGGGCGTCGTGGGCATCCTGAGCCTGCGCGCTGTCGGCCGGCTGGCTTCCGTCAATCGTGAGATCACCACCCGCACCGTGCCGGCGCTCCGGCTCGCCGCCTCGACCCGCGACGCCGTCCCCGCGCTGGTGCGACTCGAAGCCCGCTTCCTCGTGCTCGACGACACGCGCTTCATCGGCGCCTGGAACGAGCGTGCCGACCGTCTCCGCGCGAGCCTGATCCGCCTGCGCGAGTACACGACGACCCCCCAGGAATCCCGCCTCCTCGAGGAGGCCACCGAGTCGTTCGAGCGCTACTACGGCACCGTCGGCCAGGTCCAGACGCTGCTCGCGCGCGGGCAGCGCGTGCGAGCCGCGGCCCTCTCCGAGGGCGCCTCGCGCGCGCTCGCCGATCGCATCGAAGCCAACCTCGAGGCGCTGACCGAATCGATGCACGCCGACGTCCTGCAGGCGCAGGCCGAGGTGGCGCGCCTGGAGGCGCGCACCTGGTCGGGCGTGCTGCTCGCGCTGGGCGCCGCGGTCGGGCTGGCGCTGATCGGCAGCGGCCTCATCGCGCACCGCCTGACGCAATCCCTGCAGAAGCTCTCGGCCGCGACCTCGGCGGTGGCCGCCGGCTCGTTCGAGGAGCCGATCGCGGTCGAAGGGCGAGACGAGGTCGGCGAGCTCGCGCGCTCCTTCAGCTCGATGGCGCGGGAGCTGCGGCGGATGGAGGACACCAAAGAAGAGTTCTTCGCCTCGGTGTCACACGAGCTGCGCTCGCCGCTCACGTCGATCCGGGAGGGCGCCCACCTCCTGCGCGACCGCGTCTCGGGGCCGCTCAACGACAAGCAGCGGCGGCTGGCGGAGATCATCGCGGCCGGCGCCGACCGGCTCCTCGGGCTCGTCAATCAGATCCTCGAGGTGTCGCGACTCCGGGCGGGTGTGCTGCCGATCCAGCGGGTGCGCCTCGACCTGGACAAGGTCGTCACGCGCGCGGTCGAGGAGCTCAAGCCGAGCGCCGACCATGCCGGCGTCGCGCTCGAGCGCGAGCGCATCGGCGAGGATTTCGTGCTGCTGGGCGACGAGACGCGGCTCCTGCAGGTGGTTGTCAACCTGGTCAGCAACGCCATCCGCTTCACGAAGCGCGGCGGACGGGTCGTCGCGCGGCTGGTGTCGACGGGCCCCGAGCTCGAGATCCAGGTCGAGGACACGGGCATCGGCATCCCTCCGGCGGAGCTGCCGCACGTGTTCGAGCCGTACCGGCAGGCGCACGGCGACCGCGGCGGCACGGGCCTCGGCCTGGCGATCGTCCGCGGCGTTGCGCAAGCCCACGGGGGCCGCGTGACCGTCGAATCGCACGAAGGAAAGGGGAGCCGATTCACGGTGCTCCTGCCGCGCTCATGACGCGCGCTTGGATGGCGATCGTGCTGTCGCTGGTCCTCACCGGCTGCAGCTCGTGGGGCCTGAGCAGTCCCTTTAGGGGGCCGTCGACGTTGCTCGCAAAGGCCGATCGGCTCACCGCCGACGGCGACTACCGCTCGGCGGTCGCGGTGTACGACGCGTACCTGGCGCAGTACTCCGACGACTCCCAGGCGGTCCGGGCGCGCCGCGACGCGGTGGCCTCGATCATGACAACCCGCGACGAGATCGCGCGGCTCAACCAGGAGCTCGCGCGCGTGCGCGACGAGCTTTCCAAGCGTGAGGGCGACCTGGCACGGGTCCGCCAGGAGGCCGACAAGCTCCGCGCCGACCTCGAGCGGCTCAAGCAGATCGACCTGCAGCTCGAGAAGCGGAAGTGATGGCGGCGTGAAGCAGAAGGTCCTCGTGGTCGACGACGACGCGGCGATCCTCGAGGTGCTCGAGATGCGCCTGAGCGCGATGGGGTTCGACGTCACCGCCACGAGCGACCCCCGTAAGGCACTCGAAGCCACCGAGGCCGGCCGCTTCGACCTCGCCCTCCTCGACCTCCGCATGGAGCCGACCGACGGCATGCGTCTCATGGAGGGGCTCCACGAGCGGCAGCCGCGCCTGCCGGTGCTCATCATGACCGCGCACGGCACCATCCAGACGGCCGTCGAGGCGGTCCGGCGCGGCGCGTTCGACTATCTCACCAAGCCCTTCGTGCGCGACGAGCTGCGCTCGAAGATCGCGCGCACCCTCGCGACGCGCCGTTGGGCGCGCGACCGGGAGCGGCTCCTGACGGTCGGGCAGGCCCTCGCGTCGTCGGGCGTGATGGCCCGCGTGCTCGACTCCGTGGCGCAAGCCACCGTCGAAGCGACCGACGCGGACCGCTGCGTGGTGTTCCAGCTCGAGCAGGGGCGCCTGGTCCCGATGGCGAGCGCGGGCTCGCCGCCGCCGGTCTGGACCCGGCTCGAGGCCGCGGCGTCGGCGGCGATGGACAAGGGCATCCCGATCACGATGTCGGGCGCGGCCGAGGGCGCCGACAGCGGCACGATCGTGGCGGCGCCGCTCGTGGTCCAGCGCGGCCCGGCCGGCGCGCTCGTGATCGAGACCGCGGCGCGGCTCGAGCCCGGCGAGGACGACCTCGAGCTCCTGGCCCTGTTCTCGTCGCAGGCGGCGATCGCCATCCGAAACACGCACGATCTCGAGAGCCTCAAGAGCGGCGCCGTCGCGGCGCTCGGGCGGATGGCGACGCAGGTCGCCCACGAGGTGAAGAATCCGCTGGCCGGCCTGCGGCTCTACGTGCGCCACCTCGAGCAGCACCTGGCGAAGGTCGACGACGCGGCGGGACGGGAGCTCGCCGGCAAGATCGCGGTCACCGTCGACCACCTGACGAGCGTCGTGGCCGAGATCACGGCGTTCGGCCGGCCGCCGGAGCTGCACCGCGTCCCGACGGCGCTGCACCCGCTGCTCGACGAGTGTCTCGAGCTCGCCCGGGCGCGGCGGCCGACCGAAGGCGTCGACATCGTCACGGCCTACGACCCCTCGTGTCCGGAAGCGCGGCTCGACGCGCGCGAGCTCAAGAAGGCGTTCCTGAACCTGATCCTCAACGCCCTCGAAGCGCTCAAAGGCGCCGGCCGTCTGACCGTCGCCACCGCGTACTCGGCAGCGACCGGCACGGTGACGGTAACGATCGAGGACACCGGCCCGGGCATGACGGAAGAGACGCTGTCGCGCGCCTTCGATCTCTTCTTCACGACCAAGCCGGACGGCACCGGACTCGGTATGTCGATCGCGCGCTCGGTCGTCAACCTGCACGCCGGCGAGCTCACGGTGTCGAGCCGCGTCGGCGACGGCACCCGCGTCCAGGCGCGACTCCCGCTCGAGCCGCCCTCCGATTCCCCCCGCGCCCCGGGCGGCGCCGGCGCGTGATTCCCCGTTGCGACGCCGGCCGTGCGATTCGCCGCCGCGCTTGCATGCTTCGTTACCATGAAGCGCATGCATAGCCGCATGAGCGGAAGCGCGAAGACCGGGCTCGCTGACCGCGGAGCAATGACATCGCGGTGCGGAGCCGGCTCGCATCCATCTCAGGCCACCCTCGGTCCGGGCGCCGCGGGGCCCGCGACCACGAAGACCGGGCTCGCTGACCGCGGAGCAATGACATCGCGGTGCGGAGCCGGCTCGCATCCATCTCAGGCCACCCTCGGTCCGGGCCGGTCGCCGAGGCCCCCGCTCCAATGAAGCGCGCTCAGATGATTCTCGTCGTCGACGACGAGAAGACCATCGCCGATGGGCTGCGCATGACGCTCGAGAGCGAGGGCTACGGCGTGCGCACGGCCGGCAGCGTGCGCGAGGCGCTGGGCGCGCTCGTCCAGGGCGATCCGCACGCCGCGATCGTCGACCTGATGCTGCCCGACGGCGACGGCCTGCAGCTCACCCGTGAGCTGAAGCGGCGCGATCCCGCGCTCGAGGTCCTCGTCATCACCGCCTACGGCTCGGTGCGCAAGGCGATGGAGGCCACGAAGGGCGCCGGCGCGTTTCACGTCCTCGAGAAGCCATTCGAGCCGGACGAGCTCCTCGGGCTCCTCGAGAACGCGCTCGAGCACCGAAAGCTGGTCGGCGAGAACGCCGACCTCAAGCGGCGGCTCGTCGATCAGGTCACCGACACGGAGATCCTCGGGAGCGCGCCGGGCATCCAGCGCGTGCTGGAGACGGTCGCCGCGGTGGCGGACGCCGACGCCAACGTGCTCATCGTCGGCGAGAGCGGCACCGGCAAGGAGCTCCTGGCCAACGCGCTGCACGAGCAGAGTCACCGGCGCAGCGGGCCGTGGATCAAGATCAACTGTGCGGCCCTGCCCAAGGACCTGATCGAGTCGGAGCTCTTCGGCCACACGCGCGGCGCGTTCACCGGCGCCACCACCGACAAGGTCGGGTTGCTCGAGGAGGCCGACGGCGGCTCGCTGCTCCTCGACGAGATCACCGAGATGCCGATGGATCTGCAGGCCAAGCTCCTGCGCGTGCTCGAGGAGCGGATGGTGCGTCGTCTCGGCGCCGCGAAGGCGGTGCCCGTCGACTTCCGCCTGATCAGCTCGACCAACCAGACCCCGGACGTCGCGCTCCGCGAAGGCCATCTGCGCCAGGACCTCTATTTCCGGATCAACACCGTGTCGATCGAGGTGCCGCCGCTGCGCGAGCGGCGTGACGACATCCCCATCCTCGTCCGCGCGTTTCTCGATCGCTACCGAACCAAGCACGCGCGGGTGGTGGAGGGCATCGATCCGGAAGCCTATCGGCGGCTAATGTCGTGGTCCTGGCCCGGCAACGTGCGCGAGCTCCAGCACGCGATCGAGCGAGCGGTGCTGGTGACGCGGGGCCCGATGATCGTGCTGGAAGACCTCCCCGAGCAGCTCCAGCACACCGCCCGCGAGGGCGGCGGGCTCGGCGCGTCGGCGGTGGCGCCGTCGCAGGTGCCCGCCGGCTCGCTCGAGGAGATCGAGCGCGCGTCGATACTCAAGGCCCTCGAGACGACGCGCTGGAACAAGCAGGCGGCCGCTGCCCTGCTGGGCCTGCGGAGGCCCACGCTCTACTCGAAGATGCGCAAGCACGGCATCCCCCAGCGCCGCGCCTAGCCGGCGCCAGTCCCTCCGCCTGAATCGCGAGCAGTGAAGGCCGCCGTGCCTATTCGTTGGGCAAGACCCACGGCCGGGCGGGATCCGTCCCGGTCAAAGCGGCTGATTTCCTGAGGCTCTACCGGCACACTATCCGGGCATGGGGGTTGCTTGACCGAACCCGCCGGGAGGATTCCAGATGAAAAAAATCGAGGCGATTATCAAGCCTTTCAAGCTCGACGACGTCAAAGAGGCCCTCACGTCGATCGGGGTCATCGGTATGACCGTTTCGGAGGTGCGCGGGTTCGGACGGCAGAAGGGCCACACGGAGCTCTATCGCGGCGGTGAATACACGGTGGACTTCCTCCCCAAGATCAAGATCGAGGTGGTCGTGCCCGACCGCATCGTGGACAAGGTCTCCGAGATCATGTCGGCGGCCGCCAAGACCGGCAACATCGGCGACGGCAAGATCTTCGTCCATCCCGTGGAGTCGGCGGTCCGCATTCGCACCGGCGAGCGCGACGAGAGCGCGCTCTGACGAGGAACATCATCCGGCGCGATCTCGTCGTTGACAGAAAAGGAGGATCTACAGTGGAGCGACTGTCCCTCGCACTGGCCCTGCTGCTGGTGCTGAGCGCCCCGGTGGGTGTGGCGATTGCTCAGCAGCCGACACCGCCCGCGGCAGAGTCGACGGCGGCCCCGGCCGCCGGCGCGCCGGCGCCCGCGGCGGCCGCCGCACCGGCGGCTCCGGCCTCGAAGATCGACAAGGGCGACACGGCGTGGATGCTCACCTCCTCGCTGCTCGTGCTGATGATGACCGCGCCGGGCCTTGCCCTCTTCTACGGCGGCATGGTGCGCCAGAAGAACGCGCTCGGCACGTTGATGCACAGCTTCATCATCGCAGCGCTCATCTCGGTGCAGTGGGTGCTCTGGGGCTACAGCCTCGCCTTCGGCCCCGACCAGGGCGGGATCATCGGCGGCCTCGACTGGATCGGCCTGCGGGGCGTGGGGCTCGAGCCGTTCGACGCCTACTCGAAGACTATCCCGCACCAGGCCTTCATGCTCTTCCAGATGATGTTCGCGATCATCACGCCGGCGCTGATCACCGGCACCTTCGCCGAGCGCAAGAAGTTCTCGGCCTTCCTGCTCTTCACGCTCCTGTGGGCGACGTTCGTTTACGATCCGCTCGCGCACTGGGTGTGGGGCGACGGCGGCTGGCTGAAGGCGAAAGGCGCGCTCGACTTCGCGGGCGGCACCGTCGTGCACATCTCGTCCGGCGTCTCCGCGCTGGTCTGCGCGATCATGATCGGCAAGCGGCGGGGCTTCGGGCATCAGCCCATGCAGCCGCACAACCTGCCGATGACGGTGATGGGCGCCTCGCTCCTCTGGGTCGGCTGGTTCGGCTTCAACGCGGGCAGCGCGCTCGAGGCCAACGGCCTCGCGGCGAGCGCCTTCACCGCGACCAACACCGGCGCGGCCGCCGCGGCGCTCGGCTGGATGTTCACGGAATGGATGAGCCGCGGCAAGCCCACGGTCCTCGGCGCGGCCTCCGGAGCCGTCGCGGGCCTGGTCGCGATCACCCCGGCGTCCGGCTACGTCACGCCGATGGCCTCGATGATCATCGGCGCTGTCGCGGGCTGGCTCTGCTACACGGCCTGCAACCTCAAGGCGAAGCTCGGCTACGACGATTCGCTCGACGTGGTCGGCGTGCACGGAGTCGGCGGCACCTGGGGGGCCCTGGCGACCGGGCTCTTCGCGACGAAGGCCGTCAACGACGCGGGCGGCAACGGGCTCTTTTACGGAAATCCGGGCCAGCTCTGGGTGCAGTTCGTCGCGGTGGTGTCGACCTACGTCCTGGCGATCGTCGCCACGATCATCATCTTGAAGATCGTCGACGCGCTCGTCGGTCTGCGGGTCAGCGCCGAGGACGAGATGGCCGGGCTGGACCTCTCTCAGCATTCGGAAACGGCGTACGCGGCCGCGGGCGGCTACGGTGAGTTCGGCGCGGCGGCGGGGGGCGCGATGAGTGAGGCCATGCGCGCTGGCGAGAGCAAGCCCCGGGTGGCCCATTGAGCCCTGGCGCCGGGCGGGGCTTGATTCACCTCTCGGTTCACCTTAAGGTAGGCGGGCTGTTCATCACTCAGCACAGAAGGAGTCGCGCATGACGGCAAAAGACGTACTGAAGCTGGCCAAGGAGAAAGGCGCCAAGATCGTCGATCTCCGGTTCATCGACCTGCCGGGCCTGTGGCAGCACTTCTCGATCCCGGTGTCGGAGCTGACCGAAGAGATCTTCGAGGACGGTCTGGGCTTCGATGGATCGTCGATTCGCGGATTCCAGACGATCGACGAGTCGGACATGCTGCTGATTCCCGATCCGAACTCGGCCGTCATGGATCCGTTCACCGCCGTGCCGACGATCGTGCTGATCTGCAACGTCAAAGACCCGGTCACCGGCAAGCCCTACACGCGCGACCCACGCTACATCGCCCAGAAGGCCGAGGCGTACGTCAAGAAAACGGGGCTGGCCGACACGATCTACATCGGTCCCGAGCTCGAATTCTTCTTCTTCGACTCGATCCGCTTCGACCAGAACTACAACTCCGGCTACTACTTCATCGACTCCGAGGCCGGCGCCTGGAACACTGGTAAGGAAGGCTCGGACACGCAGCCGAATCTCGGCTACAAGCCACGCTACAAGCAGGGCTACTTCCCGGTCCCGCCGATGGACAAGTTCCAGGACATCCGGTCGGACATGGTGCTGGCGCTCGAGTCGGTCGGCGTCCGCGTCGAGGTGCACCACCACGAGGTGGCGACCGGCGGCCAGACCGAGATCGACATGCGGTTCGACACCCTGACCAAGATGGCCGACAAGGTCCTCTGGTACAAGTACTGCGCGAAGAACACGGCGCGGAAGTGGGGCAAGACCGCGACGTTCATGCCCAAGCCCCTCTTCCAGGACAACGGCTCCGGCATGCACACCCACCAGTCGCTGTGGAAGGGCGGCAAGAACCTCTTCTACGAGCGAGGCGGCTACGCCGACATCTCGAAGACGTGCCTCTACTACATCGGCGGCATCCTCAAGCACGCGCCGGCGCTGCTCGCGCTGATCGCGCCGTCGACCAACTCCTACAAGCGTCTGGTGCCGGGCTACGAAGCGCCGATCAACCTGGTCTACAGCCAGCGCAACCGTTCGGCGGCGATCCGCATCCCGATGTACTCGAAGTCGGAAGGGGCCAAGCGGATCGAGTTCCGCACGCCGGATCCGACCTGCAATCCGTACCTGTCGTTTGCGGCGTGCCTGATGGCGGGCCTCGACGGCGTCGCCAACAAGATCGATCCGGGCAAGCCGGTGGACAAGGACCTGTACGAGCTGCCGCCGGCCGAGCAGAAGAAGATCAAGCAGCTCCCGGGCGATCTGTCGATCGTGCTCGACAATCTCGAGAAGTCGCACGACTGGCTGCTCAAGGGCGACGTGTTCACGCCCGACGTCATCGAGACCTGGATCGAGTACAAGCGGAAGAACGAGGTCGACGCGGTGCGGCTGCGCCCGCATCCGTGGGAGTTCGCGCTCTACTTCGACATTTAGTTTTCACTCGGATCGGGGGAGCGATCGCCGCTCCGCGGTGACCCGGGCCGGCGGTCCTCCCCTTGCCGGCGCGTCGAGCTGATTGAAATCGGGGGAGCGAGTGCCGCTCCACCCGAGAAGGACACCGGCAGGTCAGGGGTAGTGGCACAAGGTTTTCTGCCGCTCCCCCCGATGCCCCCTACTCGGCGGGAAGCTCCTTCAGCAACGCCTCGGCCGCCGGGCGGTGCTTCTCGCGCCATGCGCGCGGGCGCGTCGGGGACTTCATCTGGAGCACCGCCTGAAGCTGCGCGCGCGCTTGCGCGGTCTGCCGCCGGCTCGCGTAGTACCGCGCCAGATCCAGGCGCGCTTCGGAGAAGTTCGGGTCGGCCTCGACCGCGGCGAGGAGATACTTTTCCGCGTCGCTGGCGCTGCCCTTCAGGAGGAGTCGCAGCGGCGCGGGTGTTCGCTCGAGGAGCACGCCCATCATGTGCAGGGCCCGCGCATGACGCGGGTTCACAGCCAGAGCGCGCGACAGGAGGCGCTCGAGCTCCTGGGGTACGACGAGCCCTCCGAGGTCCTTCTGGAGGCTCGCGATCTGGCCGCGATTCGCGGCGAGCAGGAACAGGGCCTCCGCATTGTTCTGGTCGAGCGCGACCGCCCGTTCGGCCGCGGTCTTCCCGAGCTGATACCAGCGTAGCTGGTCCCCGCTCGTCCAGGCGGCAACCGTGAGCGCCGCATCCGCCAGCTTCAACTGGATCTCG
>Ga0306920_100004783_pt1 | contig 17397 bp, 19 predicted proteins | sample flu12Cox44000170_FD_204666 | JGI IMG/M metagenome (GOLD analysis project Ga0306920, IMG submission 204666) | Lab enrichment of tropical soil microbial communities from Luquillo Experimental Forest, Puerto Rico - flux4day.12C.oxic.44.000.170 (v2)... | ecosystem: Environmental > Terrestrial >... | reverse complement strand
GCGCCAGGCAAGCAGGCGGATCTGGTGCTACTCGATGGCGACCTCGCGAAAGACATCACAGTAATCGAAAACCCGGAGATCGTTTTCAAGAGCGGCGTGGGCTACGACTCAAACGCGATTTACGAAAGCCTCCACGGGCAGGTTGGACTGCAGTAACGGACTAGCAACGCGGACAAAAAGAACATGGCGGCATCGCCTTCAGATTGATGTGACAATTAACAGTGCCAAGCGCTTTCTTCGCGGTTGGGTCATCCGCAGGCTGAGGGTGTGTATCAATGGCCGAGTTTCACGCGACGGAGAAGCTGCGCGTTGAATGCCACGATGATTGTGGAAAGATTCATAGCGATTGCTCCCACACTCATGGGAGGATCGAGTCGCCACCGGATAAACATCCCGGCAGCCGCCGGAATGGCAATCAAGTTATAGACAGTTGCCCATAGTAGATTCTGCACCATCTTTCGGTATGTGGCCCGCGACAGTTCGATTGCGCAGTACGTCGCGGGTCGCTGCGCACGAGAACAATTCCAGCAGACTCCACTGCAACATCTGTGCCAGCTCCACGGGCAATTCCAACATCCGCCGTCGCGCGAGGACTGGTGCATCGTTGAAATAGGCTCTGCCATTCGTCCCATCGGTGTGAGCCATCTAACCTGCCGAATAGTTACATACGAGGCGAATAGGAAATACAGTTATATGGACGACGGTGTCATTGCCATATCGAGTGACAGAATTGGATGGAGCCGCTGGAAGGAGGGCTCCAGAAGTTACTGCACGAACTGGCTTTCGGAGCGGAGGGCAGCTCAACGCTGTCAGCCGGAGTGTAGAACTCTTCCATTTGTGTGCAGGTATTTTCATCAAGGAACTGCCGTACCAAACGCTAACTTTATACCCATCAATAGATTTACTTGGAACCAAAATTGCGATTTAGACAAACCGGGAGGCGCGGGCGCCTACAGCCCCCGCCATCATCCTGTACAATTTCCCGAGATGGCAAGAGCGCATGGCGCTCTGACTTAACTCTCTTGGCAAGGCGGCCGACGCGCCGGTATTTTCGAAACAAGCGTGCGGTTAGGAACTTCGCAGCAGGATGTCCGCTTCTACTCAGCCTCCTGTCGAGTCAGAAAAACGGAGATTACTTCCAAACGCTTAGCTGCCAATGACACAAATACGGAGCACACCAATGGAAAAAAATGAGAAATTACGATTGCTAATTACCCTGCTTACCGCCACCGTGGCGGCAATGCTTCTTTTTGACGCTGGTGTGACCAACGCGCAGGAGATAGCAAGAGCTCAGAAATCGACGGTCACGACCATTTCTTCAACCGTTCCCAGCAACGGCGACATCAATCCGTATGGGGTATTCCGAGTTTCGAGAACGGTTGGACGGCTGAACAGAGGCAGCATTCTGGTCAGCAACTTTAACGCCAGCAACAATTTCCAGGGCACGGGCACAACGATCGTTCAGATCTCCCCCGACGGGACCTTCAGCCTGTTCGCTCAGATTGACCCCACTACACTTCCGGGTCCATGTCCGGGCGGCGTTGGGCTAACGACAGCGTTGGTGGTGTTACGCAGCGGCTGGGTGATTGTGGGTAGCCTGCCTACTACGGATGGCATGTCGGATACAGCACAAGCCGGCTGCCTGATCGTGCTGGACAGTAGCGGGAAAGTGGTGGAGACGATTACAGACCCACAAATCAATGGTCCATGGGACATGACAGTCTTTGACCAGACTGGCGAGAAAGGCAACCACCCTAGCTCCGCGACGTTATTTGTCACTAACGTTCTGAACGGAACGGTCGCGGGAGGTGGCATGATCGTCAATGAGGGCACCGTGTTGCGAATCGCGCTGGCTGTACCTCAGGCATCGCTGCCAACCGTAAAGTCTATCTCCGTGGTCGGCTCGGGGTTCTCCGAACGCACCGACCCGGCCGCTCTGGTGATCGGACCCACCGGTATGGCGCTCAGCAAGAACAACAAGGTGCTGTATGTGGCTGATAGCCTGAACAATCGGATAGCAGCGATTTCCGATCCGCTCAGCCGTCAAACTAGCGCCGGTACTGGTTCGACGCTTTCCAGCGGCGGTAGCCTGAACGATCCTCTGGGGCTGACGCTGGCGGTCAATGGAGACATACTCACCGCCAACGGCAACGATGGCAATTTGGTGATAACGAAGCCAAACGGCATCCAAAGCGCCACAATACTGCTTGACGCAGCAGGAGCCGGCGTCCTGTTCGGCCTGGTTGATGTTCCGGGACAAGGTGTCTATTTCGTCGATGACGGTACGAACACCCTAGACCTGCTGCATTGAGGTACTGACACTCGCAACGGTGACGTCAGACACGAGTCAGAATACGGAGCCGCGCGTCGGCTCCGTATTTTTCTCGCTCAAGCCGGAGCGCCTCTGGAAGTTCTGCACGTGCCGCGGCTCGAGATCCGCCTCGACGCAGACGAAGCCGAGGTATGTGTTTGGAGGGACGGGCCGGTGTTGGAGCCGAATGTAGCCAGTGTCAACGCGGGCGCCCGTGAAATGTTTTGTCGCCGTACCTCCCGCACGGGATGCTAGATCCGGTTCGGGTGTCAGAAGTTTTTCGACCAACCGATGAGTTTCTGGTTGAGCGTCTCTCTACGTAGCCACATCCTGCTGGGTGACTGTGTTGTTCAGTGATTTCACTCACCGCCTGACAACGCGCAGCGACCCGGAAGGCATCGTCAGTTGGAGTTATATCTAAGGATGCCGTAGCGACACTGCGTGCGGGGGAGGATGGCGGAGGAAAGTACTGTTGGTGCGGATCAGGTGGATACGGTGATTTGCCGTAAACCGCTACTGACATCTAGGTTGTGGGTAAGGTGCGTTTGGCTACGAGATTGCGGAAAAGGACTGCTTTACTGATCAGGTGGTGTTATGTGGTATTGTGCCCAGTCGCAAAACAAGTAGGCGGGGGACCATATCAGCTAGTCGTTGACTTGCTATGCAATGAACTTGTAACCAAAACGCGGTACGGTCCGGAAGTGCGTCGGCTTTTTCGGATTACTTTCGAGCTTCTGTCGCAAGTGCAAAATATGAGTCTTGATCGTGCGGATGTTTGGATGGCGACGATTTTTCCAGACTTGGTTTAGAAACTCCAGATCCGAAATAACGCGCCCCTGATTTTGCACGAAGTACTGCAGTATGTTGAACTCTCGTGTCGTAACGTGAACACTCCTACCTAACCTGGACAATTCCATGCTCTGGAAGTTCACCGCCACGCCATCGAACGTAAATTGATCGCTCAGGAGCGAAGGGCGCTCTAGCCTCCTGAATGCGGCCCTTACCCGCGCGAGCAGCTCGCGCGGGCTGAATGGCTTGGTGACATAGTCATCCGCTCCGAGCTCCAAGAGTAAGACTTTGTCAACTTCATCGCAGTCAGAGCTCAGAACAATAATGGGAACTGTTGATGACTTGCTCCGAATCAGACGACAAAGATCCGCTCCGCAGCCCCCCGGAAGCAACATTTCCATAATCACAACCCGAGGAGCGATCGTGTCAAAAATCTGGACTGCGCTTCTACAGTCGCGGGCTTCCGCGACTGCGAACCTCGAATCCGCAAAGGTCCGGCGCAAAGCGCGCTGCACTGCCAGATCTCCATCAATGACAAGAATGGTGTCCATGTTGAGCTGCTCCGTAATTCGTTCGCGCCGACGCTCCTGGGCGCTGAGCCTCTCGATTCAGATGCAAAGTGTAAAGCATGATCTGCGGTGACATTGTTAATTATTTGACAGGGTTTTGTGTCGGACTCGACGCAACTCTCCGAGGACTCACATTGGAATTGGTACAACAAACCGGGGCACTTCACAGGCATTTAGGCTGTAGACCGTGACTGTGTGTATCCGGGTTTTGTGAGATGTTGTTCGGGGCTTCGAATAAGCTCGATGCAGCAGGTATTGCGTAGAGTAAGGAGGATATCGCACTCGTGCGGGAAGGAGCATCTCAACACCGAGGTGCGTCCGATGGACGGTATGAACCACTTCCTACTCGCTCTTCAGCTCTTTTCCTGGCATCTTTGATCGCGTCGCCGACCCCAATTTGTTTCCAGGCAGGACTCGACCACTCTTCTGTAATGCTCGCGAATCGGTGGGAACTGCAAACCGCTCGGCCTCAGAGCTGCTGTTGCATTCCTATTATCGAAGGCCTGGAACATCGCCAGGTGAGGAACAAAGTATTCCAATACTCGCAGTAACTCGTTGAGCAGCTTGTCCTCTTCTTGAAGGCGTACCTGGTCGAACTGTTCATATTGAGAAAGCGTTACTAACCTGGGTACCTGTATCGGTAGCCACCTCTGGCCAAGCGGATGGCTTTCAAATATCGAAACTGTAAGTTCAATCATTTCCCGAACAGTTAAGCTGCGGTCCCGCCCCGCACAAATGTGATAAAGCCTGGAGGGAACAAAGGCGAAGTCGAACAGGTACGCAAGGGCTGGTATCGCCCAGTCTGTTGCGATTAAGTCAATTGGTGCCTCGGGATCGCGAGGCGCAATCGGAAGCACATTTTGCGGCAATAATCGAACCAGCCGGTGCACGTGGTTAAACTGCTGTACCAGCTCGTTTCGCGAATCCGATGATCGAACTTAAGCGGACGATTATGGCCGGGAGGTCACCCATGGCTTGCATTACCACCCCCTCGGCCTCGTACTTCGATTGCTGATAGGTGTTGCAGAAGCCGCTCTGGTGCCGAAGAGTACTTTCGTCAAAGTAGCCCGTCGCCCGTCCTACGACGTAGACAGTGCTGACATAAGCAAGCTTCTTTAGTTTTCGGCATTTTGACGCGAACTTGAGTACATTCCAAGTTCCCTGGGTATTGGTTGCTTGCGGACTGAGGATCGCCGTGAGACCTCCCGACGAAAATCATCCTTACGGTCACGGCAAGGCAGAGCCTATCGCCGCTGTTGTTGTTGGGCTCTCGCTGATTGCAGCTGCGATAGCGATTGCTGTCGAAAGCATCCATGGAATTATCACTCCCCATCTGCCGCCCGCCCCCTACAAGCTCGTTGTGCGGGCTGGTGTGCTTGTCATCAAGAAGCTCCTCTTCCGACACTTGAGCAATGTAGGAGAGTCGATTGGCAGCACGGCCGTCAGAAGCGACGCCTGGCACCACCGAAGCGACGCAATTACGTTGCCTTCGCCTTTGTTGGAGTCTCGATAGCTCTTGTCGGAGACAAGGTATGGGAAGCAGCGGACTGCTGGGCCGCTCTGGGGGGCGCATGCGTGATCCTGTACAGCGCGTGGAAGCAGCTGAGACCAGCTATTCTTGAACTTGGCGACATTGCACCTGACTCCAGTATCGTGGCACGGATTCGAAGCATCGCCGGGCAGGTACCTGGAGTGCTCGGCTTGGACAAGTGCTTCGTGCGAAAAATGGGGTTCAGCTTCTATGCAGATCTTCACATTATCGTGAGGGGATAGCTTTCTGTGCGGGAAAGGCATCACATCGCTCACCGGGTTGAGGATGATGTGCTCAGGGCTTTGCCCATAGTATCGGAGGTGCTGGTGCACGTGGAGCCTGAGGAGGAATTGACTGCCAAACAGATCACCACGAATCATCGATGACAGACGGTGGTCCGAATGTACTCTCCCGAATGGAGCGCTACTTATGGGGGAAGGTTGGTCATGGAGTAGACGCGCTTCCACCCTCTAATGAGAGCGGCGATCGTCGCTAAAAGTTCTGCAGGAGCAAAAGGCTCAACCAGGTAGGCGTCAGCCCCGATCTCGAACAACCTGACCTTGGTCTCGACATCATCTGGTCCCAGCACAACGAGCAACAGCGTTGGGCCCCTGCGCCTAAGCTCTGAGCAGATATCCTCAATCCATTGCCGATCGGAACCGATCAAGATCATAAGCTCTGCGTTGAGAGGCATCTCAGTCCAATTGGTCGTCTCTGGAACAATGTCGACTGAGTAACCTGCGAGCCGGACGATTTCGCTAACGTCTCTACCCGTGTAACTATTGGAAGCGACGACGAGAATCGTTCCCCCTTCAGAAAATGAGCAAGCGCCTGATGGTGACGGCGACGTGAACATGTGCTTTTTTCTTCTGGAGTGCAAATATTCGGGGCCAATCCGCGCCTGACGCCGCAAAGCGGTCGCTTGCCGATCTTAGTCGATTCTTAGCAGGAACTGCATAACGGTCTGTCAACTCTTTGTAAAGCTTTGGGCACTTCATAATGCTCGGTAGATAACCTGCCGTTGGCAATGTCAGTGGTAGAGCCGGTGCAGCGGCCAAAGCGCCGTGCCGATAAGCGCGGTCGTCCGTGGAAGGACACACGCGCCGTCTTGCATGGTGTGCTGTGGGTCTTGGGCACCGGGGCGCAGTGGCGGAACTGCCAGAAAGGTACCCGCCTTTCCAGACCCGCCCCCGCCGATTCCAGCAGTGGGTGCGGAGCGGGATACTGGAAGAGGCGCTCCGGCGCGACTGGCGAGGTGCTTGCATGAGCGCGGACAGTCGAACCTGGACGAGGCGTTCGTGGATGCCACCTTCCCGAGCGCCAAAAGGGGGGCTTCGCCGTCGGCCCCACTGCGCAAAAGATTCTGAAGTCCAAAACGGACGGTCGTCCTTTTTCATACTTGGACTGTCACGAGAGGACTGCTCGTGCAAGCAATTGGAGAGAAGCGGAGTTGCTCAAGGAAAACCGAGTCGACACAATTTGTTTGAACGTGCCAGATTCGACATTTTCGGACCGAGCACTGATGCTGTTTCTGCGAGAGGGCATCCTTGCTCATGTGGGGGTTGACCATGCCGGCGTGACGCGCCTGTCACAGGTGTATATAGACGAAACCGACAACCTGAAAGTCGCTTCGAGAGACACCCTGTTCTAGCGTCGTCTCTGCTCAAGCCCAGTTCCTCGAGTCTCAATTCCTCCCTTGGTTCTGTCACACAGGTTGCAGACGCATACGAGTAGAATACGGCGATAGCAGCGACGTAATTCTGTGCAGGATGGGCCAGGGATGCGCACTCTACATCTCGATACCGATATCGGTGGCGACATGGATGATTCGTGCGCGTTAGCCATGGTGCCCAACTGACCGGAGGGCGAGCTGGTTGCGGTCACAACCGTTTCCGACAACTGCTTCTAGACCGCTGCGCATTTCTTGTTGGTATCGGTTGGATAGGCAAGCATTGTGGGACATTGTGTCGGCCAGAGCCTGCGTCGTATTCCACGGATGTTGGCGGATTCGTATGTGAGGAAGACGATACGCTTGCCGCGATGCTCAGGTCGCGAACTAATACCTTTATAGGGCACATGGCATGCCGCAAATCTCGCCTCAATGCATTCGTCAATCGTGAGCAAGTCTCGAACATCCTGCGCCGTTAGTATCAGAGCTAGAAGCCCATGCTTTCAAGGCGGTCCTTTGCTCTGCCTGCGTTGCCCCCTCTTTCATGGAGCGCAAAGGGAACAAAGACGACACGAGACACGCCTTGCAGAAAGTCCTTGATCTCGGATTCTGCATGGTCTAAGTAACCGCTGCCGTAAGCGGTCGAGTTGCTGATGAGCAGTAGCCTCCTGACACTGTCGATTTCAGTCATTGTCCCTCCTACGACCTCAAGTCATCGCCTCAGACAAACGATCAACTCCATCCCTCGCTTGAGAACTTCGTCGTCTGGGAGGTCTTGTTTTGCCCATCCGGTCGGCACCCTATCCAAGCCCTCGCCTTCTGTCCGACCAAATTTCTCGTTGCCGAGGCCACCATCATGAATGAACCTCGGCCAATGACATCATGGCCGCCAGGAGTATGTAAACTTGATGGTCAGGCTGTTCTGGTAATACTGTGGCGCGTTTGTTTCCAGGCTGGCGAAGCGCTGGCCCGCCGTATATATGATGAAGAGGTCGCTGTCAGGGCGGTAGTTCCAGCGCAAGCGTACGTTTCCCGTAACCGCCTGATTGTTTGCAGTATCGAGTTGGATCAAAGCCGAGAGAGTCAGGAACCTCGAGAATGAGTAGTTGGTCTGAAACCCACCGAAAAGAACCGAAAAGTCGCCGTCCTGAATGGGCAGTCGGAAGCGGTTCCACTGCTGGCTGAAATCAAAGGATAATCGCTCATTGGCCCGGTAGCTCCAGCGCACACGTGCTTCGTTCAGCCGGCCATTGTAGTAGCTGCCGAACCGCTCAAAGAAGCTCATGGTGAGCCGTCGATTCAAAGGCGTACCGTACGTGAGCTGGTGACGCGTCCAGTGATACAGCCCCACCGGAATGTTGACATTCTTGTATATGTTGAAAGGCTGAGTAAGCCGTTGGATAAACACGTCCACGATGTCATCATCGCTATATGAGGCGTTGTGGAACTCGATGCGAAACGTCGCTTGCCATTCCTGTGTTTGGAGAACCTTCTTGGTATCAGGAGCGTGAAAGATGAAGGCCTCGAAATTGAGCTCCCTGACACCTCGAATCTTAGGTCGTGGCTTCAGTGTTCCATCGAGGTAATCGCAAATGCAGTCAGTTCTCTCGAGGAATCCGACTTCGGGATTGAAGTTTGGTCCGACTCTGCGATGTTGACCAAACAATTCCAACCAATTGGTGCGGTAATCAGCCCCTACGCCTGCGTTGGTCTGGCCGGAGGAAATACCGGGCGACCTGGTTTGCGCGGCATAGGCGGTCACAACCAGATTGCGCCAGAAAACGAGTCGCGTGTCTGCACCAGCAGTCTCGTTGTAGCTGTCGGACGGGTTTCCTGAAGTCTTGTCGATCCCCATCACACCGATGTAGGACCCAGCCCACAACGAACGTTTCATTCGGCCGACAATGTAATTCGCTGCAGGGTTCGGCCCAGACTCCCGAGTGTCGACGTCCATCACCCCCAGTCCGAAGTTGCCGAGAGATCCGGTGACCTTTCCGCCGACATTGACCGGAACCTCTTGTCCAGTGACCGGATCGATGCCGATCTGACGGCTGAAGAACAACAGATCACCACTGTCGCCGCCGAGTGGAAAGTTGAAAACGCCGGCATTTTCCAGGAAGAACTGCCGCTTCTCCGGATAGTACAAGGGATAAGGTGTGAGGTTAAAATTCTGCAAATCCACATCTGCGTCAGCGAAATCGGTGTTAACCGTCGCATTGGCGACCAGATTCGACCGCAACCCGACCTTTACGTCTACCCCGCCTGTGTGCAGCGCATTCCAGCCCGGCGTAAGGCCAGTCCCGGCCACACTTTCGGGCAGGTGAGTGAAACCGACCAGGCCGTATGGCTTCACTATAAACAGCCGGCCGCTGCCAATATCCGAGATGCCCTGTAACTGACCGGCTTGGCTGACACGCGATGCCCCATATATCCTCCGCCAACCGGACCAGAGATCCTCCTCATTTTTTCTGCGAATGAAGCGTTTGAAGTTGATCCCCCAGACCACGTCATTCGTCTTCATGAAATTGAGAGTCGAGAAGGGAATCGCAATTGTGGCTGTCCAGCCGTTTTCGCTGATATGTGCCTCAGAGGTCCAAACACCGTCCCAGCCCGAGTCGCCATCATTATCGCTGTTACTCTGCTGCTCTTCGGTAATCAATGCGTCTCGCTGTGTTCCGAGCGGATTGACCTGAAACACATAAGCGTTGCGGCGGTCGTGCGACGAGTCGATGATGATTTCGAAATAGTCCTCAAGGTGCTGACTGGCGTCACGCCGCAGCTCCGTGGCCACGATTTTCCTCGGATCCGAGTCGAAACACGTTATGCCGAAGTACACTGCATGCCTTGTGTAAAGGACGCGAACCTCGGTGCGCTCGGTAGGCGGCTCTCCTTCGTATGGCTCTCGTTGCAGGAAGTTTGTTATAGGGGTTGCCTGTTGCCACAGGGGGTCGTTCAGCGTGCCGTCCAGCCTTGGAGCACGATCTACGCGGCTGGCATGAACCGTTCGCAATTCGTCTTGCCCTGGGGGCTGTTGGGGCTTCGGCTGGTCTACGTCCGACTGGGCAAATAGGGGAGATGAGCAAGCAATGAGACACAGCCAGTAGGACCTATCCCTGCAGAATTTCCAGATGCGGCGAACCCTGCATCTCATCGCAGGTCTCCGCGCAGAACGATGCCAACCACTCCCGCTGCCACAATGAGCAGCGGTTCCGGGACCTTTCTGAAACGTATCAAGATGGCCAGTGTGACAGCGCTGATGAGGACCGTTGTCCAATCGATCAACGACCGTCGCGCCAGGATATATGCAGCCCCTGCGATGGCGCCCACAGCTGCTGCCGTCACACCCTGTACGAAAGCTCTGACCTGCGGATTTGCGGCGAAGCGACGATAATACGGGGCTCCCAACAATACGAAGAAGTACGGTGGTGCGAATACCGCGATAGCGGCTGCCACGGCACCCAGCACACCCGCCACCAGGTAACCGATAAATCCCGCCGTGATTACGACTGGCCCCGGAGTGATCATCGCTACCGCTACCGCGTCCACAAACTGTCGTTCGGTTAACCAATGAAACTTGCCGACGACTCCTCCGTAGAGAAACGGAACGATAGCCAGGCCGCTGCCAAAAACAAACGCTCCCGCCTTGACAAAGAACAGAAACAGCACTCCAAGCGTACTCAGGGCAGCCACACCATGTATTCCGGTGAGACCTTTGCTCAGTGCTTGGGGCAACATCGTGATGGCCCCCTTGCCACTCAGCTTAGGCGGCGCCCTCAGTAGCAATGCAACGACACCGCAGAGGATGAACAGCCAAACAATCTCAGCTTCCTTCCACGCGGTGGTAACTGCCATGGCGCCAAAAATGAGCCACTGGAGCCAGTCTTTGCCGATGGTACTTCGGATCAACTTTAGAGCGCTTCTGGCGATGATTGCGATGACCGCGGCTGCTATTCCGTAGAACGCGCCTTGTATCCACTGTAGACCGCCGAAACGGATGTAGAGCGCGGCCACTGCCAGCACCATAAGAAAGGAGGGGAGAACGAAAGCTACCCCTGTCAGCGAGCCGCCCCGCACCCCCGCTCGCAGCCAGCCCAGATAGATGGCAAGCTGAGCAGCGAGTGGCCCCGGAGAGAGTTGGCAGAAGGCTAATCCTTGCAGGTAGTCTTCCTGCGAGAACCAGCGACGGTCCTCAACTAGGTCCTTCTGCATGTATCCGACCAGCGCGATGGGGCCGCCGAAGCCAAAAGTACCAAGCCGCAGAAAATACGCCACAAGCTCGCGCAGGCCAACCGGCGCGGAAACTTGTGCAGCGCTCCTCTCGGGGGCTCTCTGGTAGCCGGGAGATGTCTCCATCGGTGTCGCACCTAATGCTGACTGCCTTTGCCCAGCTGGTCGAGGGCGGCTTTGAACGCCATCGCCAGTTTGTCAGCAGGTCCGCGTCCCCAATAGTGCAGGAAAATAATCGTCGGCTGCGTGCCGATCATGTGGTGATGAATGGCGACTACATCGAGTCCGTTTGAGCGCAGCGCCTTCAGCGTGGGAGTGACTTCGCCTTCCAGCATCGCGACATCACCAGCCACCGCCGCAGCCTCGTTGGTCCCGTAGAAGGCAGCCCACGTGTTCAAGCCCATGCGCGCGTTAATCGTTGCCCCCATTTCTTTCAGCTTGAGATCGTCGCGACCGATAGTGATCTTGTAGACAGCACCACTCTGCTCGCCTTCATGACCGACAATTTTCGTTATCTGGGCCGTGTCGAGCGAGGTCTTTGTATTAGCATTGGCGGCGCCGGAAGGGGCTGGTGCGGGCTGACCTTTGCCTATCAGATCCAGAGCAGGCTTTATGTGCTGGGCAAGGTCGGCGGCTTTTCCGTGTCCATGAACATGCATATAGTAAATGCGCGGAGTCTCCCAGAAGAAGTGATTGTGCAATGCAGTCACTTCGAGCCCATTGTCAAGCAGGGCCGACATGACAGGATTGACTTCTTCCTGCAGCAGAACAAGATCGCCCATCAATGCATCGTCGCCACCATCTCCTTTGGTCATGGCGAACCAGCCCCCAAAGCCAAACGGCGTGGGCAGCGGCAGCCCGTCGATCGTGACGTGGATATCGTTGCGCGGGATGTTTACCTTCAGCACGTTGGCCTTATAATCCCCCGATTTTCCGACAGTCTTCAACACCTGCTGGTAATCTCCCGGGATCTCCTGCGCCCGGGCTATCGATACACACCAAGATGCTGACAAGTAGATAACGAACGCTAAAGTTGCGACACGAATCTTCACCCGCAAAACCTCCTGTATTAACCGAATTTCGCCACTGGTTGAACCGCGTACTCGCCTTGTCGAAAGGCGAGGCACGCGGGTCAAGACTTTTTCATGCTGCAATTGGAATGCCACGGGCTTGCGATCTTTGTTACTGACAGGAAGCGCTTACCATCGTCAGCTTCGTGACCTGGATATAGCCAGCCTCCTTCTTGCTGCCCTGGGCTTCACGTTCTTCGTCTTCGTCCGTTTCGCCTTTAAGACGGCCGCTGACCGTCACCTTGCGCCCCAAATGATTGGCCAGCTTCACCTCGGAGCTACGCATTTCATAAGTTTTGCCGCTGGTGTCGGTAATACTGTATTCGTTCGGTTCATCGCCCTTTTGCAGGCAGCCCGTCACAGTCTTCGTTTCGCTCTTCGCTTGTGCGCCTAGGTAAATCACAAAAACGGCGCCGACAATAAGAGCGACCAACAGTACCAGGACTTTCGCATATTTCATCGTGGACTCCTTCCGGTACTACTCGTAGTACCCAAGCTCTTGGATATAAGCTAGGCTCGCTATCTGAAGATTTGCTGAAGACCAGGCTGAAGACCGAACGGATGCTGTGCCAAGGAACTCACCTCACGAAACCAAAGGTGACTGTAGAACTCTTCTCGGGGTATTTCAGCGTCCGAAGTTGGGTCGCGGTTTTGAAGATTCACTCGACGAACGCGCTGAAATTCCTTGAAGTTACTGCTTTGGTTCTTTCTTCAACTGCCACAAAGGCAAACGGAATATGAAAGTACTGCCTGCGGTAGAGCTCTCGACTTTTATCTCTCCGCCGTGAGCGTTGGCAATCCAGCGGCCGATCGAGAGACCCAGTCCCGTGCCTCCAAGTTCGCGCGACCGAGCCTTGTCCGCACGATAAAACCGTTCGAATATGTGGGGCAGGTCGGCTTCCGAGATGCCTATTCCAGTGTCCTGCACACGCATCGCAACCTGGTTGTCATAGGTTTCGAGAGCCAGGCCGACGGTGCCATTTTCAGGAGTGTACTTCACGGCGTTGTCAATCAGGATCAGTAACAAGCGCCGCAGAGCCTGCGCGTCACCGAGCACCCATATCGGTGCTTCGGGCACAGCGGCGTTCCATTTGAGCCCCTGGGCTTCGGCCAAAGTTTGGGCCTGAGCGCTTACTCCCCGGGCCAGGGCCGTGACGTCGGTCTTCTGAAAATCGAGCATCTCAGTGCCGCTGTCCGCACGGGCCAACAACATAAGGTTTTCAATCAAAACGGAGATTTGCTCCGACTCGACCAGTACTTCCGACAACGCCTCGCTATATTGATCATTGGTCCGCGGATTGGCAAGTGTGACTTCAGCGCGGGTGCGGATCAGGGCCACAGGCGTTCGTAACTCGTGCGACGCATCAGCAGTGAACTGGGTGATCCGCAGAACTGCAGATTCGATCCGCTGTAACATCTTGTTCAGCGTCTCCCCCAGTCGCTCGAGTTCATCGCCGGTTTGCGGCACAGTTAACCGCTGGGAAAGGTCCTGTGGCGTGATTGACTGGGCGGCACGGGTGATCCGGTCTACGGGACGCAGAGCGAAAGCGCTCAACCAATACCCGCCGCCGGCGGCAGCGAGCAGCAGCACGGGTATTCCGAACAACATGGCACTACGAAAGCGATCGATTGCTTCCAGATAATCGTCCATCGGTTCGGCCACCTGCACCACGAAGTTACGGCTGCCGGCAACAGCTCGGGCTGTGAGAATCCGTATCGGCAGATCACCGTATTGCGCATCTCTGAATAGCGGTCGGTCTGTGCTTGCCGCTGGCACCGCGAGGCGCTGCATGAGAGGCGATCGATACAAAAACTGCCCAGCGCTGTCTGACACCTGGAACAACTGTGAGCCCGACTGCAACTCGCCATGTTCGCGTACCTCGCTGGCAACGTTCCCGCCCGACGAAGACCGTGCAATCAGCGCTTGAAGGTCACGAGCGCGATCTCCCAGTTGTTCATCGACAGCCGTGTAAATGCTTTTCTGCATGACTTGCAAGGCGAACAACGCAAAGCCGATGAGGGCCGTGGCCAGGATCAGAAAATACCAAGCGGTGAGTCGTGTCCTTATGGGCATCGCCTTCATCGTGACCTCATTTGTCGAACACAGTACCCAACACCGCGAATGGTATGAATCAGTTTTTGATCGAATCCACGGTCGATCTTGTTTCGCAAAGAGGAAACGAATGCTTCCAGGGTGTTGTCTTCAATGTTTTCATTGAAGCCCCATACCGCCTCGATAATCGATGCCCTTGCCAGTACCCGGCCAGGTCGCCGCATCATGAACTCGAGGAGCCGGTACTCGGTCGCAGTGAGGTGAATCTCCTGTTCACCGCGCGCTACCCGCCGGTTTCGTGGATCGAGGATCAGATCATCGACACTCAATTGTGGTGGCAGCATCGCCGGACTGCGCCGGGCGAGGGCGCGAATTCGGGCCAACAGTTCGGGAAATGCGAAGGGCTTAGTCAGGTAGTCATCGACTCCTACGTCGAGGCCATGCGCCACGTCTGGTATTGCATCACGCGCCGTCAGCATCAGGATTGGAGTCTGTCTCTGGCTTTTCCGCAGGCGCCGTGCCACTTCGAAGCCGTCCAACCCGGGGAGCATGACGTCCAGCACAATGACGTCAAACTCGTAATCGCTGGCGAGTTCGAGCGCTGTCCGGCCGTCGTGCGTAACCTCGACCGAGTGGTTCTGTTCCTCCAGCCCTTGCTTGAGCAGGGCGGCCATCTTGGTTTCGTCTTCGACTACTAATACGCGCATAAGCGGTTCGTTGAAGCGTTATCTCTACTGCCAACCGTGAAATCCTGTGCTGAGCGTGTTTCAATCCGCCTGTCATGAAAAGCCTGGACCAAAGACTCCCACCAGACAGGCCTAAAACCCCTTCAAATCCCCGACGAGGTTATCTCTCATTCCGCAGCAGCCACCGGAGCCATGATTCGCAGCAGCGGATGCCCTTTGACGTTCTCCAGGGGAAAGTAAACCAGCTGCGTTTTCGGGTCGACGCAGACGGTGTGTGCATGCGGCATCACAAAGTTACCGACTGCCAGAAGATGCTTCCCGGTCTCCCGGTAGATCCAGACGTCGCCTGACTCGGCCGAGACGTAGAGTAGTTTCAAAACAGGATCGAAGGCCAGAACGTCAGGATCTTCCCCTACGGGATACGTGTCTAGCGTCTTCATGGTAGTCAGATCCACAACTGCCAGCGTGTGATTGCCAGCGCCCGCAACAAATGCCAGGCGATTGGCGACGTCCAGCGAAATGCCGTGCGGTTCCTTCAGGCCCGGCAGAGGGTAGCGAGCGGTGATCTCCAGCTTGACCGGATCGATCACAGCCAGGTCGTTCTTTTCGTGGACCGCGACCAGAATGCGTCCCGACGTAGGATCGTAAACGGTATTTCCCGCACCGCCTCCGAGGTTGATCTTCGTAAGCAAGCTATTGTTTTGTGCATCGATCACGGCGTCCGTGTTCCCGTGTTCGTCGGAAACGAAAACCCGCTTCTGGTCGGGTGCGAACGCAATACCGTCGGGATAGTTGATTGGACCAACCTTGGCGACTGTCTGTAGAGTCTTGGCGTCGACCGCAGCTACCTTGTGCTCTCCCGTAACCGATGCAAAAACACGGTTCATCTCGGGCGCTGCCAAGACACCGTGGACACGTGTGAACCCATCGAGGTTTGCAACAACCTTCCGGGTCGCTGTGTCGAACACAACAACCTGGTCAGCATTCATGTGCGCTATATAGAGACGGCCTGACTCGGTATCGAGGCTCTGATAGTCGAAGCGAACTGCTGCGCCCGGCATAGGAACGTCGGCGACCATCTTCAGGGGGCTTTTTGTTGCTTTTGTTTGTGCTGGGACTTGTGGCTGATGCAGCACGACAATTGCAATCGACAGAGCAGCCAACCAATACTTATGCTGCGACATTATTCCTCCTGATTCCTTCTGAGGTTCTCCAAGAGATTCGCCCGTACGGACGTTGTCTTAATGCTCGCTGTTTCAAAATCAATAGTTATTTCCGGGTTAACCGTCCTCATCCCTGGCGGCAGGATTAAAAGTGGATTCTCTCTCACTCCAGCCGGTACAAAAAACCCCGGTCAGGTCATGTTCGTTAAAGGGTGTCCTTCACCACGAGGAGGCGGCCATGGTTCGGGTCGGTGACCCAAACTTGCCCTCGGTTGTCCGCCGCCGCCGCGTGCGAGCCCTTGGCCGTTTCAACCGTGCCAAGCAAGCGCGGCTCCCCGCCCGGGGAGAGTCCGATGATGGCCAGCGTTCCCTCCTTCGGGTCAGGCACGTAGACATGCCGGAGGGTCGGATTGTATCCGATCAGATCCGTGCCCTTTCCAACCTTTAGGGTGCCAAGGATCCGTCCGTTATGGGCCACGTCAACCACCGCAACCCCTCCAGCGCCGGAGCCGACGAAGAGCCAGGCTTGGGTTTCGTCCAGCGCGAGACCGCTCGACGAACCTTCGGTGCCGTTCTTCCACTCCGCCACGATTCGGTGCGTAGCGATATCGATCGCTACGGTGACCTTCTGGTCCTCGCGGTTCGTATAGACCCGCGACCGGACCGGGTCCACCGCAAGCGACTCCGGCCCTCCCCCGCCAGCCACCTTCACGTCGGCGGTGTGGGAGAGCAGGACGTTGCCCCCGGTCGAAAACGCCAGGATTTCGAGCTGGCCTTTTTGGGGGTCCTCCTCGGTGACCCATACCTCGTGGGCGGCGGGAACGTATCTCACAATGTCCGGCTCCATTTCGAGGGTCGCGGAAGCGACGACCTTGTGCAGTTTGGGGTCGATCACGTTCACGGCAGAGTGGGTGCGGTCAGCCGCGAACACGTAGCCATCCCCGGCGTCCGCGGAGGTGGTCCTGCCCTGCCAAACGGCGCATGATTCGTGAGACCGGGTCGCGGGATCGATCAAGTACACGCGGCCCGTTTGCGCCGCAGGGACTATGACTTGGTGCAAGGCCGGTGCGTACACGATGTCGTCGAAACCGATGCCTTCCTCTCCTCCTGGGAGAGAAACCGCCACGGCTTTGACCGGGTTTTCCGTTTGCCCAGGGGTCTTCGGCGTCCGATCGTCGCTTCGAGCGCTCCCTGCCATGCCCAACAATGCTAGCGAAACCAGAACAACCAAGCTTTTCTTCATCTTATGGCTCCTTTCCAAACAATAGTTCCTCGGAAACGGGGGCTCCTATTTAGCGGCCGCTTCCGTACCAAAACGATGGACAACCA
>Ga0306920_100004782_pt1 | contig 17399 bp, 16 predicted proteins | sample flu12Cox44000170_FD_204666 | JGI IMG/M metagenome (GOLD analysis project Ga0306920, IMG submission 204666) | Lab enrichment of tropical soil microbial communities from Luquillo Experimental Forest, Puerto Rico - flux4day.12C.oxic.44.000.170 (v2)... | ecosystem: Environmental > Terrestrial >... | reverse complement strand
GCGTTGGCGTCGAGGAAGGCGCGCTCGATCTGGCGGCGCAGGGCGGTTTCCGGCAGCGGCAGCAGCCATGCTTCGTTCGCGAGATCGCTCAGCGTGAGCCGCCGCTTGCGCAGCAGCGGGTGGCCGCGGCGCACGACCAGGCAGACCGGCTCGGCGTAGAAGTCCTCGTACACCAGCGCGCGACTGCGACCGAGTTCAGGCAGTCGCCCGAGCACCATGTCGAGGTCGCCGTCGAGAAGCGAGGGCATCAGGATGTCGTAGGTACCGACCACGACAGAGATGGCGACAGCGGGTCGCTCCTTTTTGAGCAGCGCGATCGCATCCGGAAGGATGCTGGCAGAGGCCGCGAGCAGCGTACCGACTGTCACCTTGCCGCTGTAGCCGGCGCGCAGGTCCTCCAACTCCTCAGCCGCGTGGCGCAGCTGCGCCAGCACGATCTTCGCGTGGCGCGCGAAGATCTCCCCGTACGCGGTCGGCTCGAGGCCGCGGTTGCTGCGCTTGAAGAGCGGCACGTTGAGCGTGCCTTCGATGTCCTGCAGAGCCTTGGTGACAGTCGGCTGGCTGAGATTGAGGCGGCGCGAAGCCTTGAGAATGCTGCGACAGTCGTAGACCTCAGCGATGAGCTCGACGTGGCGCAGGCGAAACTTGCGCGTGATCCAGCGCTCGAGGCGAGTGGAAGCCATGAATTGAGATCATAGCCGGAAGACTCACGCGCTGCGTCGCACCGCCGGCACCCCCGCCCGCTCCGCGCGTGTCGTCTCGAGGCCGAAGAAGCGCGTCGCGTTGACATGCAGCAGCTTCTCGCGCGCCCGCTCCGACAGCGCTGCATTCGAGCGGATCAGACTCCCGACCTGCTGCTCCCCGAGCGGGTACGGGTAATCGGAGCCGAGCATGACGCGATCTTCGCCCATGGCGCCGACGAGGAAGGCGAGCGCCTCGCCACTGAAGACGGCCGCATCGACGTGAAAACGGTCGATATAGGAGGACGGCAGCCGCGGGCAGTCCTCGCGCACGATGTCACGGTTGCGCCAGGCGTTGTCGACCCGCCCGATGAGGTAGGGGAAGCTGCCGCCGCCGTGCGCGAAGCACAGCTTCAGCGAGCGCGGCAGCCGCTCGAAGGCCCCCGAGAGGATGAGCCACAGGATCGACAGCTGCGTCTCCGCCGGCATTGCAACCAGCCACGGCAGCATGTACTTCGACATGCGTGCCTGGCCCATCATGTCCCACGGATGCACGAACACCGCCGCACCCTCCGCGGCGCAGTGCTGCAGGAAGCCGATCAGCCCCTCATCGTTGAGCTCGCGCGCGCCCACATGGTTGCCGATGTGCACCCCGACGTGACCGTCGGCCATGGCGCGGCTCAGCTCGCGGCAGGCCAGATCGGTGTCCTGCAGAGGTACCTGACACAACGACTTCAACCGCCGCGGGTTGGCACCACAGATCTCGAGCGCGGCATCATTGAAGATACGCGCACACTCGAGCGCGTGGGCCGCGGGTCGCTGATAGGCGAACAGCAGCGGGGTGGCACACATGATCTGCACGTCGACGCCGTCGCGGTCCATGTCTTCGAGGCGCACCGCTGCATCCCAGCACGCTGCGGTCACCGGGCGGAACTCACGATCGCCGACCATCAGCATGGCCTCACCCGCTGCGGTGTGCTTCAGCCACGGCCAATCCGCTGTGCCGAAGCGCGCTGCCAGATCGGGCCAGCTGCGCGGCAGGAAATGTGAGTGGATGTCGACGATTTTCATGGGCGTCTCCGTCCCTGATCTCGACTCATCGGCGCGTACGGGTCGGGCAGTAGGCCACCGCCTTGATCTCGATCAGCAGGTGTGGATGCGGCAGCGCGGCGACGGCCACCGTGGTGCGCGCCGGTCCTTCGTAGCCGAAGAATTCGCTGTACACCGAGTTGTAGGCGGCGAAGTCGGACATGTCGGTGAGGAAAGTGCTCACCTCCACCACATCGGCGAGCGCAGCACCGGCGGCGGCGAGGATGTCGCGGATGTTCTCGAGCACCGCACGCGTCTGAGTGCGGATATCGAGCAGCGGCCGCGCGTTACCATCGGGTGTCGCGCCGGCGATGGAATCATCGGCACGCCGCGCGCTCGTACCGGAGACGAAGATGAAGTCCCCGGCGCGGCGAAAGTGGGGGAAAGTACCGCGCGGCCGGGCTTTCCCGGCCAGCACTGCGCTCTGCGGTGCGCGCGCTGCGGCGCGTGCAGTGCGCGCCACCGTGCGCGGCGGTCGGTTTGGTTTGGCGCTGCGCTGCACGTGGCGACCTCAGAGCTTTACGCAGATGTTCATCGGTTCCGAGAAGAAAGCGAGTGAGTGCACGCCGCCCTCACGCCCGATGCCTGAGAGCTTCACGCCGCCAAAGGGTGTGCGCAGGTCGCGCAGGAACCAGTCATTCACCCAGGTGATGCCCACCTCCATCTGCCGCGCCACCCGATGGGCGCGCTGCAGGTTGGAGGTCCACACCGCTGCCGCGAGCCCGTAGCGGGTGTCGTTGGCGAGACGTACCGCCTCCTCCTCGGAGTCGAACGGGGCGACGTGACACACCGGGCCGAAGATCTCCTCCTTCACGCAGCGAGCTTCCTCGGAGAGTCCACGGATGATGGTCGGCTCGATGAAGGCGCCGGCATCGCGCTCGTCGCCGAAGTGTGGCACTCCGCCCCCGCAGACGATCTCGCCGTGCTCGCTGCGTGCCAGACGGTAGTAGGACAGCACCTTGTCGCGATGGTGGCGCGAGATGAGTGGTCCCATGTCGGCCCCCTCGAAGGGACCGCCGATCCTGAGCGCCCGCGCGCGCGCGGCGAGCGATTCGAGGAAGCGCTCGAACAGCGGCCGCTCGATATACACGCGCTCGGAGCCCAGACATACCTGGCCGCAGTTGGAGAACACCGAGCGCATGGTTCCGGCGAGCGCAGCTTCGAAGTCGGCGTCCGCGAAGACCAGCGCGGCGTTCTTGCCGCCGAGCTCGAAGGACAGTGCCTTCACCGAGTCCGCGGCACTCTTCATGATCGCCATACCGGTGGCCGACTCCCCGGTGAAGGCGATGGCATTCACATCCGGGTGGCGTACGAGCGCCTCGCCGGCGGAATCCGGACCGAAACCGTGCACGAGATTGAAGACACCGGGCGGCAAACCGACCTCCTGCATGACCTCCGCGAGCAGTGCCGCGGAGGAAGGCGTCTCCTCCGACGGCTTGGCCACCACGGTGTTGCCGCAAGCGAGCGCTGGTGCCACTTTCCACGTCAGCAGCAGGAACGGCAGATTCCACGGAGCGATGACCGCCACCACGCCAACGGGCTTGTGCACCGTGTAATTGAGAGCGCCGCGGCCGTCGGCCGTGCCCATCTCGAAGCATTCCGCCGAGCGCGCCATGGCAAGATCCGCGAAGGCGCGGAAATTCGCCGCGCCGCGGGGGATATCGAGACTGCTCGCCTGCGCCAGTGTCTTGCCGGTGTCGGCAATCTCCGCGCTCACGAACTCGGCGAAGCGCTCTTCAATGCGCTCGGCAACCTTGCGCAGCAGTGTGCAGCGCTCGGCGGTGCCGAGACGCCCCCACGGGCCGCGCAGCGCACGACGCGCCGCCTGCACGGCACGATCGACCTGCTCCGCATCCGCCTCGCTGACGGTGCAGATGACGCTGCCGTTGACCGGATTGATGTTCTCGAAGCTGCGGCTGCCGCGGATAAAGGCGCCGTCGATGAGGCACGGCAGCTGCGTGCCCGCCAGGGGGATCGGATCGCTCGCAGTCGGCATGCGCATCGGCTGCGGATTCTAGGGAGGCCGCGCCCTTAACAAATAATGATTTTTTGCCGCTTTGGTATGCAGTTCTTCTATATCGGGTACGGGCGCCACCCGCCCGCGACGGTGCGCTCAGGCGCCCGCGGCGCCCATCAAGGCGCGGCGCCGTGCCAGGCTCGCCTCGCTCCAGACATCGCGGCGGCTGTAGTACTGGCTGAAGGCACGCGCTCCAGCAGGCATCACGACCCATGGCTGCTTCGACTCGGTATAGATGTGTACGTCCGGCGGAAATCGATCGGGCTCATCGAGCGTGCCGACGCGCACGAAGCTGATCCGCTCGCCCGAGCCGAAGTAATGGCTCCATAGCGCCACGCGGCAGGTCGGACAGCGCGCGATAGGCTGACCTTTGCCGCTCGCGCTCGGCGTAACCACGAGCTCTACGCGACCCGTGAGCAGCTGCAGCCGCTCGCTTTCGATCAGGGCGTTCAGCGCGAAGGCTGTCCCGGTTTCGCGCTGGCACCAGCGGCAATGGCAGCAATGGACGATGAGCGGCGGCGGCATCAACCGATAGCGCACCGCACGGCAGGTGCAGCCGCCTTCATGGGATCGTGGGATGGGTTCGCTCACGCTCGCTGACCGTGGAAGCGCGGCGCGCCCGGCGACGGGCGCGCCGCATTGCGACTCTAACCCGAGCTGCTCAGACAGCTCTTCATGAAGTCCTTGCGATCGTCGCCCGTGAGCCCCTTGGTTTTGGCGTCGGCGTTGCAGGTCTTCATCTTCTGCTGCTGTTTGTTGATGTCCTCCTGCGACACGCCCTTGGACGAGAGGCAGCTCGACATGAACGACTTGCGGTCCGCCCCGGTCACGCCCTTGGACTTCGCGTCCGCAGCACACTCTTTCATCTTCTCCTGCTGACTGTTCAGATGCGGCGACTGTGTCGTCGTCGCCGTCTGGGCGAGGGCAGCCTGACCGGCCGAGACCGACAGTATCGCTCCCATCGCCACCAGCCACGTCGAAACTCTCATACACCCTCCTTTGCGAACCGAGTTGACGAACGCGGCATGTTAACTCCAAGTGCAGCAGCTACTCCATGTCGGCGCGGGGTCCGCGGCCACCAGCGGCGATGAAGCGATCGATCCGGCGCTGCAGCACCGGCAGCGGCACCGAGCCGAGCGCGAGCAGCGTATCGTTGCGCGCCGCGCGGGCGGTACGGTACAAGAGCGGGCCATGTGGAAGTCTGTTGTTGCGATCAGCGTCGGCGCTAGTCTCGGCGCGCTCCTGCGCTGGTGGCTCGGCATGACGCTCAACGCGCAGTTTCCCGCCATCCCGCCCGGCACCCTCGCTGCCAACCTCATCGGCGCTTATGTGGTCGGGATAGCCGTGGCGTTCTTCGCCACCTACACGGCCGTCGCTCCCGAGTGGCGGCTGTTGGTGATCACCGGCTTCTGTGGCGGGCTGACCACCTTCTCGACTTTCTCCGCCGAGCTCGTGACCCTCATGCAGCAGGGACGGGCGGCGTGGGCACTCGGTGCGGCGGCCGTGCACCTGCTCGGCTCGGTCGCGATGACGTTCGCCGGTATCGGTACCGTGCTGTGGCTGCGCAGCCTGAGGGGATGAACAATGCAGGGCTCGTTCCTGAGATTCTACGTTCACGAAGGTCAGCGCTATCAACGGCGTCTGCTGTGGGAGTGGCTGCTCGAGCAGGCCAACTCGCTCGGCATCCGCGGCGGTTCGGCATTCCGTGCCATGGCGGGTTTTGGCCGCCACCACGTGCTGCACGAGAGCACCTTCTTCGAGCTCGCCGGCACGCTCACCGTGGAGGTCGAGTTCATCGTCAGCGATACGGAGGCCCGGCAGCTGCTGCAGCGGGTGCACGCTACGGGCATTCGCGTCTTTTACGCCTGCATCCCGGCGTTGTTTGGAGTCATCAACGCCGCCCCCGGAGATCCGCTGCCGGAGGAGTGAGGATCAGCGTCCCTCGCGCTCGATGCGGTGTAGCGGCACAGCGGATGCATCGCCGAAGGTCGGGCGATCGGGCTCGGGCGCGGTGAGCGGCTCACAGGCCTTGAGCGACGCCAGGCAGCGCACGGTGAGCTGCTGGTACTCACGAGTGCCGGTCAGCTTCCAGGCGAGCTCCTCGGGCTTGAGCTCGCGCACCACGCGCGCCGGCGCGCCGGTGACGAGCGTGCGGCGCGGTACCACGAAGCCGGCGCGCACGAAACTCGCGGCGCCGACGAATGCCTCCTCCTCCACCACAGCGTCGTCCATGATGATGGCGCCGATGCCGATCAGCGCGCCGCGACGCACCGTGCAGCCGTGCAGTACCGCGCCGTGTCCGACGTGCGCCTCGACTTCGAGCCGCGTCTCATGGGCGGGGAAACTGTGCAGCACGCAACAGTCCTGCACGTTGCAGCCGGCGTCGAGCACGATGCGGCCGAAGTCGCCGCGAAGCGACGCCCCCGGCCCGACATAGCATCCGGGCCCGACGATCACATCGCCGATGAGGGTCGCCTGTGGGTGCACGAAAGCGGTGACATCGACCACCGGGATGAGTCCGTCGAGGGAATACACCGCCACGGCCTGCCTCCGCTCGTGCTGTGCGTCGCTCAGCCGCCGCGCCCCCGGGCGAGGAAGGTGCGCACCCGTGCGCGAAACTCTTCGGACTGCAACTGCGCGCCGAAGATGCGGGCCTCCTCCTCGATGCGGGCGAGCAGCTCACCGGTATCCCCGCGCAGTAACCGCCGCGTGGCGAGGAGCGCTTCAGCGGGCTGCTGCGCCACTGCGCGCGCCAGCGTGCGGGCCTCATCGAGGAGCGACTTCTCCTCGACCACACTGTTCACGAGACCAAGCCGGTAAGCAGTGTCGGCATTGAAGGGCTGGCCGAGGAACAGCAGTTCCGCGGCGCGCTGTTGGCCGATGAGCCGCGGCAGCAGCAGGGAGCTGCCCGCCTCGGGCACGAGCCCGAGCGCGACAAATGGCAAGCTGAGCTGTGCGGAGCGTGCCGCGACGATGAGGTCGCAATGCAGCAGCATCGTCACCCCGATCCCGACCGTCTGGCCCTGCACGGCAGCGACGAGCGGCTTGCCGAAGGTGGCGAGCGTACGCAGGAACTGCATCGCCGGGTGGGCGGCACTCAATGGCGGGCCGCTCAGAAAATCCTGCAGATCATTACCGGCGCTGAAGGATGCACCCTCACCGGAGAGCAGCACCGCTCGCAGCGTCTCGTCCGCCTGCGCGGCGCCGAGCGCCGCGACGAGCTGCTCGTACATGAGAAAGGTGATCGCGTTGCGCTTCTCCGGGCGGTTGAGGCGTACCTCGCAGACAGCGTCGGTGCGCGAGACGAGAACCGGTTCGCTCATGCCGGCAGCTTGCGGCAGCAACCGTTGGGGTGCAACTTCACCGTCTTGCGGGCGGCGCCCCGGCAGCACTCGGCGCGAGCGCCGGCCGGAAGTCGACGTCGCTGTCCGCGACGAGCCAGGCCAGCGCCGCCCAGGCGGCGACGTTTTGGTCGAGCTGAGCACGGTCGACCTTGTCGAGGGTGTCGTCCGGGGTGTGATGGATGTCGAAATAGGTCGTGCCGTCCTGACTCAGCGCGAAGCCGGGGACACCGGCCTCCACCGTGGGGGTTACGTCCGCACCGACATCCTCGGGCGGACGGTCCGAGGCCAGGACCCCGATCGGGGTGAGGATGCGCAGCAGCGTCTTCGCGAACTCGCCCTGCGCGGCAACGCCCGGCAGCGCGAACTGATAGACGCGGTCGGTGCCGAAGTCGCTCTCCCCCGCCAGCACGTGGTTGGGGAGCTCGGCGCGATGATTGTCGACGTAGGATTGACCGCCGAAGGCGCGCCCCGGCGGTGTCGGCTGCGCGACTTCCTCCGAGCCGAACAGCACAATACGTACAGTGCGACGCGGCCGGTGCGGCAGATCACGGATGAGCTTGGCGGCCGCGGTGACGATGGCGGTGCCCGTGCCGTCGTCGATCGCGCCGGTGCCCTGGTCCCAGCTGTCGAGGTGGGCGCCGAGTAACACCACTTCCTGCGGGCGCTCGCGGCCGCGCACCTCGGCAATGACGTTCTGCGAGCGGGCGCCCGGCACGTAGGAAGCACTCGAGAGCAGTCGCACGCGTACCGTCTGCCCGAGCGCGGCGATGCGTTCGATCTGGTCGGCATCCGGCGCCGACAGCGCGAATGCGGGCACCGGCACACGCCCATCGACATAGCGCGTCGTGCCGGTGTGCGTCAGGCGACGGCTGTCGGTGCCCACCGAGCGCAGCAGATACGCGATGGCGCCACGCTGCGCCGCTTCATTCGGCCCGTCTGTGCGCCCGACCACTGCGGCCTCGTAGCCCGCACCGTCCTGGGTACGCACCATGCGCTGTGCGACCATCGCGATCTTGCCGGTGAGCGATCCCGGCGCCGCCGCTTTCAGATCCGTGAGCGTCGGAAAGATGACCACATCCCCTTCGAGCCCCGCGGCCGGTGTCGGCGGGGACTCACCGAGCGCGGCGATAACCAATGGCTGCGGGCTCGGCGCGATGAGCTGCGCGCTCTCGGTGCCGCGCACCCACGCGGTGATCGGAAAGCTCTCGATACGCACGTTCTCGAACCCGAGGTCTTTCAGCCTCGTCGCGGCCCAGGCCGCCGCCTGCTGCTCAGTGTTCGACCCCGCCGGGCGTGGACCGAAGCGGGTAGTGAGCTCGCTCACCCACGAGTAGGCGATGTCGTGACCGGCCATCGCCGCATCGCGCAGCTGCGCTGCGACGATGTCCGGGGTGGGGCCCGCAGCGGCGTGAGCCTCGCGCGCAACGAACCACACCAACACCGCAGCGAGCGCGCCGAGGACTTGGACCGCGATGTCAGGAGCCATGAAAGAAACGCGCGGCACGTGGAGCTCTCGGTGGTCACGGCCAAAGGAGCGCGCATTCTACGCAAAGGCGAGCGGTGCGCACCACGGACTGCGCAGTGCGTCCGGCACGGACCACCGCGTGGACAGCGCGTTGCCTGGAGCACCCCGCTATTGCGGCAGCTGGGTGATCGGCAGCGGTGGGGCGAGGTGAAAGCCCTGCGCGAAATCGACGCCGATACGCCTCAGCTGGGCCAGCACCGACTCGCTCTCGACGCACTCGGCCACTGTGGCGATCCCGAGTGCGCGCCCGACCTTGCTGATCGCCTCGACCATGCTGCGGTTCACCGGGTCCTGGGTGATGTGACTGATGAATTGGCCGTCGATCTTCAGGAAGTCCACCGGCAGCGTTTTCAGATACACGAAGGAGGAAACCCCGGTGCCGAAGTCATCGAGCGCAAAGCGACAGCCGCGGCCCTTCAACTCGCTCATCAGGTAGCGCGCGTTCGCGAGGCTCGTGACCGCAGTGGTCTCGGTGATCTCGAAGCACAGGGCGCGCGCGATCGCCGGCTCGGCGACGCTCTGCAGGACGAAATCGACGAACGACTGCTCATTGAGCGAGGTGCCCGAGAGATTCACCGCCACGAGCGGCAGCGGTACACCGCGCTCGCGCCGCTCGGTGAGCAGCGCGATGGCCTGTCCCATCACCCAACGGTCGATGACCGACATGACGTTGTAGCGCTCGGCGGCCGGTATGAACTCGCTCGGCGGCACCAGCGAACCCTCGTCATCACGCAGCCGCACCGTGAGCTCGTGGAAGGGACGCCCACTGTCGGCGTTGAGCGGCACGATCGGCTGGAAGTAGAGCTCCAGGCGATCGTCCTCGGCCGCGCGCGTGACGCGCGAGACCCAGTGCATTTCGCGGTGCCGGTGCGAAACGCCGTCGGCCTCGTACACGTGGATGCGGTTGCGGCCGGCGTCCTTGGCCGCATAGCAGGCGATGTCGGCCGCGCTCATGACGTTGGCGACGTTCTGGGTGTCGGCGGAAATCATCACGATGCCGATGCTGGCGCCGACCGACAGCGTGCTGGCACCCCACACGAAGCGGAAATCCCGGATCGCCTGGCGTACTCCCTCGGCGATGCGCGTCGCCTGCTCGAGCGTACAGCCCTCGAGAAGAACGCCGAACTCATCGCCGCCGAGGCGCGCGATGGTGTCCGAAGCTCGCACGCGTGTTTGCAACAGACCGGTGACATCGCGCAGCAGACGGTCGCCTGCCGGGTGGCCGCAAGTGTCGTTGACGAGCTTGAACTGGTCGAGGTCGATGTAGAGCAGCGCGTACGAGTTTTCACCGCGTTGCGCGGAGAGCAGCGCCGCGTGCAGACGATTGTCGAACTCGCGCCGGTTGATCAGCCCGGTGAGCGCATCGTGGCTCGCCTGCCACGACAGCGCACGCTTCAGGCGCCGCTCGCGGGTGACGTCATGGAACACCACGACCGCGCCGATGACCTGGCCGGCGCGGTCACAGATCGGCGCGGCGGACTCCTGGATCGCCACCTCGTTGCCCGCGCGCGTGATGAGCACCGCATGGTCGGCCGAGCCACCGTGCTCGGAGCGGCCGAGCGCGCCCGTGAGCGAGTTTTCGATCGGCTCGCGCGTCAGCTCGTTCACTAGCCGCAGCACCGCGCCGATCGGCTGGCCGCGGGCCTCGGCGAGCGTCCAGGCGGTGAGGCTCTCGGCAACCGGATTGATGTATTCGATGTGTCCCTCGCCGTCGGTGCTGATCACCGCATCCCCAATCGACTGCAGGGTGACCTGGGCACGCTCCTTTTCGGCGAAAATCGCCTGCTCGGCGCGCTTGCGCTCGGTGATGTTGGCGATCGTGCCGTCGTAGCCGCTGATGCGGCCGCTGGCATCGCGCACCGCGCGTGCGTTATCGAGCACGACCAGCTGCTGGCCATCACGAGTGCGCATGAGGAACTCTGCATCGCGGATCTCCCCTTCCGCCTCGACGCGGCGCGCGAACTCGGCTCGATCGGCGGGATTCCAGTACAACGCCTCGGCGGAGGGCAGCGCATACAGCTCCTCGGCGCTCGCATAGCCGAGCATCTTGACGAAAGCGGGGTTCACCGACAGCAGACGGCCGTTGCGCCCGCTCTGATAGACGCCTTCGGCAATGGTCTCGAACAGCCCGCGGAATTTCGCTTCGCTGCCGCGCAGGGCCTCTTCCGCGATGTGTCGCTCGATGGCGATGCCTGCGAGCTGCGCCGCCCGCGCCATGAGCTGCGATTCCGCGGCGGTGGGGAGCGCTGCGGCCGCGCGATACACGCCGAGCGCCCCGAGCACGTGACCGGCGGCGGCCTTGATGGGCGTCGACCAGGCGGCGCGCAGCCCGGCGCGCAGCGCCGCCTCGCTCTGGTCGGACCAGAAGGGGTCGGTGGCGATGTCCGCCACCAGCACCTGGCGGTCGAGATATACCGCCGCGGCGCACGAGCCGTTGCGGATATGGACGCGCGCCTGCTCGAGCAGCGTGCGCAGCACGTCCGGCAGCTGCGGAGCGACCATGTAGGCGAAGGATTGGCGGTGATCGGCGAGCACGCTGACGGAGGACACGGTGCCGACGCCCGCCGATTCGATGAAGCGCGTGATCGAGGCGAGCACCTCGGCCAACGGGGCATTGCGCGTGAACTGCTCGAACACCTTGCGTTCGGCGAGCGCCACGCGATCGGTGCGCTTGCGCTCGGAAATGTCCGCGATGCTGCCACGCACCAGCCGGCGGTCGCCGCTCGGCAGCCGCACCAGGCGCACCTCGCAGATGACCTCCGCCCCCGAGCCGTCGTAGTGCGCCCACTCGAATGCCGGCACCGCGCCATCGAGCGCCTGCTGGATGTAAGCGCGCGCGCGCTGCTCGGAGGGAGCGCCATCAGGTTGCTGCGGCGGGCTGAGCTCGATCGGCCCGACCGCGAGCAGCCGCGCTCGCGCGAGGCCGAAGAACTTCTGCGCGTTCTCGTTCGCGTCGACGAAACGTCCCGTGTCGACATCGATGACCACGATGGCTTCGGGTGCGTGATCGACCAGCAGCCGGTAGCGCGCCGCGCTCTCGCGCATTGCCTGCTCGGACTCGCGCCGCTCAGTGACATCGCGCAGGCACAGTACGAACATCTCGCGACGCGACAGCGGTGCCTTGCTGACGGCGATCTCTGCCGGGAAGCTGTTGCCGCTCTTGCGGCGCGCGCGCAGCTCGCGCGCGCTGAGGTCGAGCGCCGTGTCGCCTGACGCCGCAGCAAAACGCTGCAACGCCTGCGGAATCGTTTCGCCCGCGTCCGCGAGCTGCGGAATCAGGAGGTCGACCCGCTGTCCGATAACCTCCGCCTCGGCGTAACCGAACACGCGCTCGCCCGTCGGGTTGAAGGTGCTGATCACCCCCTCCTCGTCCACCGCGAGCACGACGTCCTTGATGTGATCGAGAATCACCTGCAGGTGCTCGGAGCTCTGCTCGCGCGCCTCGAGCGCGAGCGCGCGTGCCTCATCCGCCATGAGGCGCATCGACTCCACGATCCCGCGCCGCTCGCCATCGAGGGTCAGGTAGTGGTCGTTGATCGCCCGCAGCAGCAGTCCGATATCGGGTTGCACGCTGCCGGCACGCAGCTGCAGCTCGCGCAGCTGTGCTCGCAGCTGCGGGTGCATATCGGGATCTTTTTCAGAGAGCGGCCGCGGATCGGCCCGGACGAGCGTCGTAGTGGCACCGGGAGAGGCGTCTGCCGCACCCGGGCGCGTCCGAACAGTCTGCGGTTTTGACATAACGAGGGTGATTAAGTCCGAGAATGATCATACGGACCGGTCTCGAACTTCCCCGTGAAGCCCCTCAAGGTTCCGCGGCCTCCGGGCCGCGTGGCAGTATTATTGCGGTGCAGCAGCCCCAACGGTGAACGCAGTAGCGGGCCCCACGGTTTTACCGGGTACACCCGGCGACCCGGACCCCGCGGCCCCGACGATCAACGGGATGGCGTAGGCCTCGCTGGAAGTCTGACCCCCGGAATCCACCGCCACGACGGCATGGACGCTGAGAATCCCCTCCTGATTGGGCAACACTTTGACCGCTTGCCGGATTGGGGCACCCTCGACGGGGCGATCAGTCGCTGCGATGTCGGCGCCATCGATGATATCCAGCCCCTCTTCGCCCTCGACCTTACCCGAGACCCGATCGACGGCCGCGGACATGGGCACGATTGCCAGGTCGAGGTTGACGGGCTGGCCGACGCGCGGACGGTCGCGGAGCTCGAATTTCACCTGTATCGGCAGGGCGGAGGGCTTGTTGGCCGCCACGGCGCTCACCATGTTGCGCGAGAGCTCCTGGGCCGCGCTGAGGGACTTGCGGGTCAGGGGCCTGGACGCCGTCTGCGTTGCGCCATCGCCCGATGATCGCGAGCCGCAGCTGGCAAGGAGTGCCGCCGCGGCTATAGACAACGCAATATTTCGGCTGAGGATCCAGATCGTTGTATGCGCCACCTGAGGACCTGCATTAAGTCGCATCGCCTCTGCCGACAATAGCGCGACTTCGCATCATGGTGCACGAACGCAATCGGCATTTCGCGGCTTCCGCCGCATCTCAGCCCTGCAGAAGCGGGGGCTCATCGATTGCCGCATGCTGCTCGAGGAGATCGTTCAGATACCCCTCCCAGTAGCGCGGCTCGGCGGCCCAGGGGAAGGCTCGCGGGAAGGCCGGATCCTCCCAGCGCGAGACCACCCAGCCCGCGTGATGCAGCATGCGCAAAGCCCGCAGCGGCTCGATGAGCAGCACCTCACGAAAGTCGAAGTCGGCGAACTGCTGATATCCCTCGAGCAGTTCCTGCCACTGGCGCTGCTGCTCATCGGCCGATCCCGAGAGCATCATCCACAGGTCCTGCACGCGCGGCCCCATCGCACAGTCATCCAGATCGACGAACTGCGGGCCGCGCTCCTCCCAGAGAAGATTGCCGAGATGGCAGTCACCGTGGATGCGGATGTCGTGAACCGGCGCCGCGGCCGTGAACGCCGCAGTCACCCGCTCGAGCAGCGCTCCGCTCACCGAGGAGTAGCGCTCACGCAGCGCCTCGGGCAGGAGCTCGCTCGCCAGCACCTGTGCGCGCGCCTCCCACCCCAGACGCTGCAGTCCGATCCGCGGCCGCGCGCTGAAGGGCCGCGCGGCACCCAGCTGGTGCAGCCGCCCGATGCTGCGGCCCAGCAGCTGCAGCGCCTCGGGCGCATCGAGCTCGGGGGCTCGCCCGCGCATCCAGGGAAAGACGGTAAAGCGGAAATCCCGGTAGCGCAGCAGTGATTGGCCCGCGATCACGAGCGGCGCGGCTACCAGCAGCTCCGCGGCGGCGAGCTCAGCGGTGAATTGATGCTCCTCGAGGATCTGCGCATCGCTCCAGCGCGCCGGGCGGTAGAACTTCAGGACGAGCTGCCGCTCGCCGGCGCCGAGCTGATAGACGCGATTCTCGTAGCTGTTCAGCGCGAACAGCCGTCCGTCGGGCTCGAGTCCGAACGCAGCAGCGGCATCCAGCACCACCGCGGGCGTCAACCCGGAAAAAGGTCGCAGCTCCGCGGCACGTCTTTTGTTTATCATCGCTGCCCCATGAAGCAGCCGAGCATATTAGTCACCGGCGGCGCGGGCTACATCGGCAGCCACGTGGCGCTGCAGCTGCGGGCGCACGGTGAGCGCGTGGTGGTGCTCGATGACCTGTCGCGGGGTTTCCGTCAGGCGGTGCTCGATACCCCGCTGGTGGTCGGTCACGTCGGCGATCGCGCCACGGTGAGCGCGCTCCTCACGGAGCACGCGATCGACACGGTCATGCATTTCGCCGCCTACACGATCGTCCCGGAGTCGGTGAGGGAGCCGCTCAAGTACTACGGCAACAACACCTGCGCCACGCGCACGCTGCTCGAGTGCTGCGTGGCGGCCGGCGTGCGCCATTTCGTGTTTTCCTCGACGGCCGCCGTGTATGGCATCCCGGCCGACGGTATAGCCGCCGAGGAAACGCCCACCGCTCCGATCAATCCGTACGGCACCTCCAAGCTGATGTCGGAGTGGATGCTCGCGAGCGTCGGCCAGGCCTCGGCGCTGAAATATGCGGTGCTGCGCTATTTCAATGTGGCCGGTTCCGACTCCGGCGGCCGGATCGGACAGGCAACGCCCAACGCGACGCTCCTCGTCAAGGTGGCCTGCGAAGCGGCCGCGGGCAAGCGCCCCGGAGTGGAGATCTTCGGCACCGACTACCCAACCGGCGATGGCACCGGGGTCCGCGATTACATTCACGTGGATGACCTCGCCGCAGCGCACCTCGATGCGCTCGCCTGGCTGCGCGGCGGCGGCGCCTCGACCCTACTCAACGTCGGCTACGGCCACGGCTACAGCGTACGGGAGGTGCTCGCGAGCGTGGAGCGGGTCACCGGCCGAAGACTGACGGTGCGCGAGGCCGCGCGCCGCAGCGGCGATCCGCCGTCGCTCATCGCGCGTGCCGACCGCATCCGCTCGCAGCTCGGCTGGCAGCCGCGCCTCGACGATCTCGACACGATCGTGCGCACAGCCTGGAACTGGGAGCAACGGCTGCTGCGCGAGCCATGGTGAGCGCAGCCCGCCGGATGCCCCGGTAGAATAGGCGCAAGCATGCGCTGGGCACGACCCAAATCATTGAGCGGACTGATGCTCTTCGGACTGGCGCTGATGGCAGTGCCGCTGCTCGCCGCCGTCCTGTACGCCGTGCTCCAGATCCGCGATCTCGCCGATACCGGGCAGAAGATCGTCATCCAGGGTGTCACGGGCGCGCACGCCAGCCAGGCGCTCTTTGGCCAAATCGCCTCCCTCGAGCGCACCGCGCGGCTGCACGCGGTACTGAAGGACCCCAAGCTCCTCGATGCGTACCGCACCCAGGATGAGCGTCTCAGCAGCACTCGTGAACAGCTCCACACCCTTGCCACCGGCGATGCCCGCATCACCCTCGAGGAGATCGGTCAGCTGCAGGAGAGCATCCGCGCGAGCGTGATGAGCAATTCTGCCGCGGACCCCTCGGCGCGCTTCGCGCAGCTGTCGGACCTGGTCGAGCGCGTCGCGCAGCAGAGCAACGCCCAGGTGGACGCGGAGGTCGCAGCGCTCCAGGAGCGCACCCTGAAGGCCCGCCAGCAGCTGCTGTGGCTCGCCGCCCTGCTGCTGCCGCTCGCGATCGTGGCGGTGTTCGTGCTGACCGTCGGCGTCGGCCGACCGCTGCGGCAACTGGACCGTGCGATCAGCGAGCTCGGCCAGGGCACCTTCACCAACCCGATCGAGGTCTCAGGTCCCCATGACCTGGAACGGCTCGGCGGGCAGCTGGAATGGCTGCGTCAGCGTCTGCTCGACCTGGCGCACGAGCGCAACCGCTTCCTGCGCCACATGTCCCACGAGCTCAAGACGCCACTCGCCAACATCCGCGAGGGCACCGAGCTGCTGATGGACGGGGCGGTCGGCGAGCTCGACTCGAACCAGCGCGAAGTAGCGGCGATCCTGCGCGAGAACGGCATCAAGCTGCAGCGCATGATCGAAAACCTGCTGTCCTTCAGCGCCTGGCAGACTTCCAGCGTTGGCCTCGAGGCCACCGAGTTCCGCCTGCGGCCGCTCGTCAAGCAGGTGCTCGAGAATCAGCAGCTGACGCTTCTCTCCCAGCGCGTTCGTCTCGATGTTCGGGTCGAAGACCTGACCTTGATCGCCGACCGCGGCAAGATCCGCCTGATACTCGAGAACCTGGTCTCCAACGCCGTCAAATACTCACCGAAGGGCGGCACCATCCACCTCCAGGCCCGCGCCGCGGGCCCGCAGCTGGTGCTCGATGTCGCCGACAGCGGCCCGGGCATTCCGCTCGAGGATCGCGGGCACGTATTTGAGGCCTTCTACACGGGGCGCGCGGCCCGCGCCACGGCAGTAAAAGGCACGGGCATCGGGCTCTCGGTGGTGCTCGAGTTCGTGGCCGCCCACGGCGGCACCGTGCAGATCGTCGATGGCGAGTTCCCGGGCGCGCATTTCCGCATCACCATGCCGCTGCGGGCGGGAAGCGGCGACCGCCCACGGGTCGAGCCGAAAGCGCAGGCCCATGCCGCCTGATCGAAGCCCCTGCCGGGTGTGGCGAGTGAGTACCTGCCACGAGCAGCGGCCGCGTCGCGCCGGTGGTGGCAGCGCCGCGGCGCTGCTCGCGACACTCGTGCTCGGGGGCTGCACGAGCCTCATGTCGAACCAGGGTCCTCCGACCCCTCCACCGGTCGTGAACCCGGCGGCGACCTCCTCCGCCGTACTCAATGAGTACCTGATGCTGCTGCAGAAGCTGGTGCAGGGGCCACCTTCGACGCAGGCTGAGATCGTGGCGGCCGCCCAGCGCGACTACGGCACCGCACCGACGCCGAGCCACACCTTGAAGCTCGCACTCATCCTCGGCACCCCGGGGCACCCGGCGACCAACCTCACCCGCGCCCAGGGGCTGCTGCGCGAGCTTATGGCGAATCCCGAGACACTGCTGCCAGGGGAGCGCGCACTGGCATTCCTGCAGCTTTCGCAAATCGACGACCATTTGACGCTCGAGTCGGAAAACCTCAGGCTGCAGGCCGACGCGGTGCGTGCCGACCGCGAGCACGTGGCGAGTGCCAACCACCGGCTGCAGACCGAATTGGATGAGAATGCCCGCCTGCGCAAGGAGCTGGAGGAGGCGCGCGCCAAGCTCGATGCCATCGCCAACATCGAGCGTTCGCTGAATGAGCGCAAACCCGGCAACTCGGGACGGTAACCGTGAGTAACAAGGATTCCA